>CEPC01071951.1_pt1 | contig 11073 bp, 5 predicted proteins | sample 530651 | NCBI WGS metagenome assembly CEPC01 (sample SAMEA2620828, study PRJEB7988) | marine metagenome | biome: marine biome (ENVO:00000447); feature: deep chlorophyll maximum layer (ENVO:xxxxxxxx); material: "saline water (ENVO:00002010), including plankton (ENVO:xxxxxxxx)" | depth 65 m | reverse complement strand
CTCGTCGCGCGGTGGGTCCGCGACGCGAGCGCGAGCGGCGACGGACGGAACGCGACCGAGGTGGACATCAGCGACGCGTCGCAGGCGGTCACGCTCGAGGTTATCCACGAGGCGCTCTTCTCCGAACGACTGGACGTCATCGACGGCGAGAGGAACGCGGTGGCGCTGGCCCGATCCTTTCGCGAATTTAACGTCGCCAATCAGGATCTGCTCAACGACTTCCTCACCCTCTACCAGAGGTTCGAGACCCCTGAAAGGGCGAGGAGGGACACGCACAGGAGGCGTCTGCGCGCGCACTTCGACGAGCGCGCGGACGCGCGTCGGGCGGCCATCGCGCGCGACGGCGCCGCCGCCGCGCCCAGGGATTTGCTCACCGCGCTGTTGACCACGAGGGACCCAGCCACCGGCGCGGCGCTCACTCGTGACGACGTGAACCTCACCCTGACGGAGATGATGGTCGCGGGTCACGACACCACCGCAGCGACGGTGGCGTGCATGATGTGCCTGCTCGCGTCGCACCCCGAGGTGAGGGCCTCCGTCGCCGGGGAGGTGGACGAGTTCAGGCGAAACAACGGGGGGCGGCTGCCGAGCTCGGTGGCAGACGCGAACGCGCTGGTGAAGCTGGACGACGCGATGAAGGAGACGATGCGACTGTACCCGGCGGTGCTCATTGTCGTGCGCAAGGCGGAGGAGGGAACCGGCGGAGTGTTCACCAAGGGACCGGGGAGAGAGGTCCGGATTCCCGAGGGCTCCGGGATGTGGGTGTCCCCGTACGTCCTCGGTCGGCTGGCTCGACACTGGGGTGGGGACGAGGAGGACGTGAAGCGTTTCAGGCCGAGCCGTTTCGAGGAGGCTCGCGAGCGCGGCGATTCTCTCGACGCGTACATGCCGTTCGGAGGCGGGCCGAGGGTGTGTCTGGGCTCGCGGTTTGCAATGCTCGAGGGCAAGGTTTTGGCGGCTCACATCCTGGCCGATTGGGACGTAGAGCTGGCGGCGGAGACGAGGGACGCGATCGCTCGGAACGACGGCGAGCTGCCCATCGCATATGCGGCGGGCCTGATGTCTTTCCCGGAGTCGCTCAGGCTGCGAGTCAGGCGACGAGGGGCGGCATCCGGCCCTCGATGATTTGTGTTGATGTAACGACAAAAATGCGAGCTGTGTTTGTTTAACATGTCTAAGCGTCTACGCGTGCATCGGATGATACTCGCGGCCCCGTCGTTTGGAATGGTCGTCTTATCGATCTCGCGCGAGGACTCGGTGGTGAGCTTGTGCCGCGCGGACGTCACCTCGACCAGTTCCAAACGTCGATTGACCGGAGCTGCTGTCCGTTGCCAAAAAATGATTTTAGATCGTACATTCGGGGCACTCAGCCGCGGCCATCACCTCGGAGACAGGCGCGTGATCCGCGGTGGCCTCATCAGCACGCAGGTACACCAGGCTATTACCCTTGAACACCGCGGTGCCTCCCTGCTGCACCGCATCCCGCGGCTGGGGCGGCGCGATCATCACAAAGTTCTTCATGACCTCCTTCATCTTCGCCCTGCCCTCCGGTTCCATCAAGCCTCGCTCCTTGATGCGTTCCCCCGTGACCTTGGTGAAAAACAGCCGCTTGACTCCCTCCATCACCTTGGGATCAAAGAACAAGCCCTCGCTACCGTCGAGGTCGCCATGGAAATCGAGTGCGCTGTAAGCCTTACGATCCGGATCAACGAAGAGGCACTCCTTCGGAAATGGCAGTGCCTTGGAGAAGGCCTGCGCACCCTCCGGCGTGCCTACAGCCACCACCGCCAGGAGCACACCCGCCTCATCAAACTGAGGCTTGAGCTTGGCAAGCTCAGAGGCATGCTCCCAGCAAAACACTCACCCGAAGTGACGAAGGAACGAGACGACCACGGTCTTGTCGGAGTTCCACGGCTGGCACGGGCGACCGTCGGCATCGAGGACGGAGAGGTTCTCGAGAGGGTGACTTGTCTTGGTGCTCGGCGCCGGGGGGACGGCCGAGGAGGCGGCAGCGCGCGGCGGCGCGACCCGGGCGCGACCCGGGCGCGACCCGCGCGAAGGGCGGGTCGCGAGCGACGCGACACGAGCGGCGCAGCTCATTATCGGAAGGGCCAGAGAAGAAAGCGAATACGTAGCCTCGGCTTTTTCTGCCAAGTGTTTTTTGAAGAGATCAGAGGCCGCGCCACGTCATCGCAAAGCCCCGCTCCACCGCGAGCCGCTCATCGTCTCGCAACTTTTTCTCCCACGGCGGTTGCGCCAGACGCCAGACAAGGTCGTAGCGCAGCGGCGAGGATGACCTCCAAGGACGGCAAGGCCGAGGTGGCCACCGCGGATGTCTCTCTCGCGATTGTCCCCGGGGAGAAGGACACCGCCATGAAGGCCGCGGCGGGCATCGTATCGGGCACGTCCGATCCCGCCCCCATCGTGGCGGCCAACCGCTTCGCCGATCCCGTGCGATGGAGGGTACCTCCCAGCCCACTGCAGCAGGTGTTTTTCACGCACGTCACCCCGCTGATCAGCACCGGACACATCCGTAGGCTCGAGCCCGAGGATCTGTGCCACCTCCCCGAGCTCGACAGCGAGGACCTCGCGGCCAAGTTCGACAGGGACTGGGCGGAGGAGCGAAGGAGGCGACCGGACAAGCCCTCGCTGGTCCGCGCGTGCCTCGTGGGCAGCGGCCCCACGCTCATTTACACCGGCATCCTCTACATCATCGCTCAGGCGACCCTATTCAGCGGGCCCGTGCTCCTCCGTCTCATCGTCGAGGCGCTGGAGTGTAGAGGCGCGGGCGGCGCGAGCTGCCCTTCCAACCAAGATCTGTACTACTACGCCATGTACCTCACGCTGGCGGGCGTGGTGCAGAACCTGTGCCAGGCGCAGCAGGATTACACGATGCAGCGCCTGGGAGTCCGCGTGCGTAACCGCCTGATGTGCGCGCTGTATCGCAAGGTTCTCAGGCTCTCACCCCTGGGCCTGCAGGAGGAGACCACCGGAAAGATCGTCACCCTGATGTCGAACGACGTCAACAAACTGCAAGACGTGTTCCAGCTCTTGCACAATATCTGGGGCGCGCCGATTTTCATCATCGCCGCATTCGCCATGCTCTATGACGTCATCGAGTGGTCCACATTCATTGGCTTCCTGTGCATCATCGTCGCCGCGCCGTTTACGTTCATGGTGGCCAAGACGCTGTTCTCCATCCGCCTCAAGCTGCTCAAAACCGCGGAGGGTCGCATCAACATCCTCAGCGAGGTCATCAACGGCATGCGGGTCATCAAGTACTACGCCTGGGAGAAGTCCTTCAAGGAACGCGCTCAGGAGATCAGGAACAAAGAGGTCAAGCTCATCTGGGCATCTCAGAAGGTCGGCGCCCTCTTCGGCGTGGCGCTCTTCTCAACACCAGTGTTCATCGCGGTGTGCTCGCTCGGGTCCTACTCGCTCGCGGGCAACACGCTCACGGCATCCACCGCGTACACCGCCCTCGCGCTGTTCAACATGCTCCGCTTCCCTCTCATCCTCGTCCCGTTCTTGCTCACCAACTTGCTCAACGCGCTGAGCGCCGTGCAGCGTCTCGGGGCCTTTTTGCTCCAGGATGAGAACGAGAAGGTTGAGCCGGACATGTCGGAGCCCGGCCGCGTCCGAGTCGCCGCGGGTGACTTCAAGTGGCCCGCGGTGCAGAAAAAGCCCGACGAGCCCAAGAAGGGACCCCCCGGCAAGGGCGTCAAGGCGAAGAAGGAGGATAACGAGGAGAAGGAGAAGGAGAAGGGCGACGACGCTCCCGACGCGGTGGAGGTTCCCGCGGAGGAACCCGAGCAACCCCCGTTTGAGTTGACCGGCGTCGACCTCGACCTCGCTCCGGGCTCGCTCACCATGGTCATCGGAAGGGTAGGCTGCGGCAAGTCCACGCTGCTCTCCGCGCTCAACAAGTTCGTTCCACAGACCACGGGCGACATGAAAGTGAGCGGGCGCGTCGCGTACGTCGCCCAGCAGGCTTGGATCCTCAACTCCACCGTCAAGGACAACATCCTCTTTGGCCAGACGTACGACGAGGAAAAGTACCGAAAGTGCCTCCGCGTCTCCCAGCTCGAAGCCGACCTGGAGATCCTCCCCGCGCGCGACATGACCATGATCGGCGAACGGGGCGTGACCCTCTCCGGCGGGCAGAAGCAGCGTGTGTCCATCGCCAGGGCCGTTTACGCCGCCGCGGATGTCTACCTTCTCGACGATCCGCTCTCCGCCGTGGATAACCACGTCGGAGCCGCGCTCTTCGAGCAGGTCCTCGGAGCGTCCGGGGTGCTCCGCAAGAGCACAAGGCTGCTGGTTACCAACGCGCTGCAGTATCTTCCCAAGGCTGACAAGATCGTGGTGCTGGAGAAGGGCAAGGTTGCGGAAATTGGTACCTACGACGAGCTCATGCGCAAGGGGCTCGATTTCGCCAACTTGATGGCTGCACACGGCATAGAGGACGAGGGCGAGGACGCCGACGGCAAGAGGGCATCTACGGACGGTCGCAAGTCCATGGATGCCGGTCGTAAGTCGGTGGACGGTCGTAAGTCGGTGGACGGTCGTAAGTCGGTGGACGGTCGCAAGCCGATGGCTGAGGAGAAGCCCAAGGGTCCCCCCGGCGCAAAGAAGGACAACATGTCCGCCGAGGAGGAGCGCTCTGTGGGCAATGTTGGCTCCCGCGTGTATCTGGCGCTGTTCAACGCGACGGGCACCAAGATGTCCATCCCGCTCGTGGCATTCCTGTTCACAATGGAGTACGGCAGCAAGGCGTTCTTGGACTACTGGCTCAGCTGGTGGGCAGCGGACCACTGGGGCTGGGAGAGCAACCAATACCTCGGCATATATTTTGCCATCTTCCTCTTCAACGGGATTGCGATCTTCTTAAGGTCAATCGTGCTGTACTTCTTCCTGGTCAGGGCAGCGAAGAATATGCACGATCAGCTATTGAATCGGGTCATCAAGTTCCCGATGTCCTTCTTCGACACCACCCCAAGCGGCCGCGTGATCAACAGATTCTCCCGCGACACTGAGACCATCGACACCATCCTCCCTGGCATCATCATCCAGTTCCTGGGTTGCATCACCAGCATCGTCACCACACTCGCCATTGTGAGCGTCGCGACCGGCTGGTTCACCCTCGCTCTCCCTTTCATCATGTTCGTGTACATCGCCCTCCAGCGCTTCTACATCCCGGCGTGCCGCGAGCTTCAGCGCATTGAGTCAATCTCTCGATCGCCCATCTACTCCGGCCTGGGTGAGGCCGTCAACGGCGTCGAGACCATCCGCGCTTTCAGGCAGGAAGCGCACTTCATCAACCTCGCAGATGGACTCATCCAACACAACGCGGACGCTTTCGTCACCCAGAAACTCGCTGCGGCTTGGCTCACCACGCGCCTGCGTTTCCTGGGTACGGTCATCGTGGCGTGCACCGCGTTTTTGGTGATTCAGGGTAAGGTCGGTGCAGGCGTCGCCGGTCTGTGCCTGGTATACGCGCTCGACGTCACCAAGTACCTCGAGCATGGCACCAACATGGCGAGCGAGTTGGAGACCAAGATGAACGCGGTGGAGAGGGTCGTTGAGTACCTGGACAAGCCCCTGGAGTCTGACCACGAGACGGCGCCGAAGGTGATCCAGGCGCTGCCCACCGCGTGGCCGCAGAAGGGCAAGCTGGTGGTGACCGACCTGAACATGAGGTACCGACCTGGCTTACCCCTGGTGCTCAAGGATCTCACGTTCACGGCGCTCGCTGGCGAGAAGCTGGGCGTGTGTGGCAGGACGGGCAGCGGGAAATCGTCCCTGTTTGTCGCGTTGTTTCGCATTGTGGAGCCCGCGTCTGGAACCGTCTCCATCGACGGCGTGGACGTCTCCACGCTCGGCCTACACCTGCTGCGCTCCAAGATGGCGATGATCCCCCAGGACCCGTTCATGTTCGCAGGCACCATTCGCACCAACCTGGACCCGTTCGACGAGCACCCCGAGGTTGCCCTCTGGGAGGTCCTCGGGAAGGTCGGCCTCCGCGGCATGGTTGAGGACGCCGCGAAGAAGCTCGACTACGAGGTTGTGGACAACGGCGCCAACTTTTCGTTGGGCCAGAGGCAGCTCCTGTGCATGGGTCGCGCCTTGCTCCGCAACAGCAAGGTGCTCATGATGGACGAGGCCACCGCGAGCGTGGACATGGACAGTGATGCGCTCATCCAGCGCACGGTGCGGGACGCCTTTGCGGATTGCACCGTCCTCACCATTGCTCACAGGCTGAACACCATCATGGACTCGGACAAGGTTGCGTTCCTGGAGGCGGGCGCCTTGGCCGAGTTCGGGGAGCCCGCGGACCTACTCAAGGACAAGACCGGGCTGTTCACCAAGCTCGTCGAGCAGAGCGGGAAGAAGAACAGCGAGCATCTCATCGGACTGTCCAACGCCGCCAAGGAGAGGAGGCAGAGCGCCCAGAACCTCCGCGACGTTCAGGAGGCTGCCGAGGAGGCTCATCACGAGGGCTCTCCTTAATTGTTCAAAATTACGCACGCGCATTATAATTTGCTTTAATACCATACATTACGAAACGTCTAAAATGACTGCGATGACGACCCGCCATCCAATAATACGGAGGGCGCCGCGAGCGTCAGGCAACCGACTCACGCCCTCTTCGTGCGCTTGACATTACCGGCCTTGTTGGGAGTCGCCTTGGCACCCGCCTTGTTGGGAGCAAACCGATCACTGAGCATGGTCAACGTACCGATGACGAACCCAGTCATGATGGAGGCCCCCATCGCGGTCTCCCAGCTCATGCCCTGCGTCATGCTGTCGTGGGTCACGTTGCCCCACTCGGAGCGCAGAATCTTGGAGCTCAGCGTGATGAGCGTCGCCTCGGTGAGGATAGCCCGGGGCTTGATGGCGAGCATCATTCCCATGGCCACAAGGATGGACCAACTAGCGAAAATGTGTCCGAATCCGCCGAGCGACGCGGGGCCCATGAGCAGCAGAATCGCTCCGACGAGCTCGAGTTTGCCAACCATCTTGGACCCGGGGTGCGCCATGGTGCCAGCCGCTTTCGCCAGGCCGACGACAGTTATCGCGCTCACTAGGGCGTAGTTGCCGTACTCGGCCGGGATAAGGTCCTGCGCCTTTACGAGATAGTTCATCACCACATCTGTCATCGTGCCTTTAGCTTCGGTGCGATCGGCCTGCTCTGCGACTCCGGTTTGTGCCGCGAAGGGACTAGGGTACAATCAGGTCGCAGACTTGTTCAGATCACAGGCGCCCGCCGACCAACTCTCTCCAAATCGCGAAAACGCCAAAAACCCGCGAAATCTAACTGGAACTTAGTCGTCAACTCGGGAATTTTATTGCCTAAATGTGAATGTGAGGTCAGTGGCAAATTGGTTTGGCGTTCTGGTCCTCACGATTTATTTCGGTCGGTCCTGAATGGCGGCGCCGACCGATACGGGCGAAATTCACGGTTCGCAGACCAGGGGTGGTTTCCCGCCAACAAAAACCGAGTCGTAAACCGTGACGTGCGCGCCCCGGATGGCGACTTTTCCTTCCGAGATCCCCGGACGAGGGCGCCAGTTCCTCACGCGAGGTCCCGCCGCCCTCTAGGTGCGCGGTCCTCAAGACCTTCACCCCCCCTTTCCGCGCGCCGCGAGGAGCTGGTTCCAGCCCCCCCCGCGCGCAAAAGGTAGGAGTCGGCCGTCGCGGCTCCCGGTTTGCGGCCCGCCAATTAAATTAATTGCGGAACCCGCGCCGCCCTTCCGTTCCTCCTCCTTTCGCCATGCTCAAGCACAAGCTCAAGCAGTGGCTCGCGGTCAACGAACCCGGGGCCCTCCCGGTGAAGACCGAGCCCGGGTCTCCGCCCACGTGCGTGACCCCGCCGCTTCCCAGGTCGCCGTCCACCTCCGACGTCAACAAGTACCCGAGCCTTAAGAAGAAGATCCTCGGGCCCAAGATGGTGGACGCCGACCACCCTCACGCGGAGTCTCCCACGACTAGCTCCAAGGAGAACGCGGGTAATCCCACCCTCGGAAATAAGTACACCAGCACCTTCGCGTCCACCACCGACCTCGCCGCCGCGGCCGCGTTCGCGACGGGCCTCCAGCCCTCGAAGCGAAAGCGCGAATTCGACGAGCCATTTCGGCCCACGTCGCCGCCAAACATCAAGAAGGAGAGGTCCGACGACGGCTCGGACCGCGCTAAGTCCCCCAAGCCCAACAAACCAACGACCAAGCCCAAACCCAGGACGCCCAAGGCCTCGGAGAAGACAGCCCAAAAGTCGGACGACGGAGAACCGAAGGAGGAGACGGATGAGGAGATCGCCAGGCGCCTCCATGCCGAGTTCAACTGCGCCCCCATGCGAACGAGCCGCTCGCGACGGACCATGGACCTCGAGAACCCGCGCGACGGGGGCACCCCCGAGGATCCAGTGCACGACAACGATCCCGGGATCCTGCCCTCGTGCTGAGCCATGTACACGCAGTCTCGAACAAAGACTGTGCCATACGGGTTCATCTGCGGTTTTCCGGTCCAGGGCGTGAGCTCCGAGCTCTACGGCTACTACGAGGGTCAGGGCGGGAAGAGCGGGCGACAGGGGGAGGCTGTGGTGGCGGCGATGAAGAAGTGGGGCGAGGGCGAGGCGGGCACCGCGGGGGGCACCGAGCTTGGATTCGCCGTTTGCAAGCGGGGGTATCGACCGTTTGGGGAGGATGGGAGCCGACGCTACGGCTGCCTCAAGCACCACGAGATGCGACTGGAGAACATGCGCAAACCGCCGCCGAGGGGTGCTAAGCGCTCCGAGGACGGGCTCTATCATCGCCCGGGTTGGGAGAGGTTCGACCAGTGGACGTTTGGCGAGAAGAACGTGGTGAGCGAGTCCTCGTCATTTTTGTCCATTGACTCGGCGGAGGAGGGAGACTTGGGCAGGGTTGCCGTGGACTCGCCCGCAAAGGCGAAAGTTGCCAATTAAGTAAGTCACCAACCGTGTTCTGATGGAGGGAGACTGTTGATCTGTTCTTCAGCGGGGAACATGGGGGCGTGGGAACGCGGGACACCATCTATGACGCCGCGTGCGCACAAGCAAGCCGGAATTCGGCTGCACCGCACGCGGCCGAAGCGCGTGTCCTTTAGCGACCCGAGCCTACCATCGTTCCCTGTTGAACAGGATTGCGAAAAGGCCAGCGACCTGGGCTGCGAACGAGCGCCAAGTCTTCGCCTTTATTTTGTAGAATTAGATCGGACGGACGTGTAAAGTTATTAGAGCCTACTGCAACTCCCGTGCGATTATCAAAGACACGAGCTAACCTACTTCTTGGCTTTCGCTTTCTTTGTTTTCACGGGCTTCTCCTTCTTCTCCTTCTCCTTGCCCCGCTTCTCCTCTTTCGCCTTCTTCTCGGCCTCAAGCTCGGCCTTGAGCTCCTCCAGCATCCTCGCGCGCGCGTTCTTCTTCTTACCCGCGGGCTTCTTCTCCGGCACCTCGTCATCCACGCCGACGCCAACGCCGTAGCCGTCGCCGCCCTCCCCTCCCTCGTCATCGCTGCCGCTCACCTGCTCGTATTCCTCCTCAGAATCGGATCCGTCGCCGGTCGCCTTGGCAAAGCCGTTGGCGGCGGCGCCATCTTCAGCACCCGCCGGCCCGAGCTTGTTGGAGAGTTTCTTAATCTTGGCCACGAAGAACCCGTCCATGTTGTGCACGTGCGGGTAGAACCGCCTGGACTTTTCCACGCTGGGGTGGAAGTTCTTGCCGCGGTAGGAGGTGAAACCCGGTCGGCCAAACTCCAGGCCGGTCGGGACGAGTTTGACGTCGCGTTTTTTAAGGATGTAGTCGAGCACCGCCTCGTTCTCCTCGACGGTGATCGAGCACGTGGAGTAGACGACGTACCCGCCGGTCTTTGAGTTGGCGTCGCAGCAGTCAATCGCCGCGACCAGCAACTCCTTCTGTAGGTGTGCGCACTTGTTGATGTCAGCCTCGCTCTTGCTAACCTTGACGGAGCTGTCCTTTGCGATGACGCCGGTGCCCGAGCATGGCGCGTCAAGCAAAACCCTGTCCACGTGACCCAGCACCTTGGGAAGCTGTCTGCCGTCGTAGTTGCACACCGTCGCGTTGGTGCAACCCATGCGCTGGAGATTGGCGACGAGCGAGGAGAGTCGCTTCTTCTGAAACTCATTCGCGAAGATCATCCCTGTGTTTCGCATCAACGCGGCGAGGTAGGTTGTCTTACCTCCTGGCGCCGCTGCGACGTCGAGGACGCGCTCGCCGTCCTGCGGCGCGAGTGCCATGCACGGAAGGAACGAAGATGCGGACTGGAGCATGTAATGACCGGCCATGTACTCTGGCGTCGCGCCAATTGGAACGCGGGAGTCGTACACGAGGAGGCCAACCTTGGACCACTTCCCGATGGGATCCAGGTTCACGCCGCGATTGATAAGCGACGCGGCGAGCTCGCGGCGGCGGCACTTCAGCGTGTTAGTACGCAGCGTCACGGGTCTCTGCGTCTCGTTCGCCTCCAGGAGCTCCATGGTCTCCGCGACAGAGAAGGTGTCCAGGAAGTATTGGATCAGGAACGTGTTGTAGCCGTAGTACGTCGCGAGGTCGGCGACGAGCCTCTCGACGTACTCCCCGCGGCTGCGCCCGGGTTCGCGCCTGGATTTGAAGTCCTGGAGCACCCTAACGACCTCCTGGATCCTGGCCTGGACGTGCTGCAGATCCGGCGGCGCGTCCGGGTCGTCCTCGTCGCCGGAGAGCTCGTACACGTCCTCGTCCTCGATGTTGAGCACCTGCTCCGCGGCGGCATCCTCCGCCTCGCGCTTCCGGCGCGCGTCTTCCTTCCTCGCCTTTTTCTCGATGGGGAGGAGCGTCTCCTCATCGGACTCCGACTCCGACCCGGACTCGTCGCCGGAGAAATCCTGCTCCAAGGGGCCGTCGTCGTCCTCGTCGGAGTCGTCCCCGAGCTCCGCAAACTCGTCGTCCTCGTCCTCCTCGTCCTCCTCGTCGGAGTCGCTGAAGAGGTCTTTCGCGTCCTTCGGAGACTTGTTCTCGATGCCCTCTAGGGACTCATCGTCATCGTCGTTGTCGTCGTC
>CEPC01060688.1_pt1 | contig 11223 bp, 4 predicted proteins | sample 530651 | NCBI WGS metagenome assembly CEPC01 (sample SAMEA2620828, study PRJEB7988) | marine metagenome | biome: marine biome (ENVO:00000447); feature: deep chlorophyll maximum layer (ENVO:xxxxxxxx); material: "saline water (ENVO:00002010), including plankton (ENVO:xxxxxxxx)" | depth 65 m | reverse complement strand
GCCGCCGCCGCCGCCGCCGCCGCCACCGGAGGGGACGGAAGCGAGCTTGGCCTGGCCTTCCTTGATGAGCTCAGCGACATCCTTGCCGTCGATGGCGGCGAAGAAGGACTTGAGCTTGGCGTCATCGACCTCCGCGGAAACTGAAAAAATAGAGGGCGAAGCGGGGATGACCGTCAGTGCCGGTGGGGGGCGAAAGGACGCATTCGCGACGTCTTTCGGGGCGACATTCGCGCGCGTTTTTGAAGATATGGTCGGCGACGTACCGGAAGCGAGGACGGCCTTGACATCAGCCTCGGAGGGGGACTCCTTGCCGCCCATCTGGGCCTGCGGAACGAGGGAAGGAGAGGTAGGTTAGAAACCCTAATAGCGAAAACCCGGGTTGAGGGAACGATCCTCCGCGGAGGAGGGGTGTCAGAGGCGCCGCGTACTCGTACTCACCAGGAGGTAGGCAGCGACGTACTTCATTTTGTCTGTTTGTGTTGATTCGCAGGCTGCACACGAGGTGCTTTAACCGTGAGGGGCTTGCGATGCGTCCTTGGGAAGGGCGACGGATGAGCTCGGTTCAAGCTTTTTATTTGGAGGACCGGACCTCGTTCGTTTTTGGCGCGTGGCGCGTTTTTGGCGCCGTTGATCGGGAAACATGGTCTAAAAACTCAATAAAAAAACCGGAGTTCGATGACTGACTGACGATCACTGAGCCAGAAATAGCACCACTCCAGCCAGCCAAGCCAGCTCAAGAAGGATCACCAAGGCGCCCTCTTCCGCACTTGAGAAGGGCGCTTGCGCAGAACGAGTCGTCCCAGTCGCCATGTCTTGGTTTTACGTGGCCATGCAGCGCGAGCCGGTGGTGATGTGGAGCTGCTTCATCGGTTTCACGGGTGAGAACCCGCCGAACCCGTTCCCTCGCCCTTCCAGGCTAACTCCGTTCAGAGACGTTGCGCATACGGAAGGGTTTTTCTCCTCGCTCCACCCGATCCAACTCTGGGGTTGTTCATCACGGGCGGACGATGCAGCGCGGGTGACTGCCGCCGCGCGTCGTCCTGATTGTCCGAACACGCAAATTGTGACTCGCTTGTCGTCGTCTTCCAAACCCTCGCACCGCCCCTCGAGCTTCTCCCAAACGGACGATGATTTTTCCACCTTCGCGTCTCCATCGACAGGCATGATGTTGCCCGTCGTCGTCCCTCCCATCCGGGACGCCTTCAGCGGTACGAAACCCAAGGCCCCGCCCAGCCCCCATCTGGTGGCCAAGGCGCTGACGGGAAAGTGAGCGGCGGGACCCGGCTCGCTTTGGAGCATGATGTAACACGATAGCCTTGTAGTCCTATGATAACTTAGTCAGAACTTTCTCGTTCACCCGCTCTGGGCAGCTGCGGCGCTCCTTGTCCGCCCAAGGTCCCGAACGTCTCCTGAACGCAAATCGAATCTGAAGCTGAGGCCGCATTCTACCGGCGCGGAAGGCCAGCGGGGGCCTTAAACCGTCAGCTGAACCCGCGACAATGGTCATGTTAGACATGAGTAGATAGTCCGCGCCCGTCGCGACTGGTGTCGCTGACGATGACAAGCTTGGGAGACGCAAGGAGCGTATCCCAATTGGGAACCTCATCTTCCGAAGTTAATAATTCGGCGACGGCGAGAGCTGATAGAACGGGTTCGTCCTCGGTGACGGAGCGGAAGAACCGATTGGCCGCGTTCGCGTACGGTGGCGCTAAGGTGAGCCTGATCGGTAAGGAGAAGCGCAGAAGGAGACGGTCGGTGGATGTGCCGAGCACCCGTGCTGAGTCAACGAAGGATCCGCCAGGGGTGCCCGACGCGACCGCGGAGGGACCGTCCCATCGGCCGAGACCGCCGTCCACTCGGAGCTCGGGAGACCATGGTGACAAGATCTCTCTGAGGCAGGCGGCGTATCGGTCGATCGCCACGCGAGCTCGTGCGGTCGAGAAGGTTCGCGAGGGGCTCCGGGAGCGGGGCAGGCTTCACTCATCTCCAACCCCGCAGCGAGACACTTCGGCAGTGGAGACTCCTTCCTCTTCTCCTCTTCCACCGGCGCCAATCGTGACGGTAGAGGAGCTTCCCGCGGGGTCCCAAGAATATTCTGCGCGACACTATCCGATTTACGTGGATTCGAGCGACGAGGACGCCCCGCAAAAGTACTCAGATGACGAGGACTTTGAGGTGGAGGAGGTCGAGGATGAAGAGATTGAGGTCGAGGAGGAGGAAGAGCCGCCGCCGGTGTTAAATTACCGAGCGCCTCCCCGCGAATCTCCCCCCAAGCCGGTGACGCCGGTAACTCCGACCGTGGAACCTGTCGCTTCAAACGAAACCAAGGAGGAGGCGCCTCGGAACGCGCACCGTTGGGGCGTCCGGTCAGGGACGACCTCCTCGTCCCCGAAACGAAGCACGATGGCGGCTCGACAAGATGACACACTGCCAGCACCGTCGCGTTTCGTGTCGTTACCGTCGTTGATACCTCGACAGCCGCAGCCGCGATCATCCAACCGACAGGGTGGATCGAACGAATCATCGCCTCCGTCAAAGCAGCTCGTGAATGAGAAGCTTCCCCCGCTCTCTAGCAGGGGAACCCCAACCTCTGTGTTGAAGAACCGGTTGGCTGCCGTGGCTTATGGGGCGATGGCGTCGCGATCGTTGAAACCGACGCCACCGCCGGCCAAGCTGCCCGCCCCACCGATATCGCCTCGGGAGCCGGAGTCTCAGCAGGGAGTTCGTGCGGCAAGGGTGCAGCAGAGCACCATGATTGCAAATGACATCTACGAAGATTTCAAGAAAGGATTTGTGCCGTTGCGGGAATTGGTAGCGCGGAAGAAAGCTGCCGAGAAGAAGGCCCTGCCCCAAAGAAAGCCCAGCAGCCTCGGTAGAAATCTCTGGATGGTCGCCCTGTCCGCAGTGAAGTGGAAGAGCTGGGTGCGACGCTCGAGATCGGATGGCGTTACATCACCTCGCAGGATAAAGTCGCCCGTGCGACTGCTCTCACCGGTGAGATCCAAGATGCGCAAAGACGAATGGGCCCGATCGCTGGATCGTGAAAGAAAACGGATGAGTCTGACAACCCATCGATCGGAGAGCAACACTTCGCGTGAATCCACTGTCGTCAGACCCGGGGCGTTTGGGTCTGAACCAGAGCCAGTCAGTCTCGGCACAGCGGCGGCGGATAATCGCGCCGCTGCTGCATACTCCAAGACACAAATCAAGATCCTGACCAAACGCGACGTCAATCGAGCGAGGAACGACAAAGACGCGAAGATTGAGACGCCAAGGAGTAGCGCCAAGGTGGTTGCTACGCCTCCGCAGTGGATTAAGAACCCTCTCGCGCACTCTGCTGCTGCAGCGAGGAGGCGCAGATTTTTGACCGAGATGGCTGCTGCTGACGCTGATCCAGAGCTATCTCGTCCGTCGTCTCGCGCACCGACCAGACCGTCATCACCGAAGCTTGGGAAACGTAAGGAGACTCCATTGGATCGCCTCCGTGGGGCTGTCAAGCGCCTGATGGAATATAATCGGAACATGAAGCGGAAGTCTCTGCAGAGCCCGCCAAAGAGGACGCCCGATCGCATGCGTGATGCCCAACAGCGCGCGGAGTGGGCGCAACGGATGCACACGGAGGATCAGGCGGCAGCGAGGGCCGCGGAGCATCTCAGGAGAAAGGCTGACATGCAGTCTTCCGCCTATGTTAGGCCTGGAGCGTTCGGGTCGGAAGCTTCTCCCGTACAGATGGGTGTCGCCGCCGCCAATCAGAGGGCAGCATCTGCTTACTCCATGCTCACAAAGAAGCCGACACCACGAAAACTCACCCTCTCTCCGATTGCAGAAACGAAGAAGCCGGCGGATTCACCGCCACCGCCGAAAGAACCTATCGCGTCTCCGTTGACTCAAAAGCTGGTCGAACGCGCAAGACGGCGCGAAGCTCAGCTCAGGAGGCAACGACGAAAGTCCAAGCCGAAGAGAAAGGGTTTCAAATCGACATCAGATTCATCTGTCCAAGGTGACGAGGCCGCTTTCTCGGCAGGCGACATGCGCGACATCGAGGCGCAATACCGATCGCAGGCGCGCGAAAGGCCGGGGCAAGGTAGGGCAGGCGTCAAACGGGGAGTTAAATCGGAATGGGCGATGTCTCTCGAACGAGAGATGCGGATGGAGAACGAGGTGCGACTGAGAGAGGAGGCTCAAAAGAGAGAGGCGTCGCCAGAGCACGTTCCGCGGGTACCTGGAGTCTTTGATGCCACTCTCACTCCCGTGGAGCTGGGCGCGAAAGCGGCAGCCAAACGGGCGGCGGCGGCTTACACGACGAAGCGACGACGGAAGAAGCCCGAGAAGGACGACGACGATGCGTACTCACTCAACTTTGACTCTGACGAGCTCTCCGAGGATGTTGATTTTGACTCGGACTGGGATGATGACGAGGTGTACCTGTCGGCCGAGCTCGACGCTCACTTCGACAACGTGTCACCGATTATCAGACAGCCGTCGGTATCGCCCGAACCATCTCTTCACAACGCCTTCGTGAGAGACATCGCCACGGATATCCTTCGCGATGCGTGCGAGGCAGCCGCGCTGGATGTCGCCGGCGAAGTGCTCCGCGAGGTTCGGTTGTCCGCCGCGTTGGCCGACATTCTCGGCGAGGTTTCCGCCGCCGCCGTAGATGTCGCTGAATTGGATTCAGCGTTCGCCCACGACATCATTTACTCAGCCCTCGATCTATGCGACATCGAAGAGACCGTGTTCCAGACTGTGTACGACTGTGCGGATGACGCGGCGGATGCGGTGGAGATTGACGCCGTCGTTTTTGGTCAGATGGAACGGGCAGTTCAGGCGTGTGAGCTCGACGATTTCATTCTAGATGTCGTCTACGACATAGTAGACACCATTCCGACGACAAGTGAGCGGTGGAAGGAGGACATGGCGTTCGAGGCTGCAGCTGCGGAGAGGATGGCGTTCGTGACAAAGCTGAAGGACAAGGCCGCGTCTGAAAAGGGGAAGGATCATCCCACGAGCCGTTCAACAAGTCGAGCGTCCACCAAAATTGAGGAGCTGCAACAGAAGTTGGACGCCCTGCGCGAGCAGCACAAACAAGCACACGAGAATATCCATGAGAAGCGGAGGTGGGGAAGGTACCTGGAACACACGCCCAATCACATGCTTCGCGACCGCGAGTTCAACCTCGAACAGAGCGAGAGCATTTGGGACGAGGAGCCTGCGGTGGCGCTGCGCTACCGCAAGAACCCACTGTACGATCCGATCTTGGAGACCAACGACGACATCCTGGAGTGGGAACCCAACGAACCCGATGCATTCGTCCTGCCCGAGAGCGTCGCGGACCCCGATGAGAGCGTGGATGACCTGGAGGAGGTGACCCCTGATCCCCGTCGCCAGCGCGCGATGGCCAAGGATGAACTCGCCGCGCGGGCGTACCGACAGAAGCAGCAGCTCGTTTCATCGCCCAAGGCCACGCCGAAGAAGCGGACAAAACTCAAGGATGAACTACCCACGGGCTTGGCGATCAAACGCGCCGAGCGCGCCGAGCGGATCGCCGCGAAGACACGGATCGCGCACGAGAAGGCGCTGCTGGCGCAGGGAAAACGGCCGCCATCCCCACAACCTTGGGAGGATGACGAGCTGGAGGCGGATCTGCACGAGATGTTCGAGGAGGAGAGGCGAATCAGGGAAGCCGAGCTGGCCGAGCAAGTGGCGGAGCAGCACGCGGCCGCGCGTAAGATTCAGGCAATGCACCGCGGTAGGATGGCTCGTAAGCATGTCCAGGCGAAGAGGGCTGAGGCAGTTGCCAGGGCGCGGGCTCCCGAAGACTCTCCGGGATCCTCACCCGGGCAAGAGAACCACAGCCCGGGCGGCAAGAAGAAGCGCAAACCCAAGACGATTTCTCGAAGCAAGGTAACTTCTCCCCTTGAGTCCGTGTACTCCGCCTCCGGCATAAGAAGGAAGGTGGGAAGGAGCTTAGCTTAACACTACGAAGGTAGAAGACATAGACACTTAGCACTCTTTAGCACTGAAATTAACTTACTTGCAAGTTAACGAAAAACTCGAGTCGCCCGAATAGCTCGAGGCACAACGCGCTGCAACTTGGACGCTCTGACCACCATCTTTGTACGGCTACGACGTTGATGTCCCTAGACAAGCGTGATTATCTCGGATCGTAAGCAAATCGGTCGTGAAGTGCGCGAGTGGTCGGGCGGTGGGACGATCCTTCCGCCTTCCGCGTATTTGAAACATCCACATGGACCAGTACGCGCGCGCGGTGGCGGAGTACCTGAAGGAACACGTCGGGGTTCAGGACGTCAAGTATGTTCCGGGCAAACCCGCGACAATGTCCGACATTCAGGCCTGGGAGGACGCCAACTTGCCCTTCAAGCTCCCCGAAGATCTCAAGGCGTTCCTGCTCAGCTCCGATGGTTTCAAGATGACCTGGGACGTCCTATTCAAGCAGGAGGTGCACCACCTGGGAAACATGCACATCAACTCGCTTGCGGAGATCAAGAAGATGCCCATGATGCTCGTGCCCCACGACGACGCCGATGACGATGACCTTCTCGTGGTTCCGCCCGGTTCCGTTTGGGACCCGCGCCGCGAAGACGACGGCGCGAGAGGTCCCGACGGGTGGAAACCCCCTTTCCCGTCGGCGGCGTTCGATCTCGACTCCTCGGTCAGGCACGGTCGCGTGGCGCTCGTGTTTGTACCGTCCTTCGAAGCGTCGTCGTCGGGGTCGAACGTCGGTGATGAGCTCACGCCGACGAGGTCTGTTCCGCACAAGGCGCAGGTATGGTTCCAGGACATATCCACGCGTTGGCACATCATGGCGGACTCGTTCAGCGAGTACTACCGACTCATGACCGCGCACCTGGGTCTGCCACGGTGGCACTACAAGCTCATGGATGTGGGTATGGATCGACCCACGACGCAGTGGTTCAACTTCTTCAGGCCGGAGCTCCTGGCGATGGACCTGGACAAAGGGAAGCTGAGGCGGCAGGAGAGGCTGCGGCGGGATTGAGGTTGGGTGGGGTTCTTGGAAGCCAACGGACGGACACCTTAGCACTACTTAGCTCTAGCTAGCTATAGATTTCCTAACATTATACACGACCTAACGAATAGTCCCTCACGGGGTGACGATATGTCACCCTTCCCGTGCGCGTTCCCTTTGGTACGGGATACTACAATGTGAGCTTGGGTTGCCTACTTTTTTTCGCGACGAGATCAGGTGGTAACACCGCATGCACTCCGTCGAGCACGCTGGGCATCTTCCTCACCGCGAGCAGCACGTCATCGTGCGTGATCACCTTACCCTTGCGATGCTGCGCGAACGCCGCCAGATCGTCCGCCAGCGTGTGCACGTACGTGCTCGTCAGCTCCGTCAGGCACTGGGCAAACTTCGGCGAGATCCGCACGCCGTACTCCCTCGAAGCCTCCTCGGCGATCTTGACCACCTCGCACTTTAGCCTCGCGTTCAGCTTTTCCTTCTTCTTCTCGTTGGGATCATCCACGTGACGGTCCGGGTCGGCAATTGCGCCGCCGTGACCCTGCAGCACGAGGTCATCGAGCTCGTCGTCGTCGATCATATGCGCGCCCTCCGAGTGATTTATTTGAAAGAAAACTGCGAGTCTCACGGTGTGCCAACTTTCGAGGAAAATTCGGTGCTCCTCGCTTTGAGTCGTAACGACTCACATTCAATAACAATGCTACATGCGAGCTTCTTCGCTCCTCAGTACTTCGAACGCTTTATCCTCTTCGCGTCTTTTGCCTTCTGGCCGGTCATGATACCGAGCTGGGTCGTGTTCCTCACAACCTTGGCCAGGCCCGCGCCGGCCTTGGCTCGCTTGCTCGGCCGCCTGTTGAGCAGCTTGGGATCCAGCTGCCAGTAGGCGTAGGGCTCGAGCGCGCCGTTCTTCCTGTCTCCCATGGCGCCCTTCTTCGCCCTGTACCTGTCCGCGCTGTGTTTGCCCTCGCCCTTCTTCGATTTGACCGTCTTGACCGTCTGGCCGGACTTGGTCGTGCGGGACGTCTTGTTGGTCCGAACGCTGCGGCCCGAGCGCATGGTGAAACCGCCCATCGTCTTCGCCGTGCGGCGCGACACCCCGCCGAGGGACTTACCGCCGACGGATCGCCCATCGTCGAAGTCATCCTCATCGTCGCGACCGCGTTTTCGTCCCTCCTTCTCCTCGACGATGACTAGGCGACCGCCCTCGTCGCGCTTGTACCCGCCGAGGTCGTCGTCGTCGTGTTCGCCGCCCCGGCGCTGGTTGAGCATGTGCCGGCGCATCGCGCTCTCGTCGAGAAGGTTCAAGGGCTCGGAGCCTGAAGCGGCTCCAGGCAGCCTCGCGCCGCCGACGGCACGAAGCGCGTGAGCCGCCGCCGCGCTCCTCGGCCCGCCGCCGCCCGCGTCCCTTCTCGACGTCGGCGCCATCGAGTAGGCGCCCCGGCCGCCGCCGCCGCCCACCGTGGATCGACCCCCGCGCCCCGTTCTCATCGTCTGACCGTCGTCGTCGGAGAAGACCTCCTGGTCGTTCCAAGCGGACTTGCGCGCAGTGCGGGCGGACTTACCCGCGAGGGACTTGGCCCCGCCGCCGAACTCGCTGCCGGCGACGGACGCCTTCCTTCGCCTCTCGGTCCTCACCTCCTCGCGTCGCATGTGCTGCACGAGCGCGGAGTGAAGCTCGGGGGTGACAGCCTCGACAGCGTCCCAACCGCATCGCTTCACCATCCGCTCCATCACCACCCTGACCTTGCTCCTGAACCTGTTGAACCCGTCCTCGTCGTCGCAGCAGTGCAGCAGCGCGGGGACCAGCGTGGGGAGTTGCGCGGCGAGGTCTGTCTGGGGCAGACGAACCGCCGCAACCTTGATGAAACCAATCGCAGCCTTGATCACCTCGCGGTTGCCGGTCTCCATGAGGGCAAACACCGCGGGAAGCAGCTCCGGAACGGTGGACACGAGGGCAGCGCTGAACTCGTACAGCAAACGCGCGAGAGCCATGATCGTCGCGCTCTGCATCGTGGGTGTGGCTCCAACCACGCCGGCCAGAACCGTCATGAAAAACTTGCGCACACCCACGCCCATCTCCTCCCTGTTGACGTCGTCCATACCCTCAAAATCATCGTCGCTATTCGCCGCATTGGGTGCGTCATCTACCTCGTCGTCTTCGCTTCCCTCGGCGAGCCACGCGCCGAGCATACCGCCGCCGCCGCCGGCACCTCCGCCGATCTTGCCCGAACCGCCCGCGCGACCAGCCTTGCGCTCCATGCTCCGGGGGATATCCACGAGGAGACTGAACGCCTGCTGCCGCGTCCGCGCGTTGGTCTCCTTGGTCGCCACGATGAGCTCACCGAGCAACATCGCGAAGGAGGACCCTTGGGCTCCCATCGCGACACCCTCCTCGGCCGAATCCTTCTCGGCCTCGCGTTCCATCAGGCTGGGCAGGATCGCGGCTACGCACCGCAGGCGGTACCTCCTCGCCGCGGGTGCGCACATGCCCGACCCCTCCACCAGGGACTCCTCGGCGGCGTCCCTGTTAGCGGAGAGCCAGTCACCGCCGAGGTTGGCGCCGGGACCGACGTTGGGTTTCATGAGCGCCGCGAGGAGCTTGTACGCGCGCTTCTGCACGGCGGCGTCCTTCTCCAGGGCGGCTGGTCGCGCAGCCTTGAACACGAGGTCCCGCGCCGCGTTGTCCAAACCGGGCACCATAGCCAGCGACAGGTCCATGAAGGTACACCTCCTCGCGGACCGCGTGTCACCGCCCTCCTTGAGCCCATCGGGCGCATCCTCGGCGTCGGACGTCACCTTGACGAGCTTACGAAGGACCGTGCGGAAGAAACCGCCGAGCGCAGCAGTCTCGGTGATTTGCGCGAAGCACCCCACCGTCGCGCTGAGCTCGCCGCGTCGCTCGGGGGGCGCCGCGACAAAGAGGTTAAAGAGGATGGGAAGAAAGTTGCGGGCGTACTTGGCGACCGTGGCCGCCTGACCCTCCGCGATCTGCGCGGTGAACCAGTCGGGCCTGTCCTCCAGGAGCGCCGCGGTGGCTGCCGCCTCCTTCGCCTTATCCTCGTCGTCCTCGTCCTCGTCGACGTCCTCGTCGGCGTCCGAGTCGGCGTCGCGCTCGTCGGCGTTGACCACCGCGCGCGCCTGCTGAATGAGGCGACGGAGCGCCTCGGTGAGGGGGCCGCGGAGGTCCGCTCGCGCCGAGAGCGCGCTGCCGAGGCTCGGCGCGAGTCCCGGGAACGATTCGGCCGCGTCCCGGGGCCAGCGGCAGAAGGAGGGGAGCAGGCTCCACAGCGCGACCTCCCCAGCCGCGCACCGCTGCGCCTCGAACGCGCGACCCGCAGCCTTCGCCTGCGCCGCTCGCGCGCCGAGGCGTCGCGCGACGGGCATGATCTCCTCGGAAAAGTAGGAGATCCTCGCGCCCTTGAGCGCTTGGCGGAGGAGGGGAACGAGCCACAGCCTGGCGCCCGCAGATCCCGCGACGTTGCCCCCTTCCTCGTTGAGCTCGGCACCCGCGCCGATGTCCATGTCGTCGTCGCCCATGCCCTCGTCGACGTCGCGGCCGTCCTCGGACTTGGCGGCGATCTCGGCGTCGATGCCCTCCTCGAGCCGGAGGGGAAGCACCGCCAGGACCTGCTCGGGTCCCAGAGCCTTCACCGCAGCCGCGAGGCACTGCGTGAGCTGCGCTCGGCACGCCAGACCCTCCGCGTGCGCGCCCATCTCACCCAACGCCTCGAGGCAACCGCCGAGGATCGCACCCGCCGCGGCACCGAGGCGCTCGAATGCCGCCGCGACGACGGGCAGCGACACGGGCCACGCCGCGCGGTACCGGAACCCGAGCGACGCCTTCAACGCGGCGGCTACTCCGATGACCGGGGGCGGCCTCGCCGGCGCGGACTTACCCGCTGCTCTCGCCGCCGCCATCGCCTTGATCCCCTCCCTCACCATGTTGGTGTCAACGCACTTGGTGACGAGGGATGCGAGGCAGGTGCCCGCCTCCATCGCCACCCCCTCGTGCACCGCGTTCAGCATCTTCACCAGTTCGTGGCACGCTAGGGGCAGCGCGCGGGCTCCAGCCTCCGCCGGGTCGAGCTCGTGCAGCCGGCGAACGGCGGCGGCGTGGGCGCGGATGAGGGACACGGCGAGGGTGGGTCGGCGCATGGACTCGTTCTGCGCGGCGGTCGAAAGGGGGCCGATCGCCGCCGCGGCCGTCGCGGCGGTCTGGC
>CEPC01012562.1_pt1 | contig 11287 bp, 7 predicted proteins | sample 530651 | NCBI WGS metagenome assembly CEPC01 (sample SAMEA2620828, study PRJEB7988) | marine metagenome | biome: marine biome (ENVO:00000447); feature: deep chlorophyll maximum layer (ENVO:xxxxxxxx); material: "saline water (ENVO:00002010), including plankton (ENVO:xxxxxxxx)" | depth 65 m | reverse complement strand
AGCGTGCACAAGGACAGTGCCGAGCGCCGGGGTGTAAAACAGGATCTTCCGCACGGCCAGTTTTTTTGCAGTTTGGCCAGTCTTCCGAAAGTTTCGGCCGCCGCGCTCGGCCTCGTGCTCCGCCCTCGGGAGTGCGTCTTTAACGACGCATCCTCTGTAGACGGCAAGTCGTCCGCGCTAATCCGAGCTAACGTGATATCGCTAAACTACACTACTCTAAGGTCGTACCGGCGCACACGCGGCTCCCATCAGTACAGGTCTCCTCGCAGCAGCACCTTCGGCCAGCACCCGACGCAGTTCCCTCTGTGTGGAGAGCCGTGAGGAAAGAGCAGGATGCTTCCCCGATTGGGCCGTGCCCCGAAAAGTACCTTTGCATCGTCGTCTACGCTTTCCAAGAACTCCGTCTCGCCTCCCTCGCCCTCGGGAATCTCCTCGGTGAACAGCAAGAACGAGGTGGTGGACTCTGCGCCCGAAGTCTCTTCGTCCCTCCTGACCCCATCCACATGAGGGAGTATGTGACCCCCGGGAGGGTACTCTATGAACCTCATGTCGCTGAGCACATGCGTGTATCCAAGCTCTTTCGGCAGATAGCTCAGCACCTTGCGCGCGAGTTCGTTGGACCTGAGGAACCTCCTATTGGCGTACATGTTCGACGACGCCATCGAGCCCGTCAAGCCATCGCGAATCTCGTCCAGCTCTTCGAGGAACTCCTCTGGGAAGAGGTTATGCAGGTATCTGACGCCCTCTAGCCCTGGAACGCCGGATGGGACGTCGAGAGAAGATGTTAAGGACCCGTCGTCCTCGTCCGTGTCCGACATGCCGCCCTCGCACACCACGCCACGGCGTCTGTCGGCGGCGCTCGCCTCGAACGAAAACTTGGTTCTCAGCAGCCACAAATTACCGCTACGTACGTGCCGTCACAACTTTTGCCGTTTGGACATTTCGGTGCGCGAGGGGGCGCCGCGCCTGTGCAGACGACCGTAGTGGCGCACTCGTCATGATTCATTACGCGAAGGGATACTGGGGTCTGCCGCTCTTCCTGAAGCTCCACGGCAGCCCTTTCCCGCGCACCCTGCCCTTCGCCGTCGTGAGCGTCGCAATCACCATCTGGCTGCACCTGTGGGATAGCGGGCGGGAGGAAATTGTTCGCTCCTTCGCGCACCCGTACCCTTTCCAGATGTACGGCTTCGTCATCGGCTTCCTCGTGGTGCTGAGGACGAACCACTCGTTGGCGCGCTTCATGGAGGCGCGCACCGGCGTGGAGACGATGGGTTCCAAGTGGGCGGACAGCGTCGCGATGCTCAACGCGTTCGACGGGTGCACCGTCGGATCTCGCTCGCAGGAGATCGGCAAGCCGGCGATGAAGCAGGACCACGAGCACCACGACGACCACGCGAGGTTCATCGCGAGGCTGACGCACCTGTTATCCCTGCTGCACGCGATGGCGTTGCAGCACCTGCGCGGGGACGAGGAGCTGGAGAACATCGTCCCGGCGAGGACCCGAAGGCAGACGAACACGACGGCGGGCCCGGAGCTCAAGCGAGTTCGGGACCGCAACGAAGCAAAGGAGAGCGCGGTGGAGATTGCGGACGGGCCGGAGGACGAGGGCATCTCGGGCTACCTCGGGACGAGAGCGATCAAACCGAACGGGAAGGAGGAGACGAGGCGGCTCTCGGCGAGGTACAACCACATGGGCGCGCATCTCATACACGCGGCGACGGATGACGGGAAGCAGGCGCGAAAAAACCTCGTGAACCCGTTTCTGCTTCGCGAGGATCCGGGTCTGTGGGCGCGGTGCTGCGCGGCGACGCCCCTCGCGGTCATAGGCGGACTGGACCCGCACGAGTTTAAGGAGCTGGACGAGCTCGACTGCGACAGGACCTACCTGGTGCTCGCGTGGATCCAGGCGCTGATCATTCGAAGGTATGAGGACTTGGACGGCATTCGCGTCGGGCCGCCGATTCTATCTCGCGTGCACCAGACCCTCACCAACGGCATGCTGGGGTTTAACATGGCGGATAAGATCGCGAAGACGCCTTTTCCGATGCCCTACGCACAGATGTTAAGCGTGTGTCTGGTGGTCTTCAACCTGACGATGCCCATCATGGTCGCCGGTCACATCAACAACCTGTGGCTCGCGATTCTCGTAAACTTCATAAGCACGGTGGCGTACCAGGGCCTGAACGAAGTTGCCAGGGAGCTCGAGGATCCCTTCAAGCCGGTGCACATAAACGACCACGGGATGCCCCAGCTGCAGGCGATGTTCAACAGCAAGGTTCGCGCGGCAAGCCCATCGGTGAAAAAAACTCTCACGCACTGGGCACAGTGCGATAGTTGGGAGGTCGAGAAAGAATAAGCAGTGCGCTGGTGAGTATAATACGTAGCTAGACAACAGGCACTAAGCACAGAATATATCAACGAACACATTGACCCCTCACTGTGTCTTGACCCCTCACTGTGTCTTCTTCTCTAGCGCCAGATACTTCGGCTGGCGGTAGTAGACGATCCCGAGCGCTAGCAGGTTGAAGCCGAGGATCATCCCCGCGAGGATGCCGCAGTTTCCGCTGATGGTGATGTCGTCAAACTTGAGCCGCTCGAGGTGCTCGTCGCCGTCCACGCACGAACCCATGGACCCGTCGCACGAGAACTCCGCACCCTTGAACTCGTTCACGCACAGCGCCTGGAAGGCGTAGCGGATGAAAGAAATCTCCCTGAGCCAGATGAGCCAAACCGGGACGTTCGACTCGTTGAGGAAGAAACCGCTGAACATGAGAAACAGGATGACGAAGGCGGGCGCGAGCTGCGGGGCCATCTCCACCGACGTGAAACTCGCCGACAGGCACATGCCGAGCCCGATGCCCGCGAAGTTCTCAAGGGTCATCACCGCGAGGAAGATGAGGTAGTGGCTCAACCCCTCGCGCAGGCCGGTCATGTAATAGATGACCGTGCCGTACACGACGCCGGGTATGAGTTCCAACGGCAGCGTGACCAAAAAGGTGGAAACGTAGTAGGGCAGCGGCGTGTACATCCTCGCCGCGCGCTCCCTGCTGACAACCTTGAGCTGCTGCGGGATGATCTTCGAGATGCCGATGGCGGATCCGAACGCCTGGTTCATCGCCTGGAAGAAGAGGATCCCGGTGCGGTCCTGGATGCTGGTCTGGTCGCGCGCCATCCGCAGGTACACCACGCCGAAAAGCAGCGAAAAGAACGTCTGCATGACGTACTTGATGGTGAGCGTCGCCGTGTCCCTCGTCTGCTCCCTCCACGTCCTCGCCAGCAGAAGCTTGAACGGAATCCAAAACCTGCTCGCGTCTTTCGAGTTTTGCTCCGCCTCGGCCCGCCCGCTCGACGTAAAACCCATCACCAAGCCCTTGGCGTCGCCCTTCCCAGCCGGCACGTTGTCGACGAGCTTGATGATCGGCACCTCCTCCCGCGCCACGCCCTTCGCCAGCTTCTCGATGCGCTCCATCGTCGATTTCGTCAGCTTGGGCGTGCGATAATCCACGGAGATGATGTCGAGGAAGTGGTCCGCGGGGTTGAAGTCCTTCGGCACGGGCTCGCCCAACGCGGCGAAGTGCGCCGAGCACGCGCCTTGCCCGGCTCCCGCGTAAACGAGTCGACCGCCGCTGAGGAGCACGAGCTGGTCGATGAGGGCGTAGATGCTGGACCTGGGTTGGTGCACGGACGCGACGATGGTCCGACCCTTCTCGATGGCGAGGTCCTTGAGCGCGGTCATGACGTTGAGGGCCTGGAAGGCGTCGAGACCGGACGTGGGCTCGTCCATGAAGATGAGCCTCGGGTCGTGAAGGAGGTCCATGCCGATCGCGACCCTCTTGCGCTCGCCACCGGAAATGCCGCGGATCTGCTCGTTTCCGACGATGGTATCCGCAGCTGCGACCAGGCCGAGGTCGGCGATGACGTTGTTGACCTCCTGTTCCTTCTCCTCCAAGGGCATGTCCTTGGACAGGCGTAGCTGCGCGGCGAACATGAGAGTCTCCCGCACCGTGCTGAGCGCGAAGAGGGCATCTTCCTGCTCGACGTACGCGCTCATCCTGGCCATCTGCGACGGGGTCTGCACCAGCTTACCGTCCGCGTAGATGGCGCCTGTGATCATGGCGCCGGGTCCCTTGGGCACGCGGAAGGCCAAGGCGTTGAGGAGCGATGTCTTCCCCGAGCCCGAGGGTCCCATTAAAGCCAAAAGGCTTCCGCCGCTCGTGTCGCCGGAAAGCGCGTTCAGGATCACCCGGGTGTCGAGAGTGCCTTCCTTGTTCTTCTTGGTCACGCTATACGTGATGTCGCGCCATTGCAACACAACGCCGTGGTCCGTGGGGCGCATATCGCCCACCGCCATTTTCGACATCGCCGCCGTGTGTCGCCGCCCGGCGCGGATGTCTCTGAAGATGAAAGAAAAGCCAGCCACAAGAGCAGAACACGTGTTCGTCGTACGAAGCGAAGTTGTTCATGGGGTGATTCGGGTGGATGACAAAGCACTTCAGAAAAGCGCCTTCCACGAGAGTGTTTACCCCTTGGCAAATCTAACACCATTTAGATCCTATTTTTTGCTCTATATATCATGAGCATATCGTCGGAGACGCTGGCGGTCAAATAATTTCGGATATTGGCATTTCATTCAGGCGTCCTCGTCCCCGGGCCCACGCTCGTCGCGTCCAACCTCATCCGCTCCAGCCTTGTTCATGTCCCTCACAGCCTTGTACGCCTGCCCAACCTTCTTCGCCACCCCCGCGGCGCGCAGCGCGCCCCTCGCGTACTGCACCCCGGACTTGGTCGCCCTCGCGGCGGCGACAACAACTGGACCGGAGTACTCCTCCGTGGACGCGTTCTCCTCGAGCCGAGCCTCCACGCCCTCCACCGCCACCGGCGCGCGCTCCAGCACGCGCTGTACAACGGGCGTGGCCTTCTCCTTGACGACCGGTACGACCCTCTTGACCCCGTCGGCGGCAGCCTTGCCGAGCGCGCCGGCGGTGTCCACCGTGTAGGTCACCGCGCGGCCGGTGGACTTGACGCCGCTGCCAACCTCGTGGGTCAGCTCGCCCACCTCCTCGAGGCAGTCCGTGAGCTCCAGGCCGGACAGTCGCACGGCCGCGAGGGTGTCCGGGACCTCCTCGCGGATCGCCGCGGCCAATCCCGCGATCTCGTCCGCCGCGCCCTTCACCGCCTGCAGCACCGGGATGAGCGCCAACAGAAACGCCGCCACCGCGCTGCCGACGACGCACGCGACGACGCCCCCGGCGAGGGACATCGAAGGCGGCAGGACGGCGGCACCCACCCCAGACGCCATCGCCATCGCCGCCGCGGGTGCCGCCGAGGCGTCGTATCCCATCGAACCCGGCGAACGAATCGGCGCGGGCGGCGGAGGCGGGGATTGGTACGCGGGCGACGACGCGACGTACGCAACCGATGACGGTCGCGGGGGCGGCGTGGGCAGCGGGGGCGGGTCGGGTTTAGGGTTTAGGGTCAGGCCGCCCTCGGCCGTCGCGTCCTCTGCCGCGCCCGCGATGTACGCGCTCTCCACGACCGACTGGAAGGGCGGCAGGGCATCTTCGTTGTTTTCGTCGGCGTCGGCAGCGGCGGCGTCGCTGATGAGCCCGGCTCTGTGCCCCGCGGACGATTTTTGAGGGTTCCGAAAGGACACTCCCGCGGCGAGCTGCGCGAGGACCTCGTTGAGGGAGACGTTGACGTTCGGCGGGTGAGCCGCCGCGGCTGCGGCGTTGGCGCGAACCTCGCGGCCGCGATTCCGGGCCGCGCCCCCCGGGGTGACGGACCAGGTAGCGGGGAGGTTGAGGCCCTTGGCGCTCCACGGGCCGTAGTATGACCTGTCCGCGACGCGGGTCATCCTCTTGGGAACTGCACCGCCGATGAATTGCTTGGAGGAGGCGCCGGCGACCGTGGCGATCCCGGCGAGCGCGGCGGTCGCCTCCAGCGCGGACATCGCGTTGTTGTTACCAAGTCCCGGAACAAGAAATCCCTAGTAGGATCTGACGATGCGGTGCGGTGCGCAATCGAGGTCGACGACGCGGGGTTTCGATTCCGATGCGAAGTCACTGGAGTACGCTTGCACTCGCGGTTGAGCGCGCGCGCGAGGCGGCGATCTACGCCCGGCCGGCCTCGTGCGGCCAGCGCCAATGAGGTAAAATTGTCGAGCCATCACCGGGATTTGGCGGGCTTTCTGGGATTGGGTCGAGAGGTCCTCACGAACCATCGTTTCTTGAGTTCCCCAGAGCGCCGGTTTTGGGCTACGGGATACGGCAGCCAATTTATCGGACGGGGAAAAGTCAAGGCTGGGTCATCAGTCGGAGGGCGCGAGGGTCGGGTGGCATGGGAGCGACCGATCCGTCGCCCACCAGGCCACCGGGCATCGCCCGAGGCCTGGGCGCGGTCACGTCCAACAAGATGCGCTCTGTCATAGGCGCCATAGAGAGCGCGGGGATACCGGAGGTCGATTATGCCAAGCTCCTCGCCCTTTTCGAGGGGAAGCACAGCAAGATATTGGTGAGCCGGCACGCGGCAGCCATCACGCGCGTGTGCAGGGTTCACGAGCGCGGGTTCCCCTTACGGGACTTACCCCAGCTGTGCAAGCTGTTCAGGTTCGCGTACGATCAGGTCGCCGCCGGCAAGGCCAAGGAGTTTGAGGAGGCGCTCTGCTCCGTGATGAGGTGCGAGCTCGTTTTGGCAATTATCCCCCAGTCCCGCGTCCCCGACCGTCCCCGAGCGCCTCCTCAGACTGATCAATCCCCGCCAATCGCGCCACGCGCAGCAACTTTGCCAAGCCGTTTCGCGCGCACAACGCCGCGGACGAGCACCGCAGCGAGAACGACGTCGCCGAGGCGTTCGGCATGGTCTCCGAGTGTCTATCGGCCAAGGACATGCCCCTCTCGGTCAGGCTGCTCGCGGCGGAGGCGCTCAGGCTGTTCGCCTCGGCGCACGGCGACCGACCGAGCGTGTTGGACACGGTCCCGACGCCGTTCGACGGCGGGGAAACCTCCGGGAGGGACGTCCCGGAATCGAATCCGGGACCCGGAGCCGCGCTCGCGGGTTTGGGCGCCGTCGTCAAGCCGCCGCCGCCGAGGAAGTTTGCCCGGAATCAGGAGCTCTTCCGCCGGGGCGGGTGCGTCCCGCTGGTGCTCTCCGGCCTCGCCACCGCGAACAGCGTGGGCGACGACCAGCTGCAGCTGGCGGTGGTGCGGGTGCTCCTGGAGGCGAGCTACTCGGCAGATAACGCGCGCGCGCTGGCGGAGGGAGGGTTGTTCTCGGGCCTGGCGCCGCTGCTGAGAACGGACTTTCGCTCACCCATCGTGTTCCACGCGTCCGAGCTGATGTGGAACGTGCTGGAGAGCGTGCGAGACTCCCCCGGGGGACGGTTGGAGACCGCGACCGGGACGGGATCCAAGGGTTTCTGCGCCGCTTTCAGCCAACTCGTCGCCACGGCGCTTCGCGAGGGGCACAGGAAATCGGACAAGGAGCTCAGGAACGAGCTGCTCATCACCGCGCGCATGCTCGCCGAGGACGGACGCGCCCGCGCGTCGCTGCGGGTCTCCGGTTTGGGGGACGTCGCGCGACACGTCGCCGTGCACCCCGAGCTGGGTGCCTCGTCGACGACGGGCTTGAACCGACTTGAAGACGGCGTGGTCCACCCGCTCGCCAACACGACATCCGCGCAGGACTTCGAGATGAAGCGCCTCGCGTGGGAGCTGCTGGCGGAGCTCGCGGACGACGAGGCCGGGGTGGCGCTCGCGCGGGGTTCGTTCGTGGCCTGCCTGCTGACCTTTGTGCAGCCGCTGACGGGCGCGTCGGCGAGCGTGGAGGGCGCCGGGTCGCGGTGGACGGGGCGGCAGCTGAGGGACTTGCAGGCGCAGGCGCTTCGCCTCCTCGCCAGGCTGGCGCCGCTCTGCGTCGATGAGCTCATGGCGCAGGGCGCGGGGGAGACGGCCGTGGCCGTTGCCAGCCCGGATTCCCCCGCGGATGACGACCAGAGGGCGGCGGCGCTCGATCTTCTCGTGACCATGACGCACGCGGACGAGGCCGCCGCGGAGCGTCTGGGCGCGGCTGGCGCGGTGGAGACCGCGCTGCACTGCCTGGAGGGCGCCGACGCGCCTCGCCCCATCGCGAGATCGATGAGTTCCTCCCTGGACGCCAGCATGTACGGCGCCGTGGTCACGGCTGAGCCCGGCGACACGCGAGACGAGGGTCAAACCGGCGAGCTCGGCGAATCGATTAACCCGACCCGCGTCGGGATCCACCCGGCGACGAGCGAGGATCCGGTGAAGCTCGCGGCCGCGTCGCTCCTCGCGGCGCTGTGCGACGGGTGGGCGGGAAACCGCAAGATCCTCCGCCGCGCGGACGGCGTCGCGATCCTTCGATCCTTTGTCGACGCGGCGACGGCGACGGACCGCGCGGTTCCCATAGCGCTGAGCGCCGCGGTCGTCTACGCCACGTGGCGGTGCCTCGTGCCCGACACCAAGAACTGCGCGCACTTCGTCGCCGACGGAGGACTCGCGCAGCTGCTCAACCTTCTGCTGGCGTGCACTCCCACGCTCAGGCCGGTTGTCGTGTCGACGCTGGCGGACATCTTGGAGAATCCCAAGACGCATCTCTTCTTCCACGAGTGGAGGTCGACGGGGGGCAGGCACGCGCTCGTTCCCGCGGGCGGTCAGGGCATCACCCTGATGCTCAACCTGTGGCGCGCGGAGGAAGGGAAGATGGGCACGACGCGTCACGACGGCACTCTGGTCAACCCCGAGAATCCGCTCCGCGGTTCCGCGGAGTTTGTCAAGCCCGACGACGGCGGCCTCGTGACCACCTACTCCACGCTCACCATCGAACGATCAGCGACGGAGGAGGCCGCGGCGAAGGCGGCGAAGCGCGACGCCGATCACATGATGAGCAGGGTGTTCGCCGTGTGCTCGCTGTTGGGCTTTGACAATCTCCGCGCGTACTGCTCCCCGGCGGACGCGTTGACTTTGACGATTGTGGAGAGGTACGTCGACTTTAGGGAGGGGGAGATGTGGGAGGAGACGGAGGAGATGTTCCGGGAGGAGGGCATGCGACCGGTGGCGGCGGACAGGCAGCACATGGAGGCGTCCATCGCCGAAGCCAGGGAGAGCGCGCTCGAGCTCCGGGACGTGCAGCGGGAGATGCTGGCGGCGGAGGAGGAGAAGGCCAGGCGGCTTGAGGCTGAGTTTTACGAGCAGATGCGGATGCAGAAGGAGCGCGAGGAGGCGCACAGGTGGTACAGGCGGGACATGTCGAAGCTGACGATGAAGGAGAGGCTCACCGCGAGGCTGGCCAAGGCGGACATCATCGACGGGTCTTTTCGCGGGCACAGCTCGCAGTTCCTCACCGTGCACAGCCGAGATCTGGACGTCACCGGCGGTTCGGAGGAACATCACGCGAGGACGCTGGAGCCGATGACTGTACGTCTAGAGCCCGCGTGAAACGTACCCTCGTATAGTATCTAGCTACTGGCTAACATCACTTCACGACGAACCGTCAACCGTCGTGTTCCATGTCGTCGTCTCCCTGCATGCGGGACATGGAATCGCCCAGCATCGCGCCCAGAGCCGCGGCGTCGTCCGTCATGCGTCGATGCACCAGCGCCTCGACGAAGCCCCACGAAAATTTCAGCTCCGCCTCGTCCACCAGCTCGAACTTATCGCTGCTCAGCGGGCACAGCACGGTGACGAAAATCGCGCCGGGTCTCATCCGCTCCGCGGCGTCTGATAGGGCGTCCACGGTGTCCTGGTCCCACGTGACGCAGTTGCAGAACACAAAGTCCGCGCGCGTCCAGCGCGATGAAACTTCGGGTTGGAAGAAATCCCCTCGCTCCACGGCGCACGACAGCAGCGGGTTGCTCGCGGGCCTCGCCCCGGGCAGCACGTCCCTGACGTAGTCCTCGATGAGCAGCTCGGCGATCGCGGACGTGCACGGGAGGAGCTCGATGCCCCAAACGTGGGAGAAGTGTCTGCAGAGGCCCGCCGCCATGACCGCCTTGCCGGTGCCGCTCCCCAGGTCCACGAAGCATCGCCCGGTGCCGTCCCCGCCGCCGCCCCCCTCCGCGCTCGTCCCGCCGTACTTCTCCAGGAGCTCGGTCATGAAATCGTGCATGTCTATCTCCCCGTACACGAGCGCGTCCGAGTCCTCCTCGGACGTACCCTCCAGCTCCTCCAGCACGATGAGCTTGGCGACGTCCGGTCGCACCTGCTCGAGGAGCACCTCGAGGCGCTCCACCGCCGTGGCCTGCGCGCATCCCTTGTCGCTCCACGCCCTCAGATCGAAGCGCTTCGCGACGCCGTTCTCCACCAGGCTGCGCAGCTTTTGAGCCTCGGTCCTGTTATCCACAGGGAGAACCATCGCCATCGCTCTCGTTCCGGCGCCCCGTCCAACTGTCGAGCTCGCGCGTGTCCAGAACCTCCGACGCCGAAAATCGTCGGAGCTCGTGAGCGAATTCTTCGAACCCTACACACTTCACGTGCACGGCGCCTGATGCAGCCGGGCTACGGGTACGGTTACGGCCCCCCGCAGGGGTACGCGTCCGCTCCGGGTTATGGGATGCCCCCGCAGCAGCCCGCGTACGGGTACGGCGCTCCGGGCGGTCCACCTCCCCGTCAGTCCCGCGAGAACACCGCGGAGGATCTCGACCGCATCGCTCGAACGATCCACGTGGGCGGCATCCGCGGCTTGAAGGGCACGCCGGGGGTGAACCCGGGCGAGGAGATCACCGAGGACGACCTCGCCGCGTTCTTCGGGAACGACGGCGAGGTCGTGGGCGTCAGGATCAACGGCGCCAACTGCTGGATCGAGTTCGCCGAGGCGGCGGGGGCGATATCGGCGTTGGCGAAGGACGGGACGGAGAGCGGCGGCCACCACCTGCGCGTATCCGCGTCCAAGACGCCCATCAGGTCCAACGGGTACTTAAAGGGGAGGCAGATTCAGCTGGAGAGGGCGAGGGAGCGGGCGACGGCCTCGGGGTCGCCCGCGCCGACGACCGCGGCGGCCGCCCCGACGGAGGCCGCCAGACAGATGAGCGTCGACGAAATTGTCCACGCCGTAAGGGTCGACGTCAATCAAGCGGTGGAGGCTGCCAAGGCCCAGGGCAAGCTGGTGACTGTCGCGCCGCCTCCGCCCGTGGCAGCCGTGTCCGCGGCGGTCGATGCGGGCGGTTAGGCGGGAAGGGGCGACGCCATCCGTCGGCGTCGGCGAGCGAGGAGGGCACCGTGAAACCTGTAAAACTTAAACTTTTTTAGCAGACAATCCGTAAGTCCGATACGTA
>CEPC01120265.1_pt1 | contig 11412 bp, 7 predicted proteins | sample 530651 | NCBI WGS metagenome assembly CEPC01 (sample SAMEA2620828, study PRJEB7988) | marine metagenome | biome: marine biome (ENVO:00000447); feature: deep chlorophyll maximum layer (ENVO:xxxxxxxx); material: "saline water (ENVO:00002010), including plankton (ENVO:xxxxxxxx)" | depth 65 m | reverse complement strand
CCCCCTTTGTCCGCCCCCACACCTATGTCCACCGCCACCGCCACTCCCCCGTGCCACGGCTCCGAGGGCGCGCGGGTGCCGTACACCACGTCGTCCGTGTGCATGTGACACCCCGCGACGCGACCCCCCGCGCGCTCAAACGCGGCGTGCGTCAGCGCATCCGGCGCGAGCCTCCACGCGTCTCTCGGGGGACCGACGTCCACCGGCGCCACGTCCGTGGTGGCGAGGACGTTCTCGAAGCTGAACGCCAGCGCGACGTCCGCGGGGGCGTCGCCCTCGTTCGACGCGAGGAAGCGAAAGACGCCGACGGGCATCGACGCGTCGCGGTACTCGCCGGGGATCACCGGCGAGAATTGCGTCTGCGACAGCCGAACCCGGCCCCCGGGGGCGAGCGCGGACGGGTCGTGCTCGTACCACGACCGCGGGTAGAGCGCGTGGTAGGTCCCGCCGGTGCCGTCCGGGGGTAGGACGCGACGCGAGTGGGTCCGGTCCGAGCCCCCGCCGCCGGGCACGCTTTCCATCACCGCGTGCGACGGCAGCGCGGAGAGCACGGTGGCGGTGCCGTCGACGCGCGCGGCGAACAGGGTGTGCGCCGCGGGCCTGTGCGTGTGACCACCGACGCGCATGTGCCACCTCGCGAAGTCCCCGCGATACGTCCTGCCCATCGTCCCCGCGCCCATGCCCCCGATGGGCGCGCCAGCCACGGGCCCGTCGTCGACACACGGCACCCTCGGTCTGGTGCGCTCGCTAGCCGCGGGTCCGCCCATCGCGTGTGTCCAAGCCACGCCGAGGGGCGGTCCGAGGTCATCCTCGGGTGTTGGAGAGCCCCCCGCGCCGACGACGAGGAGCACCAGCAGCGCCGGGAGGCGCCAGGCGCCCCGCATTCGGCCCTCACTCTGGTAGGATCTGGCGCTAACATTCAGTTATTTCTCGGACCAGCGTTTGGTCAACGCAGAACATTTCAAACGCGCGCGGCAACCTGCGGCGGCACGATGACCCCGATGAAGTCATCGTGCGCGGTTCAGGTGGAGCTCATCGCCCAGCGACGGGAGGCCAGGAGGCTCCGGGCGTTGCAGGAGAAGGCATCGCTCCAGGAGGAACGCAAGCAGTCGGCAGCGCAGTCGATGACGCTCGACGATGTCCGTTTTTCTCGGATGGTTGCAGCTGAACGTGCGACGTTGCTGGAGTCGGTCTCGCCATCGTCCAGCGACGACGACGATACTGATGCGACGGATGCGTCCACATCTGCGCCTCGCGTCGCGGTGATGGTGCGCAAGCGCCCGCTGTTTGAACGCGAGACCACCAGGGGCAAGCAGGTCGATGTCGTCACCGCGCTTCCCATGGGCCGACTGGCGGTCCACGAGCCGAAGACCTCCGTTGACTGCTCCAAGCGGGTGGAGTCCTCCGTGTTCGAATTCGACGATTCGTTCGGTGAGGACGCCACCAACGACGACGTGTACGTCAGGGCCGTCGCACCGCTCGTTCGGTTGTGCATCTCCGGCGCTGAAGAGGGAGCCAACGCGACTTGCTTCGCGTACGGTCAGACGGGCTCCGGCAAGACGCACACGATGTCCGCGTGCTACGAACAGACCGCGAGGGACTTGGCGGCGGGATGCGAGACGAACGGGCTGAGCATGACGGTCAGTTTCTACGACATATACGGGGGCAAGTGCTACGACCTGCTCAGCGACAGGGCGCCCTGCCAGGCTCTGGAGGATGCGCGGGGGCGGACCAAGATTGTCGGGCTTCGCGAGGTGACGGCGCTCGACGCAAGCGAGGTCCTCTCGCTCGTGGAGCGCGGGATGCGATGCAGGAAGACGAGCAGGACGGACGGAAACGCGACGAGCTCACGCTCGCACGCGGTGTTCCAGGTCACGCTCAAATCGAAGCTGCCGGGGGAGGAAGGGGTCAAGAGGATGCCCTCGAGGCTCGCGCTGGTCGATTTGGCGGGCTCCGAGCGGGGCGCCGACAGAGGTAAGCTCGTGGACCAACGGATCAGGCGGGAGGGCGCCGAGATCAACAAATCGCTGCTCGCCCTCAAGGAGTGCATCCGCGCGCTGTCCGTCGGGTGCGGCGTGAACGGGGGCAAGGATGGCGGTGCTCTCGCCGCGGAGCCCAGCTTTGTCGGCGAGCAGAGGGTGCCGTTCCGAGGGAGCAAGCTCACGCAGGTGCTCAGGGACGCGTTCATCGGGAAGAACAGCAAGACGGTGCTCCTGGCGCACGTCTCCCCCGGGCACGGCCACGCGGAGCACACGCTGAACACGCTGAGGTACGCCATCAGGCTCAAGGATGGCTCGGACGGGACGACGCCGCCCGTGGGCGCGAAGCCCGCGAGCCCGTGTGCGCGGCCGCGCTCGCCGGGTTCGCCCCTCGCGGTCGCGGACCCGACGTCGTCCCCGTCGTCCGGCGACAGCGGCGACGACGAGGACGCGGACGGGAAGGCGACGGGAAGCGAACACCCGCGCTCGTCGCCGTCCCTCCCGTCGATCGATCCCGCGCGTCTCAGGGAGGCGATGGATGCGCACGCCGGCGCGGCGGCGGCTGTGGCTCGCGCGGGCGAGGCTCTCATGGCGCGGCACCTCGAGCTCGCCGACGTCGCCGAGGAGGAGCGTGCATTGCTGTCCGACGCGACGTCACGCGCGACGAGGGTGACCAAGGGGAAGGGTGACATAGATATCCTCGAGCACTACGACTACTGCGACGCTCTGGATGATTTGCTGGAGCGAAGGGCGGGGATGGAGGAGGGACTGAGGGCGGCCGTCGCGACGCTTCGCCGGGCGCAGGCTGACGAGATGGCGGCTTCGGCAGACCTTGACTGGGTCGAGGGGCGCTTGGACGGGGACCGATAGGCTCTCGACGAGAGTGTATACGTCCTATCGTGCGTTGCTATCCTAGATTGCTATCGTACCGTCGCGTCCCCGTTCGTCTCAGCTCTGCTCCTTGTTCCGTGTGAGGAAGTTGGGGTCGCGCCTGAATTTGTTGAGGAACTTGTTGAACCAGTTGTCGATGACGTTGCCCACCCCGAGCCTGTCGTCGCCCAAAAAAGACTCCATGTATCGGAACAGATCCATCGCCACGCGCTTTGCGAAGTCCTCTTTGCTACCGAGCACCAATTGCTCTCTTCCCGCCACCTCCGAGAGCGGCTCCACGCTCACCCCAATCTGCGCAGTCGCGGGCAGAGTTCCGTCGGGATTCAGGGGCCAGTTCAGCGGGAACACCTCCGACGGCTGGACGTTACTGACACAGCCGCGGTACTCCCACGGTGAGTTCCCGGCCTGTACGTACAGAGCCAGCGCGCTGTTGTTGTCCAGCAGGTTCGCGTTCGGTATGAAGAGGCAAACGTCCCGGACCTCGTGATAGGCACCCTGCAGAAGGGGCGCGAGGTCGAGGGTCCAATGCGTGGCGTCGGCTCGCGCGAAGGAGTCGCTGCTTATGACGAAGGACTTACGCACGAACACCGCGCCGAACAGCATCGGCGGCGGTGCCGACACGAGCGCCATGAGTTCGGACGTCTTCTCCGGCAACCCTCGGTCGTGGCGCGCGGGTTGCTATGGAGACGGATGGAATCTTCTCGTTCCTTCTATTTGGCAGGTGCGGGACTGGCGCGGCGTTTGCAACACGTTTTGGATCTCAACACCGACGCGCCGCGACCCCGCGTCGTGTCATCGCTACGCTATCCATCCGACTCCCCCGCTCTACAAGCCTACTTCTCCTTCTTCACCTCCCCCGCCGCCGACTTTTCCCTCGACCCGGCGAGGAATCCCAGCTGGAAAAGAAAATCCGGCGCGCCTCGCGTGAACTTCCTCGGCACGAAGGGCAGCACGACCGCCATGACGCCGATGCCCCCGATCACGTACAGCGTCAGGTACCTCCAGTACGAGTTCTCGTCCAGCGCGAGCTCCGCGCTCCAGTGCACACCCGCGGCGATTGTGAGAGCAATCACGTGGTACCACTTGATGAACCTCAGCTTCAGCTTCATGTAAATCAGCGCCAGCTCTCCCAGGATGAACCAGGTGAGGAACAGGTAGGCCACGCCGTTCCATCCGATGTGCTTGGCTCCCGCGGCTAGGGGCAGCCACATGGCATACTGCACAGCCTCGTGCACGAACGACTCCTCCGCCACCCTCTTCTCCAGGTAAGAGGGGAAATGCTTCGCCACCGCGGTGACGTCGCGGAAGGAATCGTTGCGCTTCATCGCGAACCCCACCTAGCTACCGGACACACGTGCGCTCACCTTTGCGCCAACCTTCACCCGCGAATCACCGTCGATATCTATATATCGCCGCAGGCTTTGTCCACCTCGAGCTGCACCTCGATCTCCCCGGGGCTGCCCTATATCCAACACTCTTCAGAAGAACACTCGTTTCTCTTCCAGCAGTTCAAAATCAATTTTTTTATGACGAAGATGAAACATGCAATACGGTTACATTTAGATGTGAATTATGTAATCAAAACCATAAATAAGATGAAATCAACTTGAAAGGACATACGAAAGAAGTGAAGGAGGGAAAAAAAGGGCAATCACGCACAAAGGAAGCCCAAACTCTACGAAAGCTTCGCTGCTGCCCTCCACTCGCCCTCTCTTCAACGCGCGTGACAACACACCGCTACACTAAACAAGATGGGGTGAGTTACCGCGCCCGCACCCGTACGCCCGAAGCAGCGCCGTGACGCCGAATCCGCGTGCCCGGACCCTTCGCGAGGCGCGGTCGCCGGTTCGCCCCTTGGGGCGGGATCCGGGGCCGCCCGCCATCTAGGGTCTGGACGCCCGGACGAGGCCTACCGGGATGGTTAGGGGCGCCGATGAGCGCGCTCGACGCCCCGGGGGCGACTCCTCTCGATTCGGACACCTCATTCGGCCGTCGATGAGCGTCCCTCTCGGGTCGACGCGCCCGTGGCGTCGTCCCCGCGCCGTCCGTTCGCCCGTGATTTTCGTTTTAGGGTTCGGGTATTTTCCACGGAAAAACCCGACCCGTCCAGAGCGTCGGATCGACCCTCCCTCCACTCCGCGCGACCGATCGCTGACCTCCCGCCTCCTCCTTTCCTTCCCCCCCTCGATTCAACAGTAAGACTCGTGGTCTTGGAGCCGGTCGTAAGCTGCGCAACTTGCGCCGCGAGCAGCGCTGGGCGGACAAGGACTTCAACAAGGCGAACCTCGGTTCCGAGTGGAAGAAGCCCTTCGCCGGCTGCTCCCACGCCAAGGGCATCGTCCTCGAGAAGCTCGGTATCGAGGCCAAGCAGCCCAACTCCGCCATCCGTAAGTGCGTGCGCGTTCAGCTCATCAAGAACGGCAAGAAGATCGCCGCCTTCGTGCCCCGCGACGGTTGCCTGAACTTCGTCGACGAGAACGACGAGGTTCTCATCGCCGGCTTCGGCCGTAAGGGCCACGCCGTCGGCGATATCCCCGGTGTGCGTTTCAAGGTGGTGAAGGTGGCGGGTGTGGCTCTCTCCGCGCTCTTCCGCGAGAAGAAGGAGAAGCCCCGTTCTTAAATTACTTCTGGGTTGTGGGGGCGCAAAAGCTCGAGGGAGACTTGCGCCAAACGCGTTTAGCGAGGCCTACTTAGCAGGCTTGATAACACGCAAAGAGTTTACGAAACACACGCACCTATCGCGCCAAGCTATACGTCTAGCACGTTCCTCCCCCGATCTACTCGCACGGTCAGCACCTTCCCGGGCTGGCTCCCAAACGGACCGTCGCCGTACAGCCCCGGGAGGTACGCCCGATACGCCGGCAAGAATCTGTCGACGAAGTCCGCGACCTCGTCGTCGGTCAGCGCGCCCCTCCCCGCCGCCCTCGCCTCCCGCTCCGCCTCCAGCCTCCACTCCCTCACCCACTCGATGCGCTCCACCCTCACCACCACCCACGCGTCCACCGCGAGGTGGAGCCGGTCGTACCCGCCGCGTCGAAGCGCTCGATCGACGGCGAGTAGGTGCGGCCCCGCGTCTCTCGCCGCCTCGTCGCCGACGGGAGAGAAACCCAGCATCCAACCCTCCAGCATGACCAGATGCAGAGGTGCCGTGTGTGTCGGCCAGGTGTCTCTCGGCGCCCTGTCACCTCGTCCCCCGCGCATCGTCTTGTCGTACCTGGGCACCGCCGTCGTCGACCCCGGCTTCGCGTTGAGCGCTTTCAGCGACTCGATCGTGCGCACGCCCAGCTCGACGTCGTGGGACCCGGCGTTGCCCCTGAACCGCAGCAGCGGGTTGGTCGGGTTTTTGTTCGCCAGCTCCTCCTGTTCCGCGCCCGTCAGGTACACGTCGTCGATGGACACGGATGCGGCGCGAACGCCGTCGGCGTCGAGCAGTCGGGTGAGCTGGGCGACGAGCGTGGTCTTGCCGCAGCCCTGCGGGGCGCTTAGGCCGACGACCAAGGGCGGGCACGCGACGCCCGGGGCTGAGACGGACCTGTGAGCCTCCAGGCGGGCGAGGCACCACAGGTAGACGGGCAGGTAGTACCTGTACACCCTCGAAGCCTGCGCGGGGTCGAGCGACGCCAGTTCCATCGAGAGCTGGTCGCACAGCCGCGCCGCGACGGACGTCCACCGGTCGACCACATCGTCCGTCGCGTTCTCGCGGGATATAGACAGTTGGTCGATGAGCGGACCGCCCAGGACGTAGTCGCGCACCGCCGCGCGGTCCGAAGGGTCCGGCGAGGTCACCTCCGAGAGGGCCATGACGGACACGGAAAGCTTCACTCGCTGACGCGGACGACTCGAAGCGGGGGGATGGACGCCTCTACGGCGACAGGACCGGCAGATGTTATCGAATAAAACGTTCGCACGATATGTTCGTGTATCGACGAGATGCGCGGATACGGCTACCACCGACACCGGAGGCATCTCCGCGCGCGCGGCCCTGTGAACTGCTGTCATCAAAGTTTTCACGCACTGTAAAAGTTTTGCAAACAGCCCTGCAAGAATTCCTCGCTAGGGATCAGTTTGAGCAGCAGGGAGGCGGCCATGGCGACGACGATCGGTGACAACGCCGTGGTCATCGATTACGACGATGATTTTATCCGCGCGGGCTACGCCGTCCCCGAGCGCGAGCCCGGGGTGCTTCAGCCTGCGCTGGTGCGACCCGCGGGATCTGGCGCCGGCGGGGAAACCTCGCGACCAATCCGCGATCGCCGCGTCGAGGACTGGGACCAGCTCGAGGCTCTCCTCGCCGACGTGTTCTACCGCCAGTGCGCGTGGGTAAAGGGCGACGAGGGCGCGTGCCTGATAACCGAGCCCGTGTTCACCTCCAAGGCGGACCGCGAGCGACTGACGCAGATGATGTTCGAGTCCTTCAACGTGTCCGGCTTGTACGTCGCGGAGCAGCCCGTCGCGGCGCTGTACGCGGTGGGCAAGGTGACGGGCGTCAGCGTGGACGTGGGGTACTCGGTGACGGACGTCGCTCCGGTGGTTGAGGGCAGCCTGGTCTCGCCCGCGGCGCAGAGGTGCGAGGCGGGGCATTCCCTCGTCACCGCCGAGCTCCTCGCGCGGTGCGGCGAGGAGCATCGCCGCCTGCGCGAGCACGAGAGGGACGCGGTCAGGGACGCGACCGCGGCGGTGGCCCCGTCGCGGGACGACGCGAGCGGCGGCGCCTCGTTGAAGGATGAGACGTACACGCTGCCGGACGGGAGGAAGGTTTCGGTGTCCGGCGCCGCGAGGAGGGAGTGCGTGGAGCGCGGTTTGTTTCGCCCCGTCGGCCGCGCGGGTCTCGTCGACGCCGCCGCCGCGTCAATCGCCGCGTGCCCGGCGGAACAGAGGAGAGCGGTGGTGGACGCGGTTGGGGTGTGCGGCGCGTGGGCGGGTCGCGCCGAGGGACTGGACGCGAGGATACTGGCGGATCTGGAGCAGCAGCTGCCCCCGTCGATGAAGCCGTTTCTGGCGTCCACGCCCGAGTACATGCCGCCCGGGACGGCGCGGTGGGCACCGTGGATCGGCGGGGCGATCCTCTCCAAGGTTGTGTTCACGCACAACCAGCACGTGACCAAGGTGGAGTACCAGGAGACCGGTCCATCGGTCGCTGCGAAACTCAAGGGATGAGACTAGCTAGGCGAGGCTCTTGCGAGTTGAAAGTTACCTGTGATCCATTAACAAGTTACAATGGGGTAAGCCGTTGGTTCAAAACAACAGGCGGCCAACACCACAGTCTACAGACACCGCACTTCGACGCCGTCAAAGTCGTCTACTACACACGCCAACACTTAAGAATCGTTTGGGCGGCTAATCCATCGCCCCTAAGCAGAGTGCCTCCCAAGGATGCAAGAAAGTGTCGAGACGAAGGTAAAGCAGATTCGCTTAATCCCAGTCCTCGTCGTCCGAGGAGACCGCCTCGCCGCGGGCGATCTTGGCCTTCCTGATCTTCTCAGCCTGCTTCTTCTCCTTCCTGGACATCTTGTCCTTGGACTTCTTCTCCTTCTCAATCTTGACCACGTTGCCGAGGGCGTCAGTGATCTCGTCGAGCTGCACGGCGGCTTGGACGCTCTCCTTGGCAGCCTTGGCCATCCACTCGGCGTCACCCTTGCAGTTGCACTGCGCGATGCCGTCGGCGGGATCCTTCTGCATGAGCCACGTCTCGGGGCAGAGCGCGGAGCAGAACTCGTTGTTGTGAGTGATCATCACCACGCCGCCCTCGTACGTGCGGATGGCGCCGGCGAGGGCGCCGAGGGAGTCGCGATCGAGGTAGTTGGTGGGCTCGTCGAGAATGACGATGTGGGGCAGGGCCCACATGGCGGCGGCGATGACAACCTTCACCTTCTGGCCGCCGGAGAGGGCGGACATGCGGGTGTGAGTGCCGAACTCCTTGTCGAGGCCAACGTCCTCGAGGTGCTTCTCCACGTTGGCGGTGGTGAGCGGGGTGGAGAAGGCGCCAGCGCGCTGTGCAACCTTCTCGTCAACGACGAGCATGTGCTTGCTGAAGCCCCACTTGGCGAGCTTGGAGGCAGAGACATACCTGTTGGAGTTGTAGGACATGCCCACGAACTGAACCTCGTACTCAACCTCCTTCTTCACCTGCTTCCTGCCGCCGGTGAGCTTCTCGATGCGCCACTTGACCTTGGTCTTGTTGCCCTTCTCGTCCTCAATCTCAAAGGTGCAGGGCTCCTTGACCTTCTCCTTCTCCTCATCGGTGAGCACCATGGTGTCCTTGGCGAGAGCCTCCTTGTCGTCGCCGTGCTGGAAGCGCCAGCGGATGTACTCGTTAGGGGTCTTCTCGAGGTGCTGTTCGATGTGGTGGAAGGCGTGCTGCGCAACGTAAGCGACGCGCGCGTTGGGGTGCTTCCACACGGTACCCTCCTGGGGGACGACCTCTCCGGTGAGGAGCTTGATCATGGTGGACTTGCCGACACCGTTGGGTCCGACGCACGCGACGCGCGATGCGAGCGACACCTGAACGGTCACGTTCTTCACCGTCGGCACCGAGTTGACGGGGTAGGTGTAGGTGCAGTTGTTCATCTTCATCAGGGGCTTACCCTTTGACTTGACGCCCTCGATGAAGCCCGGCTGGGGGAACTTCATGACGAACCCAGTTGAGGACTTCAGCTCGAAGAAAGACTTCGCCTTGGGGTTCTTCTCGACGTACTGGGTGAGGTTACCCTTGAACTGCTTGAGCTTGAGGTTCTCGATGGCGATGATATTGTTGCACACACGGTCGAGCAAGCCAGTGTCGTGGGACACCATCACGCAGGTCACATCCTTGAGCCCGAGGAGGTATTCTTCGACCCACTTCACGTTCATTACGTCGAGGTGGTTGGTGGGCTCGTCCATAAGGAGAATGTCTGCGTTGAGGCACATGGCGCGCGCAAGCGCGAGCTTCATGCGCCAGCCACCGGAGAGGTAGGTGACCAGGGTCTGGCCCTTGTTGGGCTGCTCGCCGAAGCCGACAGACATAAGCATGCGGTCGACAACCTCGGCGGTGATACCCGCCTTCTTGATGCGAGGATCCGCGAGGATGTAGTCGACGCAAGGAAGGTCGGAGAGCTCGCCGACAATGTCAGCCTCGACAAAGACGGTGCGGAGCTCGGAGGCAGGCGGGAAGCCGTCGACTTGCTCGTTGGCGATGGAGCGCATCAGAGTTGTCTTGCCAGAGTCGTTACCGCCCAAGAGACCGTACTTGTAGCCGCGCTTGAGCTTGAGCTTGGTGTTATGGAGGAGCACCTTGGAGCCGTACGCGAGGGTGAAGCGGCAGTCGCAGAGCTGCTCGACGTCATCCTCTTCGTCACTCTCATCCTGCTCGGTGAAGTAGAGCTTGGCCATAGCCTTGTACATCGCGATCGCGGCAGCCTCGGAGACCTTATATGCCTTGAGCTCCTCGACCCAGTCGCCGTCGTCGTCAACCTTGCAGTTGATGAGAGAGCACACCAGGGTGGTGACGTACTCGGCGGTTTCGGCGGGGACGCCAGCGGATGCCTTGACCTCCTTGGCGACGACGTCGCGGACAGCCTTGACGGACTTGTGAGTCTTGAGCCTGGCGTCGATGGACTGCAGCTGCTCGAAAGCCTTGCCGCACACGGTGCGCGCCTCCGGGTCGGAGACCTCCTCCTTGGCCTTGTCCAGCGCGGGCATGAGCTTGGGGAGGAAAGGCGCGGCGTCCTCGGGATCCTCAACGAGCTTGGACATGTTGTTGATGATCACGGCGCACATGCGCTTGGTGGCGGTGGTCCTGACGCGGAAGCCGAGGAGGAGGAGCGGCGCGATGAGCGCGAGGGGCGCAGCGGTCACCGTCTGAACAAAGGTGGTGGACGCGAGCTTCTGCACGCACTCGACAACCTGCTCGTGGTCGATGGTGGCAGCGACGAGCGCGGGGATGAAAGGCTCGACGTCGCGGTTATCGATTGAGTTGCAGATGTTTTCGAGGCACTTCCTGGCCGCGACGGACACCTGCTCCTTGGAGTCGTTCACCATCTGCGTCACAACCGGGATGATGTCGTTGAGCGCCTCAGAGATTGCCAGCGGGGAGGTGAGCGCGAGGGTGCTGACAGTGTCAAGCGCGCCGACCATCGTCTGCCACTTCTCCTTGGGGTCCATAGCATCGATTACCGCGGGAAGAACCGCGCGAACACCGTGGCCGGACATGGACTTGGCGAGCGTGCTGAGCGCGTTGGCGGCGGCATCCTGCACCTCCTTGCTGTGCTTATCCGCGCAGCAGGTGACAAGCGCGGAGACGAGGGTGACCATCTGGTGCTCGGTAGCCTGCTTGGCGGTACCCGCGATGGCCGCAACGGCCACGCAGGCGCCCTCGCGCTTCGCGGCGGTGCCCTTGGATCCGTCCGCGAGAGCCTCCGCGAGTGCGGAGAGATCGGCAGAGCTAAGACCCGAGCCCGAGGACTTGACCTTCTCGGCGATCTGCGACGCGGCGGTCCGGCTCGCGTCGCCGCCTTCGAAGATCGAAGAGCTCAATACGGACATTATGTTTGGGGTTGTTGTAGAA
>CEPC01087884.1_pt1 | contig 11425 bp, 6 predicted proteins | sample 530651 | NCBI WGS metagenome assembly CEPC01 (sample SAMEA2620828, study PRJEB7988) | marine metagenome | biome: marine biome (ENVO:00000447); feature: deep chlorophyll maximum layer (ENVO:xxxxxxxx); material: "saline water (ENVO:00002010), including plankton (ENVO:xxxxxxxx)" | depth 65 m | reverse complement strand
CGTCCCCCTCGACTGCCTCGACCGCCACCCCTCGCCGCACCCCTTCCTCGCGCCAGTTCTATGGAAGAGTTTAGCAGGTCGTCGCACGCGAGGCACGCCACGTGAGCCGTTTCGCCACCTGCAAGTGGGGTCCTGTCCTTGTGGTAAATCACCGTGGGACACCTCGCGCCACACGCCCCGCACACGTCTAATTTGTCCACCGTCACTCTGTGAACGCTGTCGTTGAGCTTGACGACCAGCGCGCAGCCGGTGCACACAAATTTCCACCTGGGACCGCCCACTGGCTCGAGCATGAGCCAACCCCCTTCCCGGCCCTTCAGCTTGTCGTCCTCGCCACACTCTGGGCACGGGCATACCACGAGGGCGTCCACGATGGGATGTGCGCGGGGATGCGGCGCCCCCGACACCAGCCCCTTCGTTGGCTTGCTTCCCCCCGCAAACGGCGGGTGGTTAAAACACCACGGGCACATTGGGTATGTCCTGTTGCCGTTCTGGTAGAGAAGAAGCTCGAAGCCGCACAGCTGGCACTCCCTGTTATTGTACAGCTTCACCGTCCCTGTTGGGAGCTCGAGAACTTCCTCTTGTGTGGGGCAGTACAGTCGCTGCGGCCGGGTGCTCACCAGGCGCATGTACCGGAGGCACCGACCACACTTGCTGAATGGCTTGCCGCTGCTACACGTCGGGTCGAAGCTCGCCTCGAACAGGGTATCCATACGCTCGATCTGATCGACGAAGTTTCTGAATTTGGCGGCGAACTGCGCGAGGGTGTGACGCACGATGGACTCGTGGTCCGCCTTGCCGGTGGCGATCATGTCGAGCTGCTTCTCGACGTGCGACCTCACCGCTGGAAGCGCCAGCTCGGGGTCTATGCGGTGATACCCCTGCACCAGCGTTACCCCGAGATCCGTGGGCACCACCCTTCGCCCGCCCTGGCTCTGTATCTTGACGTACTTCCTGCTCTCGATGTTGTTTATGTGCGTGGGTATGGACGCGTCCGTGCCGATGCCGTTGCGCTCCATCAATCCGATGAGCTCAGCCTCGGACAGGTACGGCGGGGGCGAGGTGGCGCCCTGCCGCAACTCCACCGTCGCGATCGGCAGCGACTCGCCTCGTTCGATCTCTCCCAGTGGGTTGTCCTCGACGGCCCTGTGCGGCATCACCGTGGTCCACCCCGGCGCGATCACGGTCTGGCCACTCACGCGGAACCGTTCGCCGCCCGCCACCAGCGTGGCCCGGCGCGACACGTAAACGCAGTCGGGAGACACGGACGCGATGAAGTGCCTCGCGACGAAGTCGTACAGCCTCCACGCCTCCCCACCGCCCAACGCACTTTCTGTCGCCGAACGCACGGGCGTGATGGGCGGGTGGTCGCCCTCGTCCTTGCCACCCCGCGGTTTGGTCATGGACCCCGCGAGAAGCTCCTCCACCCACTCGCCCCAGTCCGGGTGGCCCCGCTGCGCCTTTAGTGTGCCCTTCAGGTCGAACCCGGGCGGATACGCGGTTGACTCGGTGCGTGGGTAGGATATAAAACCCTGGATGTACAGCCTTTCCGCCACCTGCATCGCCCTGTGCGCTCCCATGCCCATCCCCGCACTCGCGGCTTTGAGGAGGTCCACCGTGTTCAGACCCGCGGGCCTTCGCTTGAACTCCTCCGTTTCCTCCACCGATTCGACCAACGCGTGTTGATCCCCCGCGACCATGGACCGAAACATCTCTCCGACGTCGGCGTCGAACACTCTCTCACGCTCCCACCGCGTCACGAGCGTCTTGCCCAACGACGCCGACCGAACCTCCACGTGCAGGCTCCAGAAATCCTCCGGCGTGTGCGAGACAATCTCCAGGTGCCTCTGCACGGCGAAGTTCAACGTCGGGGTCTGACACGGGCCGTACGAGATGACGCTAGCATCCAGGTGCGAGTACCGCCCCTGGAAGAACCTGGTTTGGAACCTGGTAAACGCCACGCCAACCTTGAGGTCGAGCTCCTGCCTGGCGTCGACGGCGAGCGCCTCGTCGCGGTTGGGCGCGCCCAGCGTTCTCATGGCGCGTTCGATGGACTCCTTCGACACCGCGCTGAATTTGGCTCTGTGTACGAACGTATCCCCCCGGTTCGGGCGCATCACCGGCGCGCACGCGTCGATCACCTCGAAGCATATGTTCTCCCCCTCCCTGTCGCAGTCGAGCCAGAGGATGAGATGCGACGCGCCCTTCGCCTCCCGTTCGAGGTGCTCCACGACTCGGGCCTTGGGAGTCGCCTCTTTCTTCTGTACCGGCGCGTCGAACAAGATGGCGGGATCCAGGTCCCAAGACTGAAACTTGGCTGGGAAGTCGATGGACAGCACGTGGCCTATGACCGCGGTCACCTTGAAGTGGCATCGCGCGCCGTTGAAGTCGCGCTCGAACTCGTGCACCTCCTGACCACCGCGCCGCGAGCGGTGCTTCCCTTCGGATAGGAAGCCCGCGATAGACGCCGCCAGCGAGGGCTTCTCCGCAACGCATAGTACCACCGGGAGCCCCGACATGGACCCTAGCGCTCAACCGCCCATCGCCACAGCGGAGTGACCTTTTCTTCGCGAAAGCGCAAGCTCTGATGTGGGCTCATTCTTCCATCAGAGGGCTGCGGGCTGTCCGACCGTAATTTTGGACTCTCGTATGCAATTCAGTCAGAAAACAATGGTCGGTTGTAGTCGCGGACCAAAGAACCCTAAGATGATGATCTCGCCGGGCGGTCAGAGCGAGCAGCACGTCGACGCGGGTCGTCGCGTGTTAGTTCCAGATGGTTCGCGTCACGGGAACGGGTAAGTTCACCAAGGCGGTGTCCAAGAAGCTCCACGTCGCCGAGGACGAGGTCGAGGACGAGGCCGACTCCGACAAGGAGAAGGAGGAGGCGAAGGAGGAGGTCGTCGACGATGTGAAGGAGAATGCCGACGACGCCGGCGGCTCCGACGGGGACGAGGAGGCCGACGACAAAGACGACGAGAACGACGATGATGATGAGGATGACGAAGACGAGGAAGACGGCCTCGGCGACTCCGAAGAGGAGGAGGAGGAGGAGGAGGAGGAGGAGGGGGCCGTGAAGAAGGGAAAATCTCGCAAGCGCAACCAGTTCATCGACGATGCCGCCGAGGTAAGACCTTTACCCGAGCCGATGCGCGTGATCGCATTCGTCACCGTTTGTTTCACCCGGCGTGTACACATCATCGCGGCGCAGACTGCGCGCGAAGACCTCCGCACCTCCGAGATCGGACCCTGCCTCCCGATCGCATTTTCGCGCATTTTCTGATCGCCCCGCGCCCCAACCTTTTTTTGCCCCGAACAACAGGAGGACGAGGACGACGAGGAAGAAGAGCGCGGGCGCAAGAAGAAAAAGAAGAAGAGGACCGGCGCGAGCGCGTTCATCGACGACATCGCCGAGGAGGAGGACGCCGACGACGACGACGACGAGGACGAGGAGGGCGAGGAGGAGGATCTCGATGAGGGTGAGCGAGAGGCGGTGGAGCTTGAGGCGCAGCAGCGCATCCACGCGAGGTACCAGAACATGGAGAACATGGAGCGCATGGAGAACGAGGAGGAACTCGAGAAGCAGATCAAAGAGAGGTATGCAGCGCACTTGGCTAGGGAGTTCGACGGGGACGTCGTGGGCAGCGTGGTGGACCAGCAGGCTCTTCATCCCACGGTGAGGGATCCCAAGCTGTGGCTTGTCACCGTGAAGCAGGGCAAGGAGAGGGAGACGGTGGTGTGCCTGATGCAGAAGGCTATCAACCTGCACAAGTCCGGCAAGGGCTCGATGGCAATCAAGTCCGCGTGCGTGCAGGATCCCCTCAAGTCCTACATCTACGTCGAGGCTGAGAGGGAGTCTGACGTCAAGAAAGCTCTCCAGGGCATGAGGCACGTCTACCACTCCAAGCCCATCAAACTGGTGCCCATTACCGAGATGGTGGACTCCATCACCGTCACCAAGAAGAAGGTAGAGAACATCCAGTACCAATCATGGGTGAGGATGCGCGGCGGCGTTTACAAGGGTGACCTTGCCAGGGTGATCGACATCAACTACGCCGACAACCAGTGCACCGTGCAGCTTGTTCCCAGGTTTGACTACGCGCTCCTGCAGGCGAAGGAAGAGGGAACCGCGGCGGGCAGGGCCAAGCCTAACGCCGCGCTCCGTCCCCCCGCGCGTCTGTTCACCGAGGCGGAGGCGCGCAAGTACAACCTCTCCCTCGAGCGCGGCCGCATGGACCGCCGAACCGGCGACAGGCTCGACATCCTCTGCGGCGTCCACAAGCTCAGGGACGGCTACTACATCAAGACCATCTCCATGGCATCCTGTAAGCTTGCGGGCGAGCCCCCGCTCGATGAGCTGCAGAGGTACACCGCGGGCGAGGACGCGGCGGGCGAGGACCGCGGCGAGGTGGGCGCGGGTAAGTCCACGACGGAGGCTAACCTTGAAGCGTTGGCCGCGTCGTTGGGCGACAGATCTGCGAGCGCCGACCAGGTGTTCCGCCCCGGCGACCAGGTGGTGGTCGTCAAGGGTGACCTCAAGAACCTGACCGGCATCGTTGACCGCGTGATGGCAGATGGTACCGTCAAAATCAAGCCCGAGCACGAGTTGCTCCACGATATTCTGGACGTGGACAGGGAGAACCTTCGCAAGTCCTTCAAGATTGGCTCGCACGTCCGGTGCATCGAGGGCCGTCACGAGGGCGAGGCCGGCCTGGTGGTCAAGGTCGAGGGCGAGGTGGCCACGGTGTTCTCCGACGTGACCAAGGAGGAGTTCCTGGTCTTCTCCCACCACCTCGCGGACAGCGCGGAGACCACGCACAGAGTCGAGACCCTCGGCGAGTACGGCGTCCACGATCTGGCGCTCCTCAAGGACGACTCGGTGGGCATGCTCATCAGGGTGGAGAAAGACGCAGCGATGCTGATGATGTCCACGTCCAACTTCGACAGGCCCGACGTGCGGGCGGTCAGGCTTCACGACTTCCAGCGTAAGCTCTACACCAGGACGCTCTCTGCGGTGGACAGCGCCATGGAGACAATCGAGCCTAAGTCGATGTGCCGCATCGTCGACGGACCCGGCAAGGGCATGACCATCACCGTGGAGCACATCTGGAAGGGCGTGCTTTGGGGTAAGGCTAGAGGCGTGTCCGAGCACGGTGGCATGCTGGTGTGCCGCTCTAGGGACGTCAAGATCCACGGCGGCAGGGCCAAGGACCCGGTTACGGGCGGGAGGGGCTTCGGCGCCGTGCCCATGTCACCGGGCTCGGCGCTCCTCCGCTCACCTTCCAACCAGGACAACGGCGGGCCCCAGGCTGCGCCCCAGCGCGGTCGTTTCGGCGGCGGCGCCGTGGGCAGGAGAGACGCGGGCCTCATCGGCAGCAACGTCAAGGTCACCGCCGGCGTGTACAAGGGGTACAAGGGCAAGGTTGTCGACGCGACGGAGACCACCGTTCGCGTGGAGCTGCAGGCGCAGGGTCGCACGGTCACGGTGCAGCGCACGCAAATCGCGCAGCCCGGCGCCGCGCCGGTCGCGTCCTCTTACGGCGCCGCGCCCACCGCGTCGTCCGTCGACTCCTCCTTCCAACCGCCCGCGCGCACCCCCCAGCACCGCCCGACCACCCCTGCTTACAACCCGGGCATGACCCCCTCGCGCGACGACGGCGCGGGGGGACGCACCCCGCTCAGGGACACCGCGTGGGGCGCCCAGACCCCGGCGTACGACACGTCCCACTGGAACGACGACACCCCCACGCCCGGCGGCGAGTCCGGTTACACGGGTACCCCCGACGTTCGCCACACGGGCACCCCCGACCTCCGCGGCGGCTCGAGCGCGCTCGCCATCTCGGCGTCTGACGCCGGGTATCGCGGAAAGTTCATCACCGGCGCCGTCGTGGTCCTGCCCGGCGGGAAGCAGGGCGTGGTGCGGTCGCGCTCCGGCGATGAGGTCACCGTGCAGATTGGCACGCTCAAGACCCTGCCCAACGGCGAGACGCGCATGGAGAGCTTGGAGGGCGACGAGAGGGAGACCGTCTCCGAGGCGGAGCTGGAGCTCGCCAAGCCGCAGAAGAAGGACAAGATCATCGTGGTGGAGGGCACGGACCGCGGGCTGGGCGCAGAGCTCATCGGCGTCGACAACGAGGACGGCGTCATCAAGATGGACGCCACTAAGGAGATTTCCATATACGGAATCGGCACCTTGGCTCGCATTTTCGTCGGGTGAGAGACAACGAAATATATTGTTGGGAGACGCTTAGTTCACGGCGACTTTGTCGCTTTGTCAATCGCGAAAGCGCTAAAGATTCACGTACTAAAGCCTCATCTGCTAGAGAGCTTGCTAATGTCCTCATAGTCGAACCGCATCGTGGTGCCCTTGCCGGATCCCTCCCGAAGCGTCACCACCGCCTTGTACTTGTCCGTCTCGAGCCCGTCCATCTTTCCGGTCAGACCCCGGTGCTCCCCTTTGAGAACCACCACCGCGCCCCCGACCGACGGAAGAACCGTCTCGAGCTCGGCCTGGTCCACCTGGACCCTCGCATCGGTGTCGATCGCGTCGATCTCGGCCACGTAGCCCCCCTGAAGGCACCGCCGAACCACGCCCTTCCTCTTGTACAGCCCCTCCGACTGGAGCGCCTTGGAGACGATCTTGACGACGATGCCGGGCTGGAGCCACGGCGTTTCTTCGCCCGAGGCGGGAGTGTCCACCGGTTTGACCTTCGCGGCCTCCTTCGCCGCGACGCCCTTCTGGAAGATCTCGTCGAGCGCGGACGGTTTCTTGGCGGCTTGCGCCTTGAGCCCCGCGCCGGCGTCGGAAGCCAACTGCGAGGCCCCGTTGAACGCCTCCAGCGCGGTGGGCAGGTGCTTGGCGCGGTCGAGCTCATCCGCCGTCTTTATGCGCTTGACACCGGCGAGGCTCAGTTTCAGGTCCCCCTTGGCGTTCTCGTCCAGCTCCGTCGCCTCGGCGTGGCGTTTGGCGTGCTCCGGGAGCGCGGCGTTGGCTCGCTCAATCTGCTCTCGGATCAGCCTCGCGTTGCGTTCGTCCTCCTCTTCGTCCGCGAGCTTTCGCTTGGCCTTCATCGCCTGCCGCATCTTCTCCTCCTTGTCCTCGGGTCTGTATGTGATGAACCAGCCCTTCGGGGTCTCGTCCACCTCGCAGATGCCCTCTCGCCCGAGGTACTTGATGAACTCCGTCAGCGTGGTCCACCTCGTGGCGTTCATGTGGATGTGCGTCTTGTGCGCGATGTACTCGTTGTACACGATGTTGGCGCTCACCCTGCTGTTCCTGTGCGACGTGGCCATCAGGTTGAGGAAGTCCCTCTTGAACTGCTCGCTGTAGTTGCCGATGAACTTCCCCTGGTTCATGCCGAAGATCTCCATCTGGCGGAGGTGGGCCTCGCTGGTGCAGTGGCACTTGAAGCCGTTCGCGTCCCTGCACTGCTTCTCGCAGATCTGGCAGTAGAACTTGAGCTTCTGCAGGCCCTTCGCCTTCGCCCGGTTGGCGATGTCCTTCGGGGTTCCCGCTTCGGCCTTCTTCCCCATGGCGCCGGCGTCGGGTCGTCCAGGGGCGGCGCCGGTGAGAATCCGGGATTTTTGCGAGGAGCGCGCCGACTTGTTCTTCGGGCTTCCAATTCATTCGGATTGCTGATTTTCTTGTCACGAATACGTGTCACAGTTGTCCTATTTCCGATTAAAACTTCCTATTTCACTACTTTCGTGGCTACTTCGGGGCGCCCAACAGGTCGACGCACCCCTTCGGCGACAGCATGCACGACTGATACGTCTCCCGCTGAAATTTCACCAGCGGACCGACGATGGGCGCGTTCTCCCATATCTTCCCGTCCGGCAGATAGTCCCTGTGATACGCCACCAGGTTCGCCTCCTCGTCCCCGTCACCCGCCGATGGCTCCCGCGGGACGAACCGGAGCACGGATATCCCCGGCATCTCGCGGAGCTCCCCGGTTCCCAGGTCCATGTCGAGCGACCACTCCGCGACGTACGTGTCCGCCGCGCACGTCTCATCGCTCACCGTGAGGTACTGCCGGGAGAACTGGAACTGGTTGGCGAGGTACGTCCCCATCTGCGCCGCGCCCCGTATGCGCGTCAGCCCCGGCCCATCCGTGTACTCGACGTCTGCGGAGTAGTGCGCCAGGCAGTTCTCCCTCCAGTTGTCCTGGTTGCACGTCAGTATGTCCCTCGCCACCTGCGTGCGTCTCGCGCTGAAGTCTCCGCACGTGGCTCCCGCGGGGTACCCCGTCCGCAGCGCCTCCGTCGAAGTCCCCGCGTCCCTCCTCCCGACGACGGCGGATGGGTCGCGGACCCATCCGCGGAGGGTACCGGGGTCCATCGAGGGCGCGAGCGCGACGCCGAGCGCGATGGCGGACGCGGCGAACGCCCCGACGGCCCACCGCGGCGCCGACCCGGCATCGTCGCTCGTGCTCGCCTCCGCGCCGGCGTCCGCGCGCACCCACGCGCCGTCCACGTTCACCCCGGCGACGTCGTCGTCCGGGGCCCCCACGGCGCGCGTCTCCTCCGCCACCGCAGTCTCCAGCACGCGCACGACGGGCTCGCCGGACCCCGCGCCTTTCGCGGAGATCCGGCTGATGCGGCGACGCGTCGCTCTGGGTACCTTAACACATACCCTAAGGTCCGCTGACGCAACCACGGATGCGGAGCTCATGGTGCTATCTGCTCTGTCCGTGGCCAGCTCGCTGTGGCGACGAGTTACGACCCGAGAACTTTCTTGGACGGTTTTTCTGGGTTTCCCATTGGTGCACAGCGGCGCAGTTTCCGGCCGGCCCATCGCAACGGAGGATCTCGACTTCTCGAGATCTTCTCCCCGGAAGAGATAAAATCGGGTAGGTTCCTCGCAATGCGGTATACCCTCGACACGCGTCGACGTGCGCGAGACTCGCCGTCAGCCACAAGGACACGCACAACACGATGTCGGCGTTCATGATGAGCGCCAACGCGGCCCTATCCCTAGGCCGCGCGCACATGCGCGGCGCCAAGGTGGGTCGCTCCACCCGCGGGGCGATGTCCCGATGGGCCTCCGGCAACCGTCGATCGGTCGCCGCGCCCGTCACGCGCTGCGTCGCCACCGAGTCGAAGATCGAGATCAAGGTCCCGCCCAACGACGGCACCGTGCGCGTGCGCTTCGCGCCGTCCCCCACCGGCAACCTCCACGTCGGCGGAGCCCGCACCGCGCTCTTCAATTGGCTCTACGCGCGCCGGATGGGCGGCAAGTTCATCCTGCGCGTCGAGGACACCGACACCGCGCGCTCCACCCGCGAGTCCGAGGACGCCATGGTCAGGGATCTCAAGTGGCTCGGCCTCGACTGGGACGAGGGACCCGACGTCGACGGACCCTACGGCCCCTACCGCCAGTCCGAGCGCGGCGCCATCTACAAGCAGCTCGCGCAGCAGCTCGTGGACGAGGGCTACGCGTACCCGTGCTTCTGCACCGACGAGGAGCTCGCCGCGATGAAGGAGGAGCAGGAGGCGAAAAAGCTTCCACCCAAGTACATGGGTAAGTGGGCCACCGCCTCGAAGGAGGAGGTGGACGCGGAGATGGCCAAGGGCACCCCGCACACCTACAGGTTCAGGGTGCCGGAGGGTGAGCGCGTCGAGATTGACGACATGATCCGCGGCAAGGTGGGCTGGGACACCGACACCCTCGGCGACTTCGTCCTCCTCCGATCCAACGGCATGCCCGTCTACAACTTCTGCGTCGCCGTGGACGACGCCACCATGGGCATCACCCACGTCCTCCGCGCCGAGGAGCACCTCCCCAACACCCTCAGGCAGGCGCTCGTGTACGATGCTCTCAAGTTCCCCAGGCCCACCTTCGGCCACATGTCCCTGATCCTCGCGCCGGACCGATCCAAGCTGTCCAAGAGGCACGGCGCCACCTCGGTGGGGCAGTTCAAGGAGCAGGGCTACCTGAACAAGACGATGATCAACTACCTGAGCCTCCTGGGCTGGAACGACGGCTCGGAGCAGGAGATTTACGAGAGCTCGGAGCTCGTCGAGAAGTTCTCCGTGGACCGCATCAACAAATCCCCGGCGGTGTTCGACACCGTGAAGCTCAACTGGATGAACGGCCAGCACATCAGGCTGTTGCCGGAGGAGGAGCAGATCGCCATGGTCGGAGCGGTGCTGGTCAAGGAGGGACTCGCTGCGTCAGCGGATGGCGAGTTCACCAAGAAGGCGGTGGCGATGTGCGCCAACGGCATCGAGCTCGTGGAGGACGCCGCGAAGGAGGTCAAGGCGATCCTGGAGTACCCGCTAAAGGAGAACCTCGCGGACGATAAGATGATGAAGGTGATCGAGGACGACTTCGGCGAGATCGCCGACGCGGTCATCACCGGGTTCGAGAGCGGCGAGCTCCAGGCGGCGATCGAGAAAAACGACTTCAAGGGTTTCGTCAACGCCACGGGCAAGGCGCTGGGACGCAAGGGCAAGAGGCTGTTCATGCCTTTCCGCATCGCGCTCACGGGCCGCATGCAGGGGCCCGATGTTGGGGAGGTGCTCGACCTTCTCAACACCGAGGGAGGCCCCGAGTCGGCGGTGTCGCTCGCCGATCGCGTCGCGGTGCTCAAGGCTGAGTCCGCGGCGTGGGCCAAGTAGATTTTTAACACTTTTTTATAATACGCGAAGCACTGCTGCTGACTTCTCACATTAAACCCTGGCTAATTACATCACCTCTATAGCTGTAGCTAACACATAACCATGTTAATGTTTACTCGGTCTTGGCGGCGGGCTCGATCTTGTCGACGGGGGGGTTCGCCTTCGCCTCGAGCTTCGCCTTTGCGCGCGCCTCCGCCGACTTCTCGGCCGACTCTGCCAGCTTCTTGGAAGTGGACTCGGCAAGCTCCCCGGTCACCGCCGCGATCTTCTTGACGTTGATGCCGGTGGCGTCATCGATATCGGTGAGCGCCTTGTCGAGGTCGCTACGGGCGGAAGGGTTAGTGATCCAGTTGTAGGTGAAGAAGGAGGTGTAGCCGATGCCAATCACCTCGAGCGCGGTCTCGAAGGCGGTGGGGAGCACCGCGAGGGTGAGCAAGAAGGTGCCCGCGAAGATGCCCGCGACGCCCAGGGTGCCCGTCTGTTCGGCGCTGAGGGTCTTCGCCTTAGGAGCCTTGTACGCGGGCTTGGACTTGATCACGGAGCCGCCGCCCATGGGCTTGATGCCGTAGCCGCCGGCCGGCTTGACGGGCTTGGGCTTTTTGCTGTAGTCCACGGTCTTGAAGCTGGTGGACTTCTTCTTGATCTGGGAGCCGTCGAATTTCTTGATCGTGTACTTGGACTTAGCGGCGGGGGTCACCTTCTTGACCATCGTGCCCTTTGCCGCGGGCTTAGGCTTGGCGGCGCCGAAGGAGAAGAGGGGCTTGGCCGCGGGCTTGGGCTTGGCCGCAGGCTTCTTGGCCACAGGCTT
>CEPC01075441.1_pt1 | contig 11443 bp, 9 predicted proteins | sample 530651 | NCBI WGS metagenome assembly CEPC01 (sample SAMEA2620828, study PRJEB7988) | marine metagenome | biome: marine biome (ENVO:00000447); feature: deep chlorophyll maximum layer (ENVO:xxxxxxxx); material: "saline water (ENVO:00002010), including plankton (ENVO:xxxxxxxx)" | depth 65 m | reverse complement strand
CGCTGAGCCGACATTACGACTTCTTTTTATTTGATCAATTTTCCGTCACTCCATCTTTGAACCGGCATCAGTCTTTCTCTGAGCATTTTTTCAACCTCTTGCCTGGAACGCGGGTTGCTTTCGAATTGAACCAGAATTTCATAGAGTCTGTCATAGTTTTCAGTAAAGACCAGGTATCCGATTGTCAAGAAGCTCACATCTCCGCAAAACACCAATGCGTCGTGCTCTTCATACTCGTTTATGCGTTCCATGAATTTCTTCGGCAAGTCTGACCAGTGCCGCGTCGACATGATATGATGCTCTGTGTGATACCCGTCATTGAATGTCACTTGGTTGTTGCAAGAATCGACCAGGCAATATGTAATGCCAAACGGCGAAGAAGCCTGTTCTTTGTTTACAAAGATGTGTTGGCAGTAATTTCCACACGCCAGAAAAAGAGGGGCTGTCAAAAGGGGCATTACCAACGTCCAGAATGCGACGAGCGGAAACCAAACGATGACAAGACGCACAACAAGGATGTTGAGAAATATGGTTGCGACACAAATAATGGCGTCTTGATTGTTTCCTTGCTTGCAGAAGTTCCATGGGATTTCGACGGCCGAAAACGCAACAAAGCGAATGCAGTACGCGGCCAGGTTGCTAATCTTGTCGCGCTGATATGGCTCCGTGGAAGAAATGTCGTATGGAGATTCGTTTCCATGTACGTGGTGAATGGCGATGTGGTGCAGACTGTACATGCCAGACGGTATACCAAAAAACGGCGCAATCCAGATTTCCGGAATCCTATTGACTGTCTTTGTGTGTGACAGGGGCTTGTGGCTGGAAAAGTGCAACGCTAGCACAAAGCGCTCAAACAATTGTGTAAAGAGAATGATGAAATATAGCAACCCGACCAAATGGCTTTTTGTGTACAGCAAGGAAAGAATGCCAATGGAAATGAATACGGCAGAGTTGAAGAGAAGATTCATGATGGCCGCGTCACGGTCGTCCTTCAAGAGATCCAGTAATGCCTGCGGCGCGCGAAAAAAGTACTCTCTACGTTCAGCTTTATCGTCACGTCTGCCAATCTGATCCATGGCATGCAAGGAATTCGGCGCGGATGTTTATATACACATCAGAGGGTGCTTGATTGTGGCTAAATCAAAGGCCTGACCCGGCTCTTTTTGGGCGCCTGCTTCCATTGGTTTTACCCGTAAACATTTGATCTTTTTTCTCTCTCTCTCTTCCATTCAAGGGTAATGCCGAGAAGTTATATAAGCACTGGTTCAGAATTTAGTAACATGGCAGCAGCATCCCAGCCCTCGCTGTACTTTCTTGACGAAAGTGGAAGGGTGGCTTTCTTTCAACCTGGCTTTCCCTCCGAAGTCAACAGTTCTAACATGGTCAATGGCGCATTGTGTTCCAGTGCAAATACACCCTGGACATTGTCACAGTCGCATGCGCATGGTTCCGTGACAGGATGGGAAAGCGACTTCAGACCACTGGACAGACCAGTCGTTGCTGGTGATCTTTTCTTCGTGAATTTGGATATTGGCATGGATGTGTGGGACACATGGAATGGCGAAGAAGATGTTTCGGACGACGAAGCGGGTTATGTTTCACCCGTGTTCCGGGCTCACTCTGGGGTGGTTGTCTGGGCCCCGTCAAACGGGGTTATGCCTGGTGGCTTCGTGGACATAGTATGGAATGATTGCCCCGAACCATGGCGATCAAGAACATTCAGAGTAGACACATCCATGTGGAGGTTTGACGGTGGATCTCGCTACTGGATCTGGGAAACAGACTTGGAACCCAGAAATTTTAGCGATACAAATTCAGAAGCGTCCTTGGTAGACAATTCAAGTCCGCCTTGGGGCTAAGTTTTCAATCGTGGTGGGTGGTTTTTGGCAGAAAAGATGGCGTCTGTTCAGTTGAAAGATTGGGTGTTTATTGGAAACCGAAGGGAGCAGCTGTAGAAAGAGCCGGGCCAAGTGTGTATATCTGTCTAATACAGTACAGAACAACCCATAGGCATCAACATGTTGACTTTCTGATTGACCAGTATGAGACAGATACTGCATCACAGTCCGTTTCTTCAGACTCAGGGCACGCCGGCGCTGTGTTACACCCCGCAGTCAGCACATCGGCGCACGTATCCGCCGGAACGCAAATCTTGTCCAGTTCACTTCCGACCTCTTCGTCGGTCAGCAGTGAGTCGTATAAACGCAGTCCGGCCCAGTTTTGGCTTGCCACGATAACCCGATTTAACTGAAAATTTTCTACCCAGCCTGCATTGCACGTCGTCTGTGCCACCAGTACATCGTTTAGCTTAAGATACCATAAATCAGTAACTGTAGAATATTGAAACTCCACAGTATACCAGGCATTATCAGTTGCTGGTTTGGCGAAGCTTTCTTGACAAGAAGTGCCATCCTTCCATATTTGAAAACTGTAGGTTGCAGCCGTGTCTGACTGGTACATCTGAATTTGCAGGTGCAGTGCATCTGCTGATTGCAAATTGAAATTGCGCAGCTGGAAAAGCTTGTCCCATGGTTGAACATCACTCGAGGCAAAGAAAAACCTGCCCAAAACTGCAAAGCCGCCGTTTGCTTCCGCTTGTAGTTGAATGGGTGTGGTGAGTAACTGATTATAGTTGTCTGCTGGATACGCCAACTTTGTGGTCGGAGGTAGAGAATACACTGGCAGTTCTGCAGAACATTCCACTGAAAAAAACGCTATTACAATGAATGCAATACATCTTTGCAATGAGCTCGACTGCATCTTTGAAAACAAATGCAAACAACTAATATATACAATACCGGCTCTGAGTTTTGAACTGTTTATTGAAGCATAAAAATAAAACATCATATACAAGATTTCAAGAAAATGCGTTCTAATTACGACCATCGGGGTGATGCGAAAAACGATTGCCGCGACATTACCATTACATGTAGACAAGGTATGCTTTTTAGTGACTACCCTCGCTGTATGCGGGAAACGATGAGTCTGAAACTCTGTGTTGATACTGAACCGGGGTCGGTGGCGTCGATAGCATGACTGGAGCTGATGCAACAAGCTCGTTGCGTTTGTCCTCTGTGATTATGTCATGTATGGCTCTCGTTAAAGCCATGTTGGTCTCGAGATAGTGCTTCGCCATTGCCTCCCATGCATTCATGTTGTACAGTCCAAACAGAATCGTCCCTTGCTGTTCATAGATTGTTTTCTGTATTTCTTCCATGCGTGTGAGCTTCTCCTTTATTTCAGGCAGGTCGTGATACCTCAAAACGTCAACATTTCGCTTCAGTTCTTGCATATCTCTGATCATCAGCCTCAACTCGCTGGAAGGCTGCATTGTCGGCAGCCATGCCTGTGATGGGTGCACAAAGTTTGGCTCCCTGGCCCCTTCCATTTGTCCGCAACGTTGTGGACGACCTTATATACCAGAGGCATTCACTGCATCTTGATGCTTACACATCGGCGGCAGTTTTTTTTGCGTTGGTTGTGGGTGAAGTCGCGAATACAGTCGCGAATAGCTCGGTGCGAACAGGGCATACTGTGGAGGTCGTAGTTGCTGACAATCATGTATCCGTGCTTGTTTTCCTCACGCTTCAGAGAAAAGTAAGAGTGCTTCAAAAAAAGCGAGCTTTCCATCACACTGTTTTGATCAATCTCAGGGCCAAAAATGAACACCTGCATTCCTCCAGGGACCATGCGAGTTTGAACAAACTGGGCGAAATTATCATCGCCAATGGCCTTGCGCAGATCTCGGTCTACGCGATCTTTGTCGCGCGTGTAGGGCTCGTACAGCAAAAACTGGTGTTTGGAGCTTGTGCCGCGCCCTTCGATGTAAAAGCGGGTCACATGGTCCCATGCAACCAGTTTCAGGCCGTTCAAAGCACTTTGAAATCGTATGCGTGCCTGAGATACTGTTTCAAGGCGACTCTTGGTCATCCACCCACCAAACGAGCTTATCTTGATACGCTCTATTTTCATGAACTTTTGAAGCCACGAGCAGGCGGGCGTGTAGTCACTGCAAGCATAGCGATAGAAGCTGTTTGCTCGCACGAGTTTGAGAGTCGGACGGGTGTACTGCGCGATAATGACGAGAACTTCTGCAGGTATCGAAATTGAAGCCAGCGAGCCCGGCCTTGCTCGTCGCACATCGGCATTCCCCGCAAAGTATTGCAAGAATATCTGCAAGTTGCACTCGAGCGCGGCTGCATCGAGCGAACCCGAACCCGACATGACAAATGCAATTTGGCGCAATTCTTTGTTTTAAAACGGGTTCTTTTATAGCCAGTCCTCCGGACGGGCCAAAATGCTCACAAACATTGCACGACTGCTTCCGCCCAACACGGTCTGTCCTGGCCATCGCATCGGCCATTTCATGCCTCTACCCGATGTCAGGGATGCTCCGCGCGTGATCGACGACATTGCCGTTGACTTTTCATATGCTTCTCGTCTCTTTTTTCCACATGATTACGACGCCTCCTGCATTTTTTTTGACGGCACCTACATTGGGGACTATGCGAGCTTCAGCGCGGCCTTCTCGCTTGTTGTAGTCTTCTGGGTCGTGCTTGTCGCCTTTGAGCTGAACCGCAAACCCTGAGGACTGAAAGCCAATGAAAAAGCTGTCAAAGGCCGGTCGACGTAGCACATCTCACAACCTACGGGAAAGAGAAAGATTTTATGCAGTGGCATGTTTGGTTTAATGTCTACTCGTAAAAGATCCATTAACTCAGAATCTACGTAAGGGCGTGAGGGTTGCATTCGATTTGAAGCTGATCGGGAATCCCGAGGGGATTGGGTGTCCCATCCTTGTAGTGAAACGGGGGTATCCCAAATGCAAAGTTGGAATCGTCCCTTCCCTCGGCGTCGCACAGATGCAGGGTGTTGTGTGCGGGAAACTTGCCCGTGTCTAAGTTCGACCTGATTCTCATCATGTACTCTCTCGAGTGCATTTCGTACACCTGATCAATGCAAAGACTGTTCAGCCTGGTCTGGGCCTTGTCGCGCGCACGCATCTGCTCCTCGGTGTAATTCTTCGTAGAGCGCCCGTACACCTTGACGTCAAAGGCAGAGCGGTTCGGATTGCCAAAGTAGGTAAGCAGCTCGGACTGCGACACCGGCATTGGCTTCAGGCAAGAGACATTGACCCAAATGCAGCGAATGCCGTTGTTGGGTTCCAGTTCAAAAAAGCCACCGGCACATTGGTCGAGCTCAAATTTCGACGAATACTGCACGTTCATGGCATGTTTGAACGAGTTTGCTGCGGATTCGTCGGTGAATTTTGCGTGTCCGTAGCGAACTTCGCCACTGAGAAGCTTCAAGCCAGCATCTGCAATGTTCATCCGCGACGAAAAAAACTCGATGATGGCGGCATTCAGGAGCCAGGGCTTCACATCGGAGGAGCGGCAAAGACGGAACTCGGCCTCACATGCGTTTTCGCCCTTTGCCGAGAACGATATCGTCGACACGTACACCGAGTCGGCAACGAGCATGTCCGGCTTGTTGTGGTATTTCGCGTGCAGGAACTCATTGACAAAGTTGCGCATGTTTTCTCTCTCGTTGTTCAGTTTGATCAGCGGGCACTGCACCTGATACATTGCACGCGGGCGGAATCCAAGAATGTGCAAGACCGCGGCTGATATGCCGCCGTGTGATTCCTCGATATTGCAATTGAACACCACGATCGGCTCTGCCTGTGTTTTCTTCTTCGCAAGCTCCGCGGGCCTGTATGAGTACTTAAAGGCGACGGGGTGCGCGGGGTTGTCCTGGTCTTCGCCGTCGAGCAAGAGGTACCGCGGCGAGACGATCATCTTGGCGCACTCGTGGCCCTTCGCACCTGTTTTAAAACAAAAGAGCGCAAGAAAAAAAACGAAAAATCAAAAACGCGCGCAAACACTGTCTTTTAAAACAGAGTCTCGCTACGGGCTAATTGGCGGTCATTGCCGGCGCGATGTCGCGTTATGTCGACGACGCGGCTGATTTGTCCGGGTCGGGCCACAGCGAGGAAGAGGAGCCGGAAGATGGAGATGGTTCTGATCTTGAGGGCTTCATCAACGACGACAGTTCATCGTCCGCGGCATCCTCGTCGGCACAGGAGGGTGAAAATTCTGACCGCGATATGGATTCGGAAGATGACGAGGACGAGCCGCTATTGAACGTTGCAGGACCTGTTTCAAGCGCGGATGACGATGCGCCGCTGTTGCACTTCGAAGCGCGCGACAGCACCGACAGGGTGGCGCAGACGAAGTCCAAGGACGGGGACTCGGATGATGGCAAAAGCGACGCGAGCGCTCAACGATCCAGCGGTCGCAGGAACAGCACAGCTTTCAGTGACAGTGACTCTGAGGGTGGGTTGAGGCGCCATCGCACCCAATCAGGTAAAGAAGGTCATTTATCCACCGGAAATGCCCGACAGAGGAGGAAAGCGCGCCGTGCTCGTTCAGCGTCCACCGACGGAGATGTGATGGCAATGGAAGAGCGCGTCGACCCACAGTCGAGCGGCAAAAGCATGCAAAACACCGGCGATCCCTTGTACTTGAATCGATACTTTTGCGCAGTTGCATGTACATAATGTATATATGTGCGCAGTGTCGACGTGTTGAGTGTTGATTCCTGCAAAAATGACTAAAACTGGCATGTTTGGTTGCAGCGAATCTTTTGATCTGGGCTCGAGTTCTGTCGAGAGGATGGAAGTGGATGACGGGACAGTTGCTGGTTTCTCCTTTGTGGCTCCTGAGAACCAGTGCGAATTCGTACCAACGTCGGCGGAGGAGACCTTGAAGAATCTTGGCATATCCAAGAATTGCACCCTAGGGGGCATCACAGTAATCCCAGGGCACGAATCCATTCTGCAGGCCGATTGCAAGGACCGGAACTTCAACCGCTTTGCCTGGTTTGCTCCGATCGACGACAAGGGATCGACGCCGACAATCATAAAGAAACTTCTCTATTGTCTCCACCATGTGCAGAAGTATTACCAGGATGTGCAGAAGCCGAATGCCAAGACGGCTCCGTTCGAGCCTGCAAACTGCACCTGCAAGGATGCGCATGTCACCTATCGTGGCGGAATGAGCTTTCACTATGTCACAGAGGGAGAAGACATCGTGAGCGTGCCTGTGTTCAAGGTCAATATGTTCATCGACGTGGCCAGCACCGGCGGGTTTTCGGCTATGACACAGGCGTACCAGTTTGTCGTGTTGGAGACACCCATCACATTTGACTTGGTGGAGTGCATCTATCGCAGCTGCAAGCACCAAAATTCTGCGGAGTCTGCTAAGATTGTCGAAGTCTTGAAGTCGTTCTGGTGTGATATTGCTAGTCACATGGCGAGCACGAATGGCAATACGGAACTAGTGCGTGCGCATAACTTTATGGCGATATCATTCGAGGACCTGTTTGATGACATTTCGCGCTTCTGCGTCTGGCGACTATTCAGGTTTGCCCTGTCCTCTTTGCTGGCCCTGCCATGTTTCTGCTCGTAACCACTGCGCGATAAACACAGGATCGCCCGGTGCATTTCTGCGGCCAGGCGTCACATGCATCTGCTGGCCACCAAGTTCCGTGTTGATGCGATTGGTGAGTCATGGAAGGATGCTAGCAATCGTATTGAGGTGCGCTTCGAAAACATCGACGTAAACGTTCTCAGCCGGTTCAATCCATACGAGTACGATGCGTTTTGGTGTAAGCTCAGTGACCACTCGTCCAGCGTATGGTACAGCAGCCTGGACTCGTACAAAACCCTGGTCGAGAAGCACAAGAAGCGCAAGAAGCCTCGGGCTTCCAATAATAACGACCAAGACGATCAGGCTCTAGCTGACGCGGAGGACGATACCCCTCCTGACCCATGGGACCCCCCTCGCAAGTTTGATGTTCCCACGCACATCAACTTCAACGACCAAGCAACGCGCTCGAGATTGAGGAATTTCATCGACGACGGTGGCGTCGACATGCAGGCATTTGACGAATTCGTATCCAATGCGTCTTCGGATAATTTTTCCATGTCCGGCTTCCCGCAGAGCCTGATGTGTGCTTCGATCGAACTCAGCCTCTTCAAGCCCTTTTCAAACAAATACGTGGGCTGGGACATGTGGCTCAATGCCAAAAACGTCGAGCTGCCTCCGCAGATTAGCGTCCGTCTTCTTCTGCTTAAGAACAAGAGGAACTCAGAGAACTTTGGAAACGTCGACAGTTCTATCTCGGCGTACACCTCTGCTGAAAACGACCTGCCCAGAGACTGCTTTAGCATGGAAGATTACCGGCAACACCTCAGGACCGGCAAGCCGAAGAATCTCACCCGCCCGCTGAAGGGCCGTTGTTTGGAGATTTACAAGATGCAGTGGGATGCCGTGACCAAAATCCGCGACCCAAGCAAGCGCGTGAGCTACATCTATGACCGCTACCTGCGCAACACGGTCCTTCCGCTGGTGGAGGTCAACATCAAGTCAGATGACACGGGAGAAATGGGCGGGTCGGACCCCCGCCTGGCTATTTGTTCTGAGTTGGCGTCAATGTCTTCGTCTGACCCTCACAAGGGGTATCGATGCAGAGCCGTGCATACCTTCCGCGAGGGGCTCAAAAACATGCTTCTCAACTCCAACGGCGCCGTGGACATCATCAAGCGGTTCAGGGGCAGCTTGGCTTCCAGCGAAGGGTGTTTGTATTTGATGCACGAACTGACCAACCTGAATGGCAATCTGAAACCAGACAACCAACGCATCCGGTTTCTGCTTGCGGACAGCGACTGTGGGTTCTTCTTGGACGGGTTGTCGAGCTTTTTTGAGATGGCTCCAAACTTTATCGGGCTACCCCTCTGGTGTCAGAATTTCAACGGCTGTGCTGGTACGCGGGAGAAGACCCGGGGCACTGGGGTGGACGAGGCCGTGAACCAGCACATCGCAGGCTACACGCCGATGGTGACAGACCCAAACTCGGGGGTGGATTACTCAGGCTGGTTGGAGCAGGGTGAGACCAAGGGCGTCAGTGAGACTGCGCTGTTTTCCAAGTACTCCACGACCATCACCAAAAACGGAGAAGTCCAGAGTGCCGTCACAGTGAATCAGCCAAACGTGGTCATCACGGAGCCCATCTACAACAATCAGGGGCAGAATGAGAATCTTGCCCGTATCAGCACCAACGTTCCGCGAAACTACAGCTCTGCTTCGTACGGCAAGCGCGACGTCACCGTGCAGAACAAGGACGGCTCCTGGGTGAACAGCGAGCAGCACCTCATCATGCTGATGCGATTGATCATGATGGCCGAAAACTCAAACAACCGCTCGCACTTTGCCATGACGCTGGAGTCGGTGGTGCAGGTGTGCGCCGCGGGGGCTGTTGACCAGGAAGACTTTCAGGGCAGGAAGCGCGCGCGCGGGCTCGATGCCAGGTCTCAGATGGGCATGCAGCAGCGTTTTTACGGGAAGCGACAGATTCCGTGGGTGACCAGCGTCGCAAACATGCTGGGGCGAGACGTCACCACCGTCTCCAACCACGCCGCCTTTGTCCATGGAAGTGCCTTTTTCGGACACAGGGGCGAGAAGAAGGTCAAGTCCGGAACAGAGACTACGTGGCAAGATATTTGCATTAGTGTGGTGCACAAACACCAGTGCATGATGAATTCCAGGGCCTCGTGTCCGCAGAACTGGCCAAGAATCACGGAAATGGCGAGGACCCGCTCAGTGCCTTATGGCTTGCGGCTGCATGCCACCAATTCTCTTCTGCACCACTCTGCCAAGAACAAGACGTGGCACGACATCCAGGAAAGTACAATTGTCAACTTTCTGGCCGACCCGGTTCCGGCCCAGACGCTGCCAGTGTTCCTGGCCAGTCTTTTGTACTCTTCCATGGACTGGCTTCTCTTTGTTGTCATGGGGGCATTCGCCAAATACTTTGACGTGCCTGCCATTGATCCGCAAATCATGGAGCGCGTGTATGCGGACCCGGACTACATTGTGCCGGATGCGGCGGCAAAGCCGATGAGGCGCTGGCTGGAACGGGTGGGCATAGGCGGCGCCGGCGCTGGGTCGTCTGGGTTTGAGCCCATGGTCGCCCCATTCGATTCCACGGCCATGGAAAAGTCTGTTTTGTACGTCACGACTGCGTACGAAGACGGGGGCGACTTTGCCGAGGGCTCCTTGACTGCTAATATCGAGCCCCCAAAATCCTCAAACTTTTCCGACGACACCAAGGCAGTCTCCAACACCGATCGGATGTGTACGGCGGTGGCGAAGGTGCTCGTGAAGTTGTACGCTTCGCACTTTCGAGGGGCCTGCAACATTGGTGACTCGGAGCAAGGCAACTATAAGGCCTTTAAGCCCATCGCAGATTGTCTCGTCGAATACTCCAAGAAACCTATTCACTTTCATCGCTTTGGCGCCATACCCTCTGGACGTGGCTTTTGTTCCTTCAAGAGCATTTGTCGCGCCTTTGGCCTTTCTTCAAGCTTCTCTGGCGGTGGTTTCATGGATGCCGCTGTGGACACTGAAAACTACATGGGCACGCCGTTCATGGTTCGGCAGGCGTCTGGCAATATTTACCGTTTTGGCGCCGACCCGCGGTGGCTCATGTATTACAAATGTGTTGTGGGCCGGCGCGCGTGCATATCGCAGTCCTCGGGGCATGCCCTTTTGCATCACTGGACAGAGCAGTTTGTTATGCACCGAGTTCCGGAGTTGCTGTGCCCCTCAAACTACATCTTTTCGTCGATGACTTCGTCTGAAGCCGGGGGGTTCGCGTATACCAAGCTGCCGGAGCACAAGCGCCCAAGAACCTTTTTGCGACCCACTCCGGATTCCATCGTGTTGGATGCCAACTCTAAGGTTTGCTGCGGGCTTCTCTCGGGACTGCGGATGCCAGAGGACTGTTACATGGCAGAGCCGGCCGCCCGCCTAGCCAGCTCCGTGTCGGACGACCAGTGCTCTGTCGAGATCAACGACGTCGTGCTGCCGTCGCTGCGATCCCCGACGATCCCGGTGTCGCAGTTTATCTACTGCGAGGTCAGATTTGAGTATAACTCAGACTCTGAAATCGCAAGAAAGACATACCCTGCGGTCGTTTTCAGTGAGCAGTCCGTGAACGGCGAGCTTTATGTCGACAAGAATATGGACACAACGTGCGAAAAGGTGACTCGCCTCGACCAAAACGGGGCGCTGCAGCACACATCAAGCGGCTGTGTAAAGATCTCGCCAGTGCAGCGGACGCTGGAAACTGTCTGCAGTGGAGACATTGGCACAGTAACTTCGCACACCAAGGACATGTACATTCACTGGCAAAATGTCTATGCCCGCCCCGGGGTACTTCTTGAAATTGAGATCGAGCAGGGCTGTACCGTGTATGGTGTGTTGAAGGAGTGGCTCAGAGATGACGTCGACTGCGTCCATCGATACTTCAATCCCAGTACGATGGGATATCTCTGTGTTTTGAACGCAGCCGAGTCCGAATCTGCCATGTGGCCAGCTGA
>CEPC01039061.1_pt1 | contig 11490 bp, 8 predicted proteins | sample 530651 | NCBI WGS metagenome assembly CEPC01 (sample SAMEA2620828, study PRJEB7988) | marine metagenome | biome: marine biome (ENVO:00000447); feature: deep chlorophyll maximum layer (ENVO:xxxxxxxx); material: "saline water (ENVO:00002010), including plankton (ENVO:xxxxxxxx)" | depth 65 m | reverse complement strand
TTGATAACAGCCACACCACCGGCCAGCTTGGCCAAGCGTTCCTGCAGCTTCTCTCGATCGTAATCGGAAGTTGTCTCCTCGATCTGGCGGCGAATCTGATTCACTCGAGCCTGGATCTCGGAGGACTTGCCAGAGCCTTCAACAATAGTCGTATTCTCCTTATCAACAACAATGCTCTTCCCTCTTCCAAGATCGCTCAACTCGACGGACTCAAGTTTGATGCCGAGATCCTCGGTGATACAGCGGCCACCGGTCAGGATGGCAATATCCTCAAGCATAGCCTTACGACGGTCGCCAAAACCAGGTGCCTTTACAGCCGCGATATTAAGGTTGCCGCGAATGCGGTTCACTACGAGTGTAGCCAAGGCCTCGCCCTCGACGTCCTCGGCGATGATCAACATCGGCTTGCCGGTCTTAGCGACTTTCTCCAGCAGCGGAACCATGTCCTTGAGACTGCTGATCTTCTTCTCGAAAATGAGGATGTAGGCATCTTCGAGGCGGCACTCCATGGAGTCGGTGTCAGTGGCAAAGTATGGTGAAAGGTAGCCCTTATCAAATTGCATACCCTCAACCACGTCGAGGGTGGTCTCAATAGACTTAGCCTCTTCAACGGTGATTGTGCCGTCCTTGCCAACCTTGTCCATGGCATCGGCGATGATATCGCCAATCTCCTCGTCCCAGTTGGCCGAAACGGTGGCCACCTGCTTGATTTCGTCCTTGGACTTAACCTTCTTGGCGGCCTTGTCGAGTGCCACCACAGCAGATTCGACAGCCTTCTGAATACCACGTTGGATAGCGATTGGGCTGGCACCTGCGGTGACATGCTTCAATCCGTCACGGAAGATAGCCTCAGCCAATACGGTCGCCGTAGTTGTACCGTCGCCGGCAGCATCACTGGTCTTACTAGAGACCTCGCGAACCATCTGGGCGCCCATGTTCTCATAAGGATCCTCAAGATCAATTTCCTTGGCCACTGTGACGCCATCTTTAGTGACAGTCGGTGAGCCGAATTTTTTGTCAAGAACCACGTTGCGACCCTTGGGGCCGAGGGTAGCCTTAACCGCCTTGGCTAAGAGGCTTACCCCCTCGAGCAAAGCCTTACGTGCGCTCTCGTCGAATTTAAGTTGTTTTGCTGACATAATAGATTCTGTTCTGTTTGGTTAAATGTTTAGCCCACAATGGCGAGAATATCGTCCGAATTGAGGATCTTCAACTCCTTGCCATCGATCTTGATATCGGTACCGCCATACTTGCTGATCAGGACCTTATCGTTCTTCTTGACCTCGAACGGGACCTTGTTGCCCTGCTCATCAGTCCTGCCGGTGCCCAATGCGACGACCTTGGCCTCGCTGGGTTTTTCCTTGGCAGAATCCGGGATGATGATTCCACCATCGGATTGCTGCTCCTTCTCCTCGATCATCTCCACGATAACGCGGTCGCCGAGTGGTTTTACGTTTAGTGCCATTGTTTTGTTTTTAGTCTAACTAGGTGTTTGATCCCGCTTTCACGGGAAAGGGTTGTCGCGCTGGTTGTCAAGACCACCCGGCCTTGGCCAAACGCGACTAAATCGTCTTAGTCCTTCTTTTCCTCCACGACCTCTGCGTCGATGATGGGGCCTTCGTCCTTCTTGGCTTCCTCCGCCTGGGCGGCATCGGCGTCTCCGTCTGGTTCGGCCCCGCCCGCTTGGCCAGCTGCCTGTGCTTCCTGCGCCGCCTTGTAAATATCCTGTGAGGCATCCTGCACGACCTGCTGGAGTTTCTCGGTGGCCGCCTTGATGGCGTCTGCCGCGGTGCCTTTCAGTGCCTCCTTCAGTTCGTTGTTGGCCGCCTCGACTGCGCTCTTTTTGTCGTCAGGAATCTTGTCCCCGTTGTCCTTCAGCATCTTCTCCGTCTGGTAGGCGAGGTTGTCGGCGTTGTTGCGCAGGTCGACTTCTTCGCGGCGCTTCTTGTCATCCTCAGCGTGCGACTCGGCGTCCTGCTTCATTTTCTCGATGTCCTCCTCGGACAAACCGCTGCTGGCGGTGATGGTGATCTTTTGCTCCTTGCCGGTGCCCAGATCCTTGGCGTTCACGTTGAGAATGCCGTTTGCATCAATGTCAAAGGTCACCTCGATCTGCGGCGTGCCACGCGGGGCCGGCGGAATTTCGGTCAACTGAAACTTGCCGATGCTCTTGTTATCCTTGGCGAACTCGCGCTCGCCCTGCAGCACGTGGATGTCCACCGCCGGTTGGTTGTCGGCTGCCGTGGAAAAAACTTCCGACTTCTTCGTCGGAATAGTGGTGTTGCGCTCGATGAGCTTGGTCATCACCGCCCCCATCGTCTCGATACCCAGCGAAAGTGGGGTCACATCGAGCAGCAGCACGTCCTTGACGTCGCCCTTGAGCACGCCGCCCTGAATTCCGGCGCCGATGGCCACCACCTCATCCGGATTCACACCCTGATTTGGCTTGATGCCCAGAATCGCCTCGGCGGTCTCGACCACCTTCGGCATGCGGGTCATGCCGCCGACCAATACCAACTCGTCGATTTCGTCCGTCGCCACTTCCGCGTCGCGCAAACAGGCCTCAACCGGCCCGCGCGTCCGCTCAAACAAGTCGTCACAAATCTGCTCCAGCTTGGCCCGCGAAATTTGCGCGTTGATGTGCTTAGGCCCGCTGGCATCCGCCGTGATGAACGGCAGGTTGATGTCGTAGCTTTGCGAACTCGAAAGTGAAATCTTAGCCTTCTCCGCCTCCTCCTTGACGCGCTGCATGGCGTCCGGTTGTGAGCGGATGTCCATGCCACTCTCCTCCTGAAACGTCTCCACGATCCAGTCGATGATGGCGTTGTCCCAATCGTCACCACCAAGGTGGGTGTCGCCGTTGGTGGCCTTCACCTCAAACACGCCGTCGCCAATCTCCAACACTGAAATGTCAAACGTGCCGCCACCCAAGTCGTAGACTGCGATGTTCTCGTCGGCTTTCTTGTCGAGACCGTACGCCAGCGAGGCAGCGGTCGGCTCGTTGATGATGCGGAGCACTTCAAGGCCGGCGATCTTGCCGGCGTCCTTGGTCGCTTGACGCTGCGTGTCGTTGTAATAAGCCGGCACGGTGATGACGGCCTCGGTGATCGTTTCGCCCAAGCGCGTCTCGGCGTCGGCCTTGAGCTTGCCAAGGATCATTGCGGAAATTTCCGGAGGGCTAAACTGCTTGGTATCGCCTTCCACATCGACCTCCACAGCAGCGTCGCCGTTGGATGCCTTTACCACCTTGTACGGGATGCGCTTAATCTCTTCGCCGATCTCGTCGAACTTGCGCCCCATGAATCGTTTTACGGAGAAAATCGTATTCTGCGGATTGGTCACCGCCTGACGCTTGGCGGCATCGCCCACCAATCGCTCGCCGTTTTTGGCGAACGCCACCACTGAGGGAGTCGTGCGGCGGCCTTCAGAATTCTCCAGCACAAGCGGCTCGCCGCCGTCCATCACAGCCATGCAGGAGTTCGTTGTTCCTAAATCAATTCCTAAAACTTTGCCCATAACAAAAATCGGCCAACTCTTGAGCAGCCCAAGTGCCAACCGCACCACATAACACTTAAAATGCTAATATTCAGTTGTTTATGATTTTTTTGAACCCGCCATCCACTAACGAAAAATGAGTCACGTGCGTCACAATGACTCTATTTGCGCTTGGCCAAGCGCAGCTGCGTCTCACTTTTTTGGGTCGTTTTTGTCCCGCTTGACCAAGCGCTTGGCCAAGCGGAGATCAGCCGAACGGATTGTCTGTTTTTGATTGTTCCGCGTCCCCTTTGGAGTCGTCGAATGGATTGGCCTGCTTGACCGGCTTGGCTTTCGCTTTCGGTTCCGGCTTGGCCTTGGTCTCCGGTTCGGGCGGCTTGGGAGCAAAGATCGGCGAGAAAAAAAGGTAAAACCAGGGCAACACCAAGTGGATTGCCCAAACAAAAACCAAGCCGATCAGCTCCAGTTGCTTCAGTCCGTAGAAGAGCATGCCGGCACACATGACCAGCGCCCCCGGCATATGCGCCGCCGAGGCCAATTGCCAGGCGCCTCGCCATGTCACGCGGTTGATGGAGAAAATTTTCACCGGCACCATGTAAAGCCACCCCAACATGGCCCACGAAAGCAACAGGCCAAGCGCGATGAGCAGGCCAAGTGCGGCCAAAACCATGTGCGAACGAGCACCCCACCACGGTTCCAATTCGCTTTTGTTGAACGGAATATCGACTCCCGGCGGGTATGGCAAAACAAGCAATCCCAGCCCGAGGCTGCTGCCAAGCAGCACTCGATCCGACTCGAACGCCATGACCAGATCGACTGTCTCCACCACGTTGGTCAGGCCGCTCGGCTGGACATCGATCCGCATGAACGGCTCCCCAGCCGGCCCCTCGACGTGCAGCGTGGCGTTTCTTGGCCAAGCGAGATGGCCGTTCACGATGCCGCCGGTCTGGGGCATCTGGTCGATCGCTGCGTCGATCACCGGCACCCACGCCCGGTTCACGAACCACACGGCGGTGCCGGCCACAGCCAACGCGAAAAGGCATTGGATTCCGAGTAATCGCCAGCGGCTGGCCACCGCAAACCGGGCCACGCCGCCAATCGTAAACGGCTGCCAAGCCTCTCTGGATCGGTCATCCGCCATCGGGGCACCAACCTACTCAGTCCGTATGAGTTGGGAAACCTTAATCCACCCCGAAAACTGCCGGATTGACGCCATTTTCGCCCCATGATTTTTCCTCCTTTCCGCTTGACGGTTCTCGGAATTCCCGACTAGGCTTTGAGCCGGTTACCGCCTCTGGGTGGTGATTTGACAACTCAACGTTACGCACGAGTGAAGTCCGGGAGCTATCTTCCGGCTTTTTTGTTCGTTACGAACGGCCTAGTCCTTGTCGAAATAACAAACGATGAATGCAGAATTTTTAGCCAGCATGGAGTACTGGGAGCGTGAAAAGGGGCTCGACCGCGAGATCCTGATCAGCGCCGTCGAGGATGCCCTGCTCTCCGCAGCCAAGCGGGCCGTCGGCCCCGCTAGGGAACTGCGATGCGAGATCGACCGAAAAGATGGTGACATCCGAGCATTTGCCAAATTGATCGTCGTGGAAAACGTGGTCAACAAACACGACGAGATTGCCCTCGAATCGGCCAAGCGATTCAACCCCGACGCCCAACTCAACGAGGAGATCGAACTGGAGGTGACACCGAAAAACTTCGGGCGCATCGCCTCGCAAAATGCCAAGCAGGCGTTAATGCAGGCTATCCGCCGCGCGGAGAAGGCGTTGATTTATTCCGAGTTCCACGACCGCATCGGTGATATCGTTAGCGGCGAAGTACGCGGTTTCGATCGCTCGGACGTACTAATCGACCTCGGCCGGTTTGAGGCGCTGCTGCCCAATCGCGAGCGCGTGCCCACCGAGGAATACCAACGCGGCGAGCGGATTCGCTGCTACGTCAAGTCGGTCGCCGGCGGCGGCAACGGCTCCGAGATCATCCTTTCCCGCAAGGATCCCGACTTCGTGCTCAAGCTGTTTCAGCTCGAGGTGTCCGAGATCAACGACGGCACCATTGAAGTAAAGGGCATCGCACGCGAACCCGGTTTCCGCACCAAGCTCGCCGTCCACTCGCGCGACGACAAGGTGGACCCGGTCGGCGCCTGCGTCGGCCTTCGCGGTCAGCGCGTGAAAAACATCGTCCGCGAACTCAATAACGAGAAGATCGACATCATTCCGTGGGACGATGACATCGAGACCTACGTGACCAATGCCCTCTCCCCCGCCGAGATCAAGCGGCTGGCCGTGGACGAGAGCCGAAAGCGTATCCACATTTTTGTCGAGCCGGATCAGCTATCACTCGCTATCGGGCGGCGCGGACAAAACGCCCGCCTCACCAGTATCCTGACTGGTTGGCAGATCGACATCGACCCCGAGGAGGAGGTCAAGGTCGGGTTCGAGGAACAGGTGGCCGAAGCCGTCGACGCCCTCGCGGCGATCCCAGGGATCGAAAAGGCACAGGCCGATGCCATCGTGCACGCCGGTCTTCTCACCCTCGACGCCCTGAGCGGAGTTGAGGCGGATGACCTGAAGGAAATTCCCGGGCTGGAGGACAGTGCGGAGACCGTGCTCGCAGCGGCCAAAGCCGAAATCGAGCGTCGCGCCGGCGGTGGCCAAGCGGACGAACCCGCTGCCGAAGAGGCTCCAGCGGAAGAACCGGAGTCCGAGGCGGACGACACCCCCGCCAAATCGGAAGACACCGAGTAAGATTAATTTTTAAGCCGCTTGGCCAAGCGGGAAGTTGCGCTTGGCCAAGCTGCATGCAGACCACTTTTTATGCCCGTTCGCATTTACGAGATTGCCAAGAAAATTGGGATTCCCAGCAAGGAAGTCCTAGCGAAAGCCAAGGAACTGGGGATCGCCAACGCGAAAGTCGCCTCAAGCACACTCGACAAAATCACCGCTGAGTACCTTGAGGAACAAATCGCCGGCAAACCCGAGCCCGAAGCGCCGGCCGAGGAACCACAGGCCGCGGCCGAGCCGGTAATCATCACCGCACCAGTTGAAGAGGCGGCACCACAGGAGGCCGAGGCAGCAGAGGATTCTTCCGAGGAGACTTCAACCGAGGAAACTGAACCGGCCACCGAAGAGGAAGCCACGGAAGACGCTGAACCGGAAGCACCTGCTGAGGAGGCGGAAGACCAGGCGGAGCCCGCCGAGCCCGCTGAGGAAGAGGAGAAGGACAGCGATCTCGGAAAGAAAGTTGGATTTATCGAACTGGGCAACATGCCGGTTCGCCCCGCCGTCCGCGAACGTAAAAAGAAAAAGGACAAGGGGAAGGACAAGCAGGAAAAGAAACCGGAGAAAAGTGGCACAGCGCCCGAACCGACCACAGTAGGCGGTGGCCCGCGCAAGCCAAAGTACACGGCTCCAGCCGATGGCCCGTTGATCGCGCTCAAGCCGCCGATCATTGTCCGCGACCTCGCAGAGGCGATGAAGCGCAAGCCATTCCAGCTCATCGCCGACCTGATGTCGCTAAACGTTTTTGCGAATGTCAACCAGTCGATCGAGGAGCCGATTGCCCGGGACATCTGCGCCAAGAACGGATTCCGTTTTCGTCTCGAACGCCGCGAACGCGGTGCAGGCCTCGTCAAGGCGACCACGAAGAAAAAAGTCGTCCTCGACTCGGAAGACAAGGAGGAGGATCTGCAGCTTCGCGCCCCGGTGGTCACCATCATGGGCCACGTCGACCATGGCAAAACCACGCTGCTCGACGTCATCCGCCACTCGAACGTCACCGCCGGCGAGGCGGGCGGCATCACCCAGCACATTGGCGCCTACACCATCAATGTCCCCCACCCGGAAAACCCGAAGAAGCTGGAGCAGATTACCTTCCTCGACACACCGGGCCACGCCGCGTTCAGTGCAATGCGTGCACGCGGAGCCAACGTCACGGATATCGTGATCCTCGTGGTCGGTGCCGACGACGGTGTCATGCCGCAAACGATGGAGGCGCTCAGTCACGCGCAAGCCGCCGAAGTGCCGATCATCGTTGCAGTCAACAAAATCGACCACCCGTCCGCCAACCCCACGATGGCCCGCACGCAGTTGCAGGAAAAGGGAGTGGTCTGCGAGGAATGGGGTGGCGAAACGATTTTCGTCGATGTCTCCGCGTTGAAAAACACAAACGTCGACAAGCTGCTCGAGATGGTTTTGCTGCAGGCTGAGGTGTTGGAGCTCAAGGCCAACCCAAACCGCAGTGCGGTGGGCAACGTCGTCGAGTCCGCCATGGAAGCCGGAGGCCCGACCGCCACCCTGCTCGTCCGGAAGGGTACATTAAAGGTTGGCGACATCATGGTCTGCGGCAACTACTTCGGCAAAGCCCGTGCGCTCATCGATCACGAGGGCAAGCGAATCAAGGAAGCCGGCCCGTCCAGCGCCGTGAAGGTGCTCGGTCTCAATGGCGTCCCGGAAGCCGGTGCGGAATTCAATATCGTCCCAAACGATAAGGAAGCCCGAAACATTTGCGAGGACCGAATCACGAAGGAACGCGACGAGTCGGTAGCTCGCAAACGCAAAATGACGCTGGAAAGCCTGTTCAGCCGCACGCAGGCCGACTCCGACAAGACGCTCAAGCTGATCATCAAGGCCGACACCCAGGGCTCCGTCGAGGCGATCGTCGACTCGATCAACAAGATCGAATCCGACAAGGTCCAGTCCGAGGTCGTCCACTCCGGCGTCGGCTCCATCTCCGAGTCCGACGCCACGCTGGCGAGTGCCTCCGACGCAGTCATCCTCGGTTTCCATGCCAAGATCGACACCGGCGTGGGAGAGGTGGCCAAGCGCGAGGGCGTGCAGATCAAGCTCTACGCCATCATTTACGAGTTGATCGAGGAGGTGAAGGAGGCGATGGCCGGCCTGCTCGACCCGTTGATGAAGGACGTCGTCACCGGCCAGGCGGAAGTGCGCAAGATTTTCGAACTCAGCAAGGGAGGCAACGTCGCCGGTTGCGCCGTCACCAGCGGCAAACTCCTCCGGGGCAAGATGCGCGTGGTTCGCAAGGGCGATCTCGTTTACGAGGGCATCTCGCACACGCTCAAGCGCTTCAAGGATGAGGTCAACGAGGTGCGTTCCGGTATGGAGTGCGGCATTCGCCTCGACGGGTTCGACGATTTTCAGGAGGGCGACATCATCGAGTGTTACACCCAGGAGAAGGTCGCCCAGTCGCTCTAGTCCCTTTCCTCCACCATGCCAAACCTGCGCCACATGCGCGTGCGCGAACTGCTCAAGCGGGAGTTGAATGAAATCTTCCGCAAGGAGTTCCCCGTGGACCTCGGCATGATCAGCGTCAGCGAGGTTGGCGTCTCGAACGACCTGCACACGGCCACCGTGTTTGTCTCCTCGATCGGCGATGAGCAGGCACAGCACAAGGCGTTCCGCGCCGTCCGCAAGGCCGCCGGTAAAATCCAGAGTGCGCTTGGCCAAGCGGTCGTCCTCCGCTACACGCCACGGCTAAAATTTGTCATGGACGAAGCCCGAAATCGGGGCGACCGTGTGCTTCAAATCCTCGACGAGCTTGAGCAGGATTCCCTGCGCGATAACCCGAATGAAATCGACACGACTGAAGATCATTGACCGCATCCTCGAGGTGATTGGCGAGAGCCACACCATCGCAGTTTGCAGCCACATGCGGCCGGATGGCGACTGCATCGGCTCGTCGCTTGGTCTGGCGCTGGCCCTGCTCGAGCGGGGCAAGGAAGTCACCGTTTGGAATCAGGATCCGGTGCCCTCCAAACTGCGTTTCCTCGACCCGGATCAAGTCATCCAGGCGCCGCGAAAAATCAACCGTCCATTCGACTGCGTCATCGCGGTCGATTCCGCCAGCATCGAGCGCCTCGGCACGGCGCAGGAACACATCACCAACCGGAAGGTGTTGATCAACATCGACCACCACGCCAGTAATACGCGCTTCGGCGACATCAACTGGATCGCCAGTTGCGAACCCTCCAGCGGTGAACTGATCTATCGCCTGATCAAGGAAGCCGGATGGAAACTCACACCCCGGATCGCCGACTGCCTGTTCACCGCCATCTCCACCGACACCGGTTCGTTCCAATACCCCAGCACGTTGCCCGCGACGTATTACGCCGCCGGTGATCTCGTCAAAAAAGGGGCGGACCTCGCCACGGTGTGCGACGAGGTTTACCAGTCCTACCCCCTCTCCCGCGTGAAACTGCTGCAGCGGGTCTACAACAAATTCAAGCTGATCGACGACAACGAGATTGCCTACTTTTGGCTGAAGAAGGAGGACTTCGACAAGACCGGCGCGACGGCCAGCGACACCGAGGGCTTGATTGACCACGTCCGCGCCATCGAGCCTGTGGTGGTCGCGTGTGTATTTGAGGAACTCGAGCCGGAGTTGACTCGGATCAGTCTTCGTTCGAAGGACAAAAACGTGAACGTCAGCGATGTTGCCGGGTTGTTCGGGGGTGGCGGACACCAGGCCGCTGCCGGGGCGCGCATCGTTGGCAAGCCGCTTGGCATCCAGCGTCGCGTGATCGCCGCCATCCGCGATCAACTCAAGTCGCGAACAACATGAGCCTGAACACGTTCGACGCCCTCGACGGGGCGCTCCTCATCGACAAACCGGCCGGGCCCACCTCGCACGACATCGTGGACATTGTCCGCCGCAGTTATCGCATCAAAAAAGTCGGACACTGCGGCACCCTCGACCCCGCCGCCACCGGCCTGCTAACCCTGCTGCTCGGCAAGGCCACCAAGCTCTCCGAGAAACTCATGTCGGACGACAAGGTGTACGTCGGCTCGATCAAGCTCGGCGAAACCACCAACACCTACGACGCCGAGGGTCAGGTCGAGACCACCCAGCCGGTGCCCGACCTCACGCTCGACGCGTTGCAGGAACAGGCCAACAAATTTCTTGGCGACCAAATGCAACTGCCGCCGATGGTCAGTGCCATCAAAATCGACGGCACGCCACTGTACAAGCTCGCCCGTAAGGGCAAGGAGGTCGAGCGCAAGGAACGCTTCATCCACCTCTACAAGTTTCTCATCTCCGCATACGAGCCACCGTTCGCCTGGTTCAAGGTCGCCTGCACCAAGGGCACCTACGTGCGCTCGCTGGCGCATGACCTTGGCCAAACGCTTGGCTGTGGCGCACACCTCGCCGGGCTGCGGCGCACGGTCTCCGGCAAATTCAAAATCAGCGGTGCCACCACCCTCGAGGAGTTGACAAACCTTTCGCCTGCGGACTTGGCCAAGCGCGTCGTTCCGATACTCAAACTCTCCGCCCCGGCAACGTGAAGCAACTCAACCAACCCGGCGATCTGGCCAACGGCAATCGCGGAGTCTGCCTCGCGATAGGCATGTTCGACGGCGTGCACTTGGGTCACCAACAGGTACTCCGGCAGGCGGTGAATGACGCCGCCCGGCATGAGGCTTTGGCTGTCGCTGTCACGTTCGACCAACACCCGGCCAACGTGGTCGCGCCCGACCGCGCCCCTGCCCTGCTGCAAACCAGGCCACAACGACTCCGCGCCATTGATTCCACCGGAATCGACGCTGCGTTGGTCATCCGGTTCGACTCCGCTTTCAGCCAAAAACCGGGCGAGACATTTGTCCGCGAACTCTTCGACGGCTTCGGGTCCATCCACAGCATTTGCGTGGGGGCCAACTTTACGTTTGGCCACAGGCGAGATGGCAACGTCGAGTCGCTGCTGGCGCTTGGCCAAGCGCTTGGCTTTCACGTGCACGGTCTGCAGGCCGTGACGCTCGACGGCCAGGCAGTGAGCAGCACCCGCATCCGCGACGCCGTGCGCGAGGGGCGACTCGACGACGCCGGCCAGATGCTCGGCCGAAACTTCGCCATTGAGGGGACTGTCATTAAGGGAGACGGCAAAGGCCGCGATATCGGTTTCGCCACGGCAAACATCGACACCAGTGGACGGGTGCTGCCGCCCAACGGCGTCTACGCCGTGCACGCCCAGCTTGG
>CEPC01083635.1_pt1 | contig 11560 bp, 1 predicted proteins | sample 530651 | NCBI WGS metagenome assembly CEPC01 (sample SAMEA2620828, study PRJEB7988) | marine metagenome | biome: marine biome (ENVO:00000447); feature: deep chlorophyll maximum layer (ENVO:xxxxxxxx); material: "saline water (ENVO:00002010), including plankton (ENVO:xxxxxxxx)" | depth 65 m | reverse complement strand
ACGCTCATCAAAAAGTCACGATCATGCCCAAATTAGACAGCGAATACATCACACACCGTGTTCCTTTTTCTGATTCTCGGTGGACCCAAGACAAATGGACGCCACATGATACAAAGAACGGGCCAATGTGCAACGTGGACTCCATTACCGTTCCTAAGGGCGCCACCATCAAAGCTTGGAAGATTCGCGACGAATTTCTGCAGCACGGGGCGTCCTTCGCAGATGTGGTGTTTAACGACAGATTTGCGTTCCACAAGAAGAGCACAAACCCCAACACGGGAAATTCACAGGAGCAGATATTTTTTCAGCACCACTACCACGATGACAACAAGCAGCATACCTCGCCAAGCCCCGCTGACAGTTTTTGCCCAGTATCCGGTCAAAGATTTCCCTCTTACAGCGACAAATTGCAAAAGTTTAGAATTGTTGACTTTGACATTGACAATCTTCGAAAACGGATCCAAAAGAGGTACCAGGATTGGCAATGGGATCTCGACATTGACCCCAAAACGCTGCAGGCCACAGCTGCAGGCCTGGACAGCTATACCTTAATTCACTACAAGAAAATATTTGGGAAGGATTACGATGACAGCGATGAGACCGACAGCGTTTCCGATGATTCAGAAAATTATTACAATATCAACCATTTTCAACATATTCTGGAAAGCACGGTCAGATTTGAGGAGCAGACACAACGCGCGGAATCGAAGACAGAGAGCGTTGACGCGAGGTTGTACACATGTAAGCCACCGCATTTGAAGGGAAATGCCATTGAGACTCAACACCAATCCGTATGGGACCTGTCAACCTGCTATCAAAATGATTTTGACTCAGACACAGACGATTATCTATGGACCAAACAGACGCTTTGCGAGACTGCCACTAGGTTTATGGAAGGCACACTGAGTCTGCATTGGTTTCAGTGGCTGATGCGCCCATACGACAGAGACACGAGCCACATCCTAACAAAACCCAGCTGGAGGTCGGCGTTTCAATTTTCCGAACTCATGACAGGTTCATCAAGTACATTCAATCCCACAAACGGCAATCCGACGTACGAGTATGTGCCCGGCATGCGCGCCCCGTCGTGGGAAGACGAAGACCTCGTTTATGTAGAGCCGAATTCTCGAAATGCGCGGCAGTTTGCGGCCTTGAAAGGGCCTGAGTTTTTGCAGAAGCACGCAAACAAGTTTGAAATCCCCAGAAACGATGACAGTGGGGCACTGGGTCAACTGTTTGGATGGGACCCCAAAAAGTTGGCAAGAACGGTCCCCTACATTCCTGCGTTTTTTGCGCCATGCCAGCGACAACAAAAATCACTCATATCAGCGCAGCCGTATCAAGTGAAACACGACAAAGAGAGTTACAAGCACGGGTTCCAAAAAGTTTTGATGATTGGACGGGACCAATATCCATACTCTGAGCTCAATCACGACTGGGAGTGGGCCAATGACGAATGGTTTAATTATGACAAATCATCTGAGAGCAAACAGCGCAATGTCTTTGACATGTGCTACAACGAGGTGCAGGCAGAGCTCTATATTGTGGAAGAAAAGAAGAACAAGGATGGTACCAGACTTGGATCGATCAAGCAAGGGATAAAGAGCAGCGCGAACAGAAACAAAATCACCGAGCGGACCAAAAATTTTTGGGCTGACTTTGTGTCGCTGCGCAATCTCAAATACGAAGAAAACATCTGTGCGTGCAGAGAGGAAGCTCCCATGTATCGGGCAAGGGGGTATGAATTCTATGACAGTTCAAACAAACCAAAGACCAGTTTGAAGCCAGTCTCCTGGTCAAAGCCAGGACTGGGCTTTGGAGGGGCAATCATGGCGTCGTACGGCATCTACGAGCAGAGACGGAAAGTAGATCCCGTCGTAGAATTTTTCAAAAACAATTGGTGGGCCGCTGCTCTTCTCACTCCTTTGTTTGGACCGGCAGCGTTGGTTTTAGCAGCCAAAGCAGGGATAGTTACGGGGCTTTTAGAGGCAGACTGTCTGAACAAAAACTCAAAGAGGTATAAACGAGGTCACTGCCGAAAACCAGTTGATTTCTCCGAGTCCGAGTCCGAGTGTTGGCAGGAAAAGAAAAACAACGACGACAGGTGTGATTTTTATGACCCAGATCTCTTTACCCGACGAGGGGACGGTTTGCTGTCAGATGGTGAATGCGCGATTTACTGCTCCAATTATGCCAAGGACGACTCGGCGATCACAGCAAGATCTAAAATCATGTCAAAACTGATTGGCGCCAACTTGCAGTACAGCGAGGAACGCTCGAGGTTGGACCTGACACCGTGTATTCACGGGCGCGTGGACGAGAGCGACAACACAATGGAGGTCAGTTATGCGATGGGGTCGTTCAAAAAAGATGACAGGGGAGACGACGGGGTGCAATCCTTCAAGTCAAGGTTTGATTTGTCCGAGGAGGAGGGCAATGTAAACCTAATCAGAGAAAACGTGGCCCGGACGTTTCTCAGGAGCTTCATGGGCAAAAAAGAACAAAACTACGAGAACGGTGTCTGCAGCGGCGGCGGGTCCAAGAAGCACCTGGTGACGAAGCCATCGTTCTGGGCGGATGTGGAGTCCAACCCGCGCAAGATTGTTGTGCCCTGTAGACCCGAAGACAAGGACCCAAACAATTTATGCAAACCCATTCTAGAAGAGGTTGAAATCGATATTTTGACCGTATCAGATTACGAGCAGATTACGCACGCGGATGGAAGTACAACCTTGCGTTTGAAACAGGGGGCGACCCCCGCAAGCAAGATATGCTCATACGAGATTTCTCTTGACGATACGAGTCAGAATGTGACCGAGTGTGATTACAAGTGTAGCGAGGACCAAGGAGACTGCTCGTTGCACGCGGCCGAGAGCGCAGACAGGTGCTATTTTGACGGCCAGCATTCCCGGTCTTTGCTGCGAAATTCAATTTCTGCTTCTCAAGACGAATTAGCGCAATGCCAGTCGTGTGAGCAGTACCAAACCTCGGCGGAGATTTTGACGGCGCCGGCATTAGAAAAAACGTGCCTGGGGCGCGGACTGTTTTTGGATAACAGCAACTCGGCAAACTCTAATGCCGGAGTGCACATGGCAAGCAAAACCATCGACGAGGGCAGAGTAGATCATTACGTACAAGAGATTCAAGACGCCACAAAGACATATCTGGCGGATTCAAGTCATGCCAGTCGCATCGAGGGCTTGCTCAAAAACGGCCTTCAGAGTGCTTCTTTCAGAATGAGTGACGATGTTGGCGTGAGCGACAATCTCAGGTTCAATGCTTTGCACTCTGCGGAGGTCGATATCAAAACATATCAATCCGGCGACACCTATGTTTATGTCTTTCTCAACCTTGCGAACGAGACTCTCTTCAAAGCGGGCACGGGAACGCAGAGATCAAGAGTGTCAGACGGCGTGAAGGGCTGGGCGCAAGAAAGCAACAGCAACGACGTTTGCGCGTCGGCAAAATATAGCGTAGACAGTCAGCAATGCGGACATGCCTCGAGATTCAAGCGGTTTGACCCAGAGGACGCAGTGATCAACAACGAAAACATACAAACAGATTACGAGGACGGCTGCACTCAAAGTGTAGAGAACGTTGAGTCGGCACTGGAGTACAACAAGTGCAAAGATCCGGTAAAACACAAAACTATCGTGGAAATGCATCAAATTTTGCAAGATGTGTACAAAAGGGAGTTTGGCTTGAAGGTGAATGTCATCGGAAAGAAGAACCAGTCGCAATTTGTCGTATCGCCATCTATGAGGAATTTTTCATGGTACAGAGGAGTGTTGCCGTGGTTTTCACAGGACCAGGAGTTTCGGGCGGGGTTCATGGACGAAGACGAGGAGCAAGCCCCGTTCCTGGAGCATATCACTCGAGACGAGTGCAAGAGAGAGTTCCAGCGCCTGAGCGTCGGACGGTCTCCTTGTTTCCGGGACTTCAACAACACCCCGCACATTCTGGTGCCATTTCTCGGCGAGACATACGCCTGGCCAAAGGGCAAAACCAGTGCCGACGTGGACCGCGCCTTTGGACTGTCCTGTGACCCGGAAAAGGCCCAAAACAACCCCGACCACCTGGCAAGCTGTCTGAACATGGTTCAGAGCAGAGTGCAAGACTTTGAAAAGTACATGATAGGAACGGACGTTTGCTTTTTTACGGAAACAGACTCCGTCGAGGACGTGGATTTTTACAAGTACAGGGCATGTTTTGCTTCGTTTTGCACAACCAACTCGCACATTGGAATCGCAAACATCGAGGAGTGTATCAACTCAACGCATCCAGACCAGAAATGTGTTGACAAAGGGTCGCCGCTGTGTGAGTGTTACATGACAAACGACTACCATCGCAACAAAAGCATATGTGTAGATTCTAGGGACATCAACGACAGGATTCAGAGCGAGCTGCCCGGGCGCGCTCAAATGAAAAAAATTCGAAGACTGTATGAAGACGGAAAGTTTAGACACTACGAACCAACACACCCGCGGTGCTCAAAACGATTCCAATCTGCAAAGGCCATGGAAGACAGCCTGAAAACATGCAAGCTGGTGCAGGCCCCGCTCGGGTTTTCGGATGCCGACAGGCGCACCTTTTTGCTACAGCGGTATGCGGGAACGCTGGCGAGGACAGAGGAAATTTCAGACAAGATGCTCAAAAGAGACGACGCTTTCAGCATCAGGAAACTACAAGACGATAGCCATCGAAGTTTGTGGCTGGATGATTCTATTACGAAAGTCCTGGGCCGCGAGATGAAATACCCTGCTGGCGAGGGCGATCAGTTGTATGGCTTGATCAAACTCGACAGGGAGGAACTCGGACCTCATTCCATCGACTTCAAAGTCGACAGAGCCGGACTCGCAATAACGACGACCAAGCTGACACCTGATGGAACAGGGCATCGGCGGGGTTGGATGCGCAATATTCCCTACTCAGTGCAACAGGACCGACACCGTATCCGCAAAAACCCACTATATTCACCCCACCCCAACCAGACTGATCACAAAAAATGGGTCTGCCCGTACATTGAGCGAGCGCTCATTACCGGCAACACAAAACTTTTCAAAAATTCACATGTGCGACTGTTGACGCCCAATCCAAACACAATGATGAAAAAATATCCCAGGTTGAATGGCCTGCACCCGTTGGCTGAAATCCGCGATGTTGATGTTGTGACAGAAATTACTCCTTACCGGCATTTTGGCATGCTGCACACCCTCTGGGATGACCACGATGAAATCGACCTAGCCAAAGAAGTCGAGATCCTCTTTGACAGAAAAACCAAGTGTCATTACAGAACAATGGAAGAAGACGCAGAAATCTTGCTAGGCTGGCCACGTGTACACCATGATTTGCGGTCCGGGGAGCGCCTGCCACAATCAGCCACCCAACCGCATGATTTGAAAACACTGTCACGGGACTTTCTGGTCGGCATATTCCACGAAGCAGAATTACACGTTGATAACGATACAAGATGGATGTTTGAGAATCACACCCCGTACAAGGATGGTCGAAACTACTCACACCGGAGAAAGACGACCATTGACCAAGGATCTGAGTGCCACAAAAGCCCTCTATCTATCATTCCGAGGAAAAAGGTGCAAGAGATGATGGCATTCGACACATGCTTTATGACAAGCGAGCACAAATCGGGAAGGTCACGGACATACGAGTGCCAGAACAGCACAGCAAGTGTATTTTTCGAGTTCAATACTACCAGCTTTTTGAATCACCAGAGAGATCTTGGGTATCACGATTATTCCTTGTGTCGGCACGTGCCGGAGCCCCGCCACACGATTTGGGTCTCGGCCAACGAGTCTCTGCTGGCACGACGCCCCGAGCTCAGCATTTCGACCCGCAGAAGAATTTCACCATTTTACAAGAGGGTCAATGACTTGCGCTTTCGGAACGCAAACGCGAGCATAAACTTTGAGAGCCTGTGGTCGCAGTTTCACGTTCCTGGGACCGGAGGACAGCAAATTCTCCCGCCTCTCCTATTGCCAGACAGCATGGTCGGAACAGAGGCCTTTGATGAAGACTGGGTGTACCGCTGCCCACCGTCTGGTGACTCCTTCACGGGGCAGGTCTCGTACGCGGACTGGAGCTCCTCCACGGACCGCCAGGACCTGTGCCTGCCAGAAAACGTCGGAGTGGACGTCGACACGAACCAATGCAACCTGGCAAAGGCCGTAGACCTCTGCAAATACCCCGGATTCGAAGAGCTGTGTACCCTCATCCGCAGATACCGTGACCAGATCACGCGATTGAACATGAAAAAGGTCGGATTGATCTCGGAAAGCGCCCAGCTATACAGTCCGTCCTCGTTTTACCACCAAGAAAACCTGTACGCATGGGAAATTGTAAGTCGAACATACGACAGCATGAATCTGATATCCTCAAAACGGGATTCGTGCCAGAACGTGCACCAAAGCGTTAGCATGATTGACGAAGCGATACAGAACTCGCTCTCTCTGCAGTCGCACCAATGCCCGAGTCAGATTATCAAATTTTACGTGTTCATTCTTGCGAAAGTAAGAACGATAGCGATCACACTGGCAAAAATGGGCCTGGCCCTCGTAGAAGCAGTGTGGAATTTGATACTCGGTATCATTTCTTTGCTGATTGAAACAGCCATGGACGTCAAGCTCGTGTCCGGGGAGTCTGGTCTGGTGTACTTTGTCAATCGCGCCTTTAGTCTTTTCATGGAATGCTTTCGCCTGGGAAAGCAATTCTTTGAGAACCTCATCATGGTTGCTCTGCGGCTGATTCTAGAAAATCCGGTTGCAAGGCAGATCATTCGACTGATCTCAGCAGCCTGCAAGCTTTTCAAGAAGTTTGTCAAGGCCATTCTGACCTTTGCTCAAACCATCATCTCCAACGTGCAGAAAATCCTCAACAAAATCGGCATCAAGGTGAGGTGGGGCGGCGCAATCAGGAAACTGGAAGACGAGAAAGAAAAGGTAGACCTGTGGTCGTGCACGTTTGATGCCGACGAGGCCTGCAAGCGCCACCGATGCAAGCGCAGGATCCAGACTATGATTGCTGATACATGCTACGACGACCTTGTTGGTGGGGCCGACGCGCTGCAAGGCACGACAAATGCAATCGAAGCATCCTCGACCACGTGGGTCGGCGTGGGCCGCGGATCGTTTGCATGCGACGATCTGTCATACTGCCGCGACGGCTTGGGCGTCATCAAATATTGCAATGAATGCGGGCCCGAGACTTCCGTGCTTCCCGAGTATCATTGTGGGATTGACAGCAAATGCGCATGCGGAACCAAACCAGCGCAGAGCTCAATCTGTTACCTGACGGCGGATTGCACCCCAACGACGTCCTGCCAGGAAGTATACAAAGGTTTTGACGTCTCGTCGTCGTCGTCGTCCTGTCAAACCAATGCCGCAGAAGCCGTGACGTGTTTGCGCGCCAACACTGCGGACACCGTTGGACGGTGTACGAAAATTCTTGGCTACGACTTCAGCGACGACTGCGACCAGACGTTTGCAAACATAGACGGGTTCTGTTTTGTCATGCCAAACACTATCGGCGTGGAAATCGCACAGGGGTCGGAAGTCTTTGCTGCGGACTTGTTCTCGGTCCCGTGCTCCACGCTGACCCTGCAAGAATCACGCTCAATGCAGGTCCTTTTTGGAGCCAGCATTGAGAAATGCTCGCAGGTTTACTCACAAGACCCGCCCGTTCAATTCAGACGACTGTTGCAGGAGCCCTCACAGTCTACAGGCATACACCAGGAGCGCCCATACAACAGCGTGTTGGGGGAATTTGTCAAAACTATTCAGCCCCGCATGCACGCAATCCAGGGCCCTTGCGGTGACATTTTTGCCAGAAAACTAAACACCACCGAGACAGTGCAGGGGGCCATCTGGTGCGCACAGGTCCTGCTTGTGCTCAATACCACCCTGGCTGGCACCAACGTTTCAGACCAGGATATGCTAAGCATGAAAAACGCGACACGGATACTATACGAGAACCCTGACATTTTATTCCAGATGGTCTCCAACATTCCACAGGCAGTCTCGACTGTCGCGGCAGACTATTTGGGCGCTCACGACAAGGCACAGATTGGACACAAAACCCTGAGATTTTGGTATGAAGGGATATCTGACATGGTTTCGGAAGCCAGGTCTGTGTTTTTGGCTGTGAACGAAAATACGACGGCGGCCAGAGCCAAACCATCCTCAGGAGCACTCAATGCTTCGAACGCATTGTTCACTGCCGCGCTGCATGCCATTGCAGGTCAAGAGGACGCCCAGAACCCCAGTTTCCAGTCACGAAGAAAACTGTTGCAGATATCATCGTCGGATCTAGAACAGTTCCAACGCGAAGTTGATCAAGAGTCAAATGCCTGGGCTGTGCGATGGAACCAATCCACTTTTCAGCGCCCGGAATGCGTCCCCTTTGCCCAGAGTCGGGTGTTTGCATTCCTGGCTTCCAACCTTGGCAGGTCCTTGCAGAGATACGGTTGGGAGCAAATAGAAACATGCAGTGGATCCGCCAGGGAGCAATTCCTGGTGTTCGTCGCACAAACGTGTCCCGCTGCAGAAACTGTGCTATGGACTGTAATCAACAACACCGTTACGCTTGTTGAGTACTACAAACATTTGCAAGACGTGGGCTGTTTGACTAACAGCAGCATTTCCTGCCTGAAACCTGCAGAAAACTCCCACAAAACACCGGCATCGGCATTCCCTAGAATCAAGCGAGAAAAGGTGCCCACCAACGCACACTTTCAACATAACGACACGGAGCCACTTCTTTCTTCGTTCATCGACATTCTCAAGACTGGCCTAGATTTCATCGACCTGGGAGAAACATCACGGGAAGAGATTCTGTGGGGATTCTTATCTGTCGATGCTGCGTATAATGACGACGAGTACAATCTACAGGCATCAAAGAACGAGTTTTCGCTGGGAAGAGTCGCGCGGGAATTTTTCACCTGCGACCTGAAGGAATCCTTGGAGTGTTCCAAGGTCCGCTCGCCCTTGATTCCAGTGTTTGTGGCGGTCTTTGTCTTTATTTTCCTAATCACCTTTTTCGCCCCGATTCCATCGGTCGTCACATTCTTTCTGTGGACCCTGGGCTTGACTTACGGCGTCACGTACATTGCCTACGCTTTCAGCCCATTATGCTGGCCGCGCATCCCCGTTTGCCTGGGCGAGGGGATGTATGAGGTCGTGAACGAACTATTTCCGCCACAAATATCCTTTGCACCCGAGCTGAAATCCCCAGGGGCATGTTCAGCTTTCCACGTGGATTCGTCCATGCAATTCATCATTGCCGTCGAAACATTTTATCGAGGGGGGGCAGCGCTCACCACGAGAGCCGCTCTTGAACAGTGCCATAAAAGGATAGAACTAAAGCTTTGTAAAGACGAGCTCGCAAAAGTTCAGCTCATAGCGGACAACCTGGAAAACCCCGAGAGCAGAACAGCGATGTACTACTGCACATTTTTCAGTTCTTATCGCATACTTGCCGTTTCATGTCTATTTATATTCTTCGCCCCAATACTTCTCTATATCATTGCTTTAGTGCTCCCGCTCTTCTTACACCTGTGCTCGATTTCAATCAACTCGGTCATCTTCCTAGTGCAGGTGAATTCAGGAAACCGCGAGGAAGACAGTTAGAGTCTTTGACTTCAGGAAGATTAATGTTTATTGGTAAAATCAATGGGCCAGGCCTTTGATCTAGCCACAATCAAGCACGAGGACCACGTCCTGTGCGATGCCATGCAAAAGGCTAGTCTGTAAATTTAATAAAACGTGCACCAGCAAATCATAAAGCCGCGAGCATGACTGCGGTGCCCGCAAAGGGATCGTGCTCAAATTCAGCCACAAGTTTGATTTGACAAGCGACGGTGCGTACAAGGGCACACCGGACAAAACTTTTCCAATCAAAAGAACAGTGGTGTGAATTCCGAATAAAGATCGGGACTGACTCCTTCCAAAAGTTGAACGCGCTGCCTTGGTTCTCATGCACCAAATCGTAATCCGACGCACGTGCGGCAGGCCGCTTGGCGAAAACAAGTCGCGATACCTCGCGTTCCAAGTCCACCTCCCTGCCCTTCAACGAGCCCACACACCTGACCCGATCCAAATACTTATGAACCCACTGCAGAAAGGAGTTGAATATGTCGGCATACACAGGCAGGTAGTCAATTTGCTCGCGAAGGCAATCAAGCCGTTCCCGGACATGTTTCATGAGAGCGTCAAACTCGTCCAAGTCGCGGCTAGCCACTGCGTGTAACGAAAAGACTACGTCGTAAATGACCATGACAAATCTAACCTTCTGGATCGTTTTCTGCCCCTTGAAGCCCGCCATGCCGAAGTTGATCATATCATGTTGGACCAATTTGCAAATGTGAGAAGAGTAGGAATCTTTTCCCATGATTCCTTCCTCGGAATCGCATCCCGGCATTGGTTGCAGGGAGATCATGCGCGGCGGGCTCGCATCATTTCCGAAGACCATGACGCGCATCGCTTTGCACGTAGTCGCTAGGTGCAGTAAAAGAGTGACCTGGCGAACCCGTTGCAGACTACATGCTTCGTCGGGAGCCACGTCAGGCAATTTCTGCGCACGTTGCCCCGGAAGCGGTCGGCAACCGATGAACTGCAAGACAAGATCCCGACGGTCCCTTTGCAGACTATATGCTTCGTCAGACACCAAGTCAGGCAATTTCCGCGCACGTTGCCCCGAAAGCGATTGGCAACCAAGGAAGTGCAAGACAAGATTCATGGTGTCGCCGATGCAGATCTGCATGATCCCTGTCTGCATGTTGAGAGCGCGTTCGCTGCTGAGTTTGATCTGATTTGAGTCTGACACGAGGACTCAAACCAAGTCAAATGCCTCTGGTACACACAAATAAAGTCAAATTTGAGCAAAGCAATTTTTGTACCATGTTTTAATTTTCCCTACAAAAAACATAAAGACTCAAACAAAGTCAAATTCAAACACGAGCAAATCACCTTTTGCGCCTATAAAACCTGGCGTGAGTGTCGACCTGTTGACAAATCAGAGCGAATGTCGAGCCCCAACAGGAAGCGCATGAACGCGACCCCGAGCGACGAGGGTATAGTGGTGCACACGAAACGTCAGGCGTGCAGGAGCATGTTGTACTCGGAACTCACTGATGCATGCAATCAACGGTTGGGTGAGAATGTGAGGGTTTCTTCAGATGGCATTGAGACGACATCCTGGAGCGTCATGACCGAGGCCCTCGAGTTCATGATTGAGGGCGCTTCGAAAAGGAACGAGTGTCGCATGGATGAGCTTCGCAGAGAAATGCAGCGCGCTGATGCCAAGATTCGTGCATTGAAGCCTCTCTCCGCTTCTCATGCAGTCGGCAGTGTCGAGGCCCCGTTTGAAGAATACGACAGGGCTTGCGAAGCAGTTGAAGACATTACTGAGGAATACGAGCGAGAAAGGGTGTATCTGAAGACTCTGTTGGGGCGGGCGCGCGAGCGTGCTGTGGAAGAGACAGACACCATCGAGTCCAAGCCGTCAGTACCCAAAGATTTTTCATGCAACACCCGCCAGCTTGATTTTT
>CEPC01013726.1_pt1 | contig 11563 bp, 10 predicted proteins | sample 530651 | NCBI WGS metagenome assembly CEPC01 (sample SAMEA2620828, study PRJEB7988) | marine metagenome | biome: marine biome (ENVO:00000447); feature: deep chlorophyll maximum layer (ENVO:xxxxxxxx); material: "saline water (ENVO:00002010), including plankton (ENVO:xxxxxxxx)" | depth 65 m | reverse complement strand
AGATTAATAATCACAATTGGTTTTTCAATTTATCATATTGGATATTTTATAGAGCATTTAGCGGGCGGAGCTAACATCAATAGTTTAAACGTGATTTATAATTTAGCAGACGTATTAAATAAAATTATATTTGGAATGATTATTTATAGCGCTGCACTTCAAGATACTAAGAAAGGGGCACAACAATAGGGAGGTTTAATTTATGACTAAAGGAGCAGATATAATAGCAGGAATAATATTACTAGCGTTAGCAATAGCAATTATTGTTTATTTGTTGCACTGGCTTTACAGAAGATCTTCAAAAGAAGTTTCATTTGTGAGAACAGGAATGTTGGGAGAAAAAGTTGTAATATCTGGAGGAGCCTTTGTCTTACCTATCATTCATAACATTACTCAAGTAGGTATGCGTACTTTGAGTATAACAATTAAACGAGGTGGAGATAAATCTTTAATCACGAAAGATAGAATGAGAGCAGAACTAGTTACAGAATTTTTTACAAAAGTTCCACCTGAAGCTAAAGCAGTATCTACTGCAGCCCAAACATTAGGAAACAGAACTTTAGATCCTGAACATTTAAGAGAAGTTGTTCAAGGTAGATTTGCAGATGCACTTGGAGAAGTTGCTGCGAAAATGACTCTTGATGAGATACAAGAAAACAGAGGTACGTTTGTTAAAGAAGTTAGAAAGATAGCAGATGAGTCTATTGGTCATACTGGTTTAGCTCTAGAGACTGTTTCAATAATTTCGTTAGACCAAACACCTATTGAGCAATTTAATCCTGCAAACACTTTTGACTCTCAAGGTTTAACTCAGTTAACAGAACAAATTGAAGCAAGAAAGAAAAAAAGAAACGACATCACGCAAGATACAAAAATTTCTATAGAAAACAAAAATTTAGAAACAGTTCAAAAAGAATTGCAGATTAAAAAAAATGAGGAATTTTCAAGGTATCAGCAAGAAAGAGAAATAGCTGTACAAAAAGCTAATGAAAGAACTGAAACTATAAAGAAAAAAGCTGAAAAAGAGCGAGAAGCAGAAGAGTCTGAAATTAAAAATCAAGAAGCTGTAGAGGTTGCAAAAATCTCTCAAAACCAGGTAATTGAAGTAGAGAGAAAATTAACTGAAACAAGATTAATTGAAGAAATAGAAAAAAGAAGAAGAGAGCAAAATGCACTCGAACAAGACGCAGCTTTAGATATCAGACAAAAGAATTTGGATACTGAAATTAAAATTTTGGATCTAGATAAAGAGAGCGAATATGCTAGGCTGGAAAAACAAAGACTAGTAGATACTAAACGAGCTCAAGAAAAGGCAGAAATTATTAAAGAACAATCTGACAAACAAAGAGAGTCAGAGGAAGCACAAATTATCGCTGAGCAACAAATTAAAAATGCAAAAATTGCGCAACAAAAAAATATTGATGCGCATAGAATTGAGTCTGAAAAAGAAGTTAGAACTTTAGATATAGAGAAAGCCAAAAGAATTCAAATTGAAGAACATCAAAAAGAACTTGAAATACTTGAAAAATCTAAAGAAGTTCTAAAATCTAAAGCAGACGAGCAAAATACTAGAGCTAAAGCAGTTGAAGCTGAAGAAAAAGCAAATTCAACAAGATATATCGAAAAAGCTGAAGGAATGAAACAGGTTGACGTTATATCTGCTGCATCTAAAGCAGAGCAAGATAAATATGAAACTATGGCGGCGAAATTAAGATATGAAATTGATGCTGCTGGTAAAGAAGCTCTTAATATGGCTGAAAATGTTAGAAGTGATGCGAGCAGAAGAAGCGCTTTAAGAAATAAATTAGCTGAGAAAATAGAGTCTATAATCAGAGAAAGTGTTAAGCCAATGGCAAATATTGGGGATATCAAAATTGTTGATGTTAGTGGCTTACCAGGTTTCAGTGGAACAGCTGGCGGAGGATCTGCTGGTGGAGGCAAAGATGTTTCAGGTGGCAAGAGCTCAGGTAACTTAGCAGATAATGTTGTAAGCTCAGCATTAAGATACAGAGCTCATCAACCATTTTTAGACAGTCTTCTGAAAGAAATCGGAATGAATCCTGGAGAAATTAGCAACATTAGAAATATCTTAGGTGATTATGGTAATCCTAAAAAAGATTATCACATGAACTTTGGTGAAAATGTTAACGCAGATTTAAAAGGAGACAAGAGTCCAAAAAAATAAAATTAAATAAAAAATTATGAGTGTTGAATTAGAAAACTGGGCAAAAAAATACGAAGAGTTTACAAATAATGATGAAACCATCAAAGCGATGGCAAAATATTATACTTGCTCTTTTATGTTTGACATGGAAAGTGCAAAAGTAATTATTGAAATGCATGATGGAAAAGTAAAAAATATTAATACCAATCCATCACCTTTAGACCCTTATGATTTTGCATTAAGAGCATCAGCCAATACGTGGAAAGAATTTGGCCAGCCGATACCAAAACCTATGTATCATGGAATTTGGTCAGCTAGTTTTTTAAGAGATTTAAAAATTGAAGGTAATCACTTAGTCCTTATGAAAAATCTAAGAAACTTTACTGTTCAATTTGAATTATTAAGAAAGACAGGAGTGCCGGTTTAATGTCTAAAAATTGGAGGATTTTAAAATGGTAAAACATCATGATGTAGTTGGGCGATATGTAACAATTGAAGTTGATGATTGTGAATATAAGGTATTTTATCTTCAAAATGGAAAAGGCATACCTTTAATTTGTCAACATACAGCAGGATGTCATAATCATCAATGGAGAGGACTATTAGAAGACCCAGAAATAACAAAAAATTATAATGTGATTGCATATGATTTACCTCGTCATGGGAAATCAGATCCTCCACATAATAAAGAGTGGTGGAAAGAAGAATACAAACTTACTGCAGAGCATTATTGTAACTTCATAGTCAAATTATGTGATGCTTTGGGTCTACAAAATCCAATTTTCATGGGGTCGTCTTTTGGAGGAAATGTTGCTTTACAATTAGCATTAAGACACCCAAATAAATTTAGAGCTGTAATTCCAGTAGAGGCAGCTGATTATGCCCCAGGATTTTATCTTGATTGGTGGAGACATCCTCACGCAAATGCTGCTCAGGTTTGTGCAAGCGGTACATGGGATTTGATGGCACCACAGTCACCAGAAAAAGATAGATGGTTAACTTGGCATTATTATACTCAAGGTTCAGAGGCTTTTAAGGGTGATTTATACTTTTATTCTGTAGATCATGATTTAAGGAAAGAATTACAAAACATTGATGGCCATAAGTGTCCAGTAATAATGCTTACAGGAACTTATGATTATTTAACACCCCCAGAGGCGACAGAAAATACCGCGCGACAAATCAAAGGTGGAGTTTACATAGAAATGGCTGATATAGGCCATTTTCCAATGAGTGAAAATCATGAAGTTTTTAGAGTTTATTTAATGGAAGCCTTAAAAATAATTCAAGAAAGGACTAGTAAATAATTTTTTACTGAGGAGAAGATATGGATAAAGATAAAACTGGAGTTCAATTAAATTTAGGTCACACCAGTACGGATGATTTCATCACAGAGAAATATGTTTTGCCTCTGTTAAGAGATGAAAAAATGAGAAATAAGCTAATAGAAGAACACAGAGCAACTCCCGTTGGTAAAGCACCCCAACCTCACAAAGGTCAGCCAATGGTTGAGCACAGTAAGGAATTACAAATTGTACTAGATAAACTTAGACGACAGCCGATGCATATAAAAAAATATGTAACAATATGCAAAAAAGATTTTGAAGATTATAGAATTGGAATAGTTACAGGTGTTAGAGGCGAACCTGTAGAAATATTAGAAGACTCATATTCTTCAGAGGAAGCCTGTGAGCATGCAATATTTTTGAAAAGAATTTTAGATTTATTAGAAAGACACGGTGGATAATTAAATGTTAAGAATAACTGGTTATAGTGACAAATATACTGCGTTCCCTGGAGAGGAAATAAAATTTTATGTTAATGCTGAAAAAAATGAAAATTACGAAGTTCAAATAGTAAGATTAATACATGGTGACACGAATCCTGAAGGTCCAGGTTATAAAGATGAAGAGGTAGGAGCTGAATGTAATGGAAACTATCAAGGAAGAAATCAAAAAATTCATGGTGGTTCTTATTTAATTGTTCCTCAAGATGATAGACTAAATACATCTAGTTTTACTCTACAAGCTTATATTTTTCCAACAACTCCAGACAAAGGTAGACAAGGAATTTTAACTAAGTGGAATCAAAAAACTAAAAGTGGTTATGGACTTTTTATTGATGAAAATGCATGTTTGTCAGTATCAATAGGAGATGGTAACGGACAAATATCGGCACTTTCAAGTGAAAAGAAATTAATGAGAAAAGTTTGGTATTTAGTAGCCGCTTCTTATGATGCTGAAACAGGTAAGTTAAAACTTTATCAAGAGCCTTGTGTGACACCGACAAATGGTGGATTAGGTATGTCACTTCTTCATCCGGCAGATGAAACGACATCCTATGTAGAGTCAATTAGCAATTTAAAGCCAAGAGCGAATGATGCTCCTTTCTTAATGGCAGCTTGTTCTTTAAATGACAGATCAGGCAGACATATACATGGTGCACATTATAAAGAAGCTACAAGCCCTGTTGAGTTACCTGAGCAAACTTTAACTTATAATGGTAAAATCGATAGACCAAGATTAAGCAAAAAAGCATTATCAAAATCTGATATAGAGTCTCTTGCAAGAGGATTTACTGATTGTACATCTGAGTTAAGATCTGAAGTAATTGGTGCATGGGATTTCCATGCTAATATCTCTAAAAATATAGCTTCTACGCACATTGTAGATAAAACCTCAAATCATTTAAACGGATTTATAATAAATTTACCATGTCGAGGAATGACAGGTTACAATTGGACTGCAGATGAAATGGTGTTTCATCACAAACCCGAGGAATATGGGGCTATACATTTTCATGATGATGATATTGATGATGCAAGATGGGATGTAGATTTCACTTACAAAGTCCCAGATTTAATAAGAAGTGGAGTTTATGCTGCTAGGTTAAGAATTAATGGTGAGGAGTCAGCAGAAACTGAGGATTTTATACCATTTGTAATCAAACCACCAAAAGGCAAAACAACTTCTGATCTTCTTTTTGTTTTACCAACAAATAGTTACATCGCTTACTCAAATGATAATTTAGGAACTAATTCTGTTGTAGCACAATTACTAGCCGGAAAAGTTCCTGTTTTAGGTGCATCTGATTTATATCTTAATGAACATAGAGAATATGGCTTATCAACTTATTCACAACACTCCGATGGAAGTGGTGTAGCAATTTCATCAAGATTAAGACCAATTCTTAATATGAGACCAAAATATAGACACTGGTTATCTCCTTCACTATGGCAATTGAATGCAGATCTTCATTTAACAGATTGGTTAGAAGAAAAGAATTTTGATTTTGATGTCGTTACTGACGAAGATTTACATCTAGAGGGTGTTGAGCTATTAAATCGTTATAAATGTGTTCTAACTGGATCACACCCAGAATACAGTTCTGAGAAAATGTTAGCTGCTTATGAACAATATCAATTGAACGGTGGAAGATGGATTTATTTAGGATCAGATGGATTTTACTGGATAAGCGAATATCACCCTGACAATCCAAATATAATTGAAGTTAGAAAAGGTGAGGCAGGCACAAGAGCTTGGACTGCAAACCCTGGAGAGTATAACAACGCATTTGATGGAAAGTATGGAGGGATGTGGAGAGCAAGAGGAAGAATACCTTCAAAAGTTTGTGGACTTACATTTACTGCATATGGATTTGATGTAAGTTCTTATTACAAAAGATGTCCTGATAGCAAAAGACCAGAATGTTCATGGATATTTGATGGAGTTGGTGAAGATGAAGTAATTGGAGATTTTGGTTTAGTTGGTGGGGGTGCAGCTGGTTTAGAGCTCGACAGATATGATTTAGAATTTGGGACACCTCACAATGCTTATTTATTAGCAAGGTCTGAAAATCATACTAATCTTATGATGCAGGTAAACGAGGAAATTCACTTTACTGTAAGAGGATATTATGGGGGTGGAACAGAAAACCCGATGGTAAGAGCAGATATGATTTATTATAAAACTCCAAATGATGGAGCGCTTTTTGCTCCAGGCTCGTTGTCATTTTGTGGAAGTTTATCTTACAATAACTACAACAATAACGTTTCAAAAATTCTTGAAAACGCAATTAGAGGATTTTTAAAAGAAGGTCCTTTACCATAATGAGCAATCATCAATTTACTAGGCCAGAAGGAACTGGGGGAAAAAGTATCTTAGGATCTGATGATAAAACACCATTAAATCAGTTAGAGAAGGAAGCTTTAGGTGATTTGGATCAAGATAAATTAAATGAATTAGCAAAATGCTTATTTACACTAAATAATAGAAGATACGGACCAATACCAGGAGCTTATATGGTTATGTGCACAAATCCTGGTAAAGAGTGGTGTGTCGCTCAACTAAATGCAGATCGAGCTAAGCCATTTATTATTTTTGAGGATAAAAAATATTCATCAATAAAAGAGGCCCAGCAAGAAGCAGAGAGAATTAAAAAAGAAAAAGGTGAAACAGCACCAAGACGCTGCACTTGATCAATAGAAGGGATCTAAGTTATGGCAAACTCTAAAGTCCTTGTTAAAAATGATAAAGTCATTGTGACAGAATGGTCTTTTGATATAGGTGATAGTACCGGTCATCATATACATCAATATAATTATGTTGTGGTTCCAATGTTGGATGGTGAGCTTAAAATAATTGATAAAAACAACAATGAAACAATATCAAAATTAACAAAAGGTGTTGCTTATTACCGAGACAAAGGAGTAGAGCACAACGTATTTAATAACAATAATTTTCCGTATTCTTTTATAGAAGTTGAAATGGTAGATTAAAATGTCAGAAAAGTCTGTTTGGTTATTTTTATTTATTTTACTTTATGCAGCATTTTGTTTTTTTTGGGGAGTAAGAGGATCAAAGTTTAATTCAGAGAATCCTCAAAAATATTATTTAGCTGACAAAAATGTTTCCTCGTGGGTATTTTTCTTTGCTGCAACAGCTGCAACATTTGCTGGTTTAACTATAATTTCTCAAACAAGTTTAATATACAACGATGGATTTCAATATGTTGGAACGGCATTTATAGCGATTACAGTTCCACTTGGTAGTATCTTTTTCTTTAAAAGACAATGGATGTTAAGTAGGAAGTTTGGCTACATAACACCTGGTGAAATGTATTATGACTATTATAAAAGTGATACCTTAAGAATAATTACAGTTCTTGTAACTTTTTTTGTAGCAATACCTTTGTTAGCAGTTTTTTTTGGAGCAACAGGTTTTTTGGTAAACATTTTGTCTGATGGATACATTTCACGAGATCTTGGGATGTGGGTTATTTCAACAATTGTATTATTTTATGTTACAAGAGGAGGTTTTAAATCTGTTGTTAGTGTAGGCGTGGTACAATCTTGGTTATACTTTTTAACCGTTATTATACTCGGTCTTATTATTTATTTTTTTGTAGGAAATTTTGAAACTTTTGGAAGAGCATTATCTAAAATTGCAACTACACCTATAAGCAATTGGGGTAATACTCAAGGATATGGAGGAGGAGATTTCAATGGATATTTTGCATTACCTGGTGTTATTCAATGGGTAGCAGGCCTAGGAAAAAATCCTGCAGTTGGAGGACCATGGACTGCTATGATGATATTTACTTTTGCTATTTCTTTTATGGGAGTAGTGTTATCTCCATCTTTCTCAATGTGGAGCTATACCGCAAAACATCCAAAAGTATTCTCTTATTATCAAATTTGGGGTTCAGCGGTAGTAGTTGGCATTTTATTGTTTGTATTTGCTACTTATCAGGGTGTAGGCGCTAGTTTGTTGGGAGCAAATTCTGAGATAAATAGTAGTGGTTTATCAATAAACAAAATACTCCCAGAAGTATCATCAGAAGATCATTCACTGCTAATTTATCAAATTATAAATTTAATGGATAACAGTGCTTTATGGGTAACTGGATTGTTAGCCGTAGGGGTAATTGCAGCAATTCAGTCTACTGCAGCGGCTTTTTTAATTACATCAGGAGGCATTATTACCAGAGATCTTTATAAAACTTATGTTAATAAAAATATTTCCTGGGAAAATGAATTAGTAGCAGTTCGAATAATTACAATGTTAATATTTTTAGCTGCACTTTATCTTGCAACATTTGCAAAACCTGCCATGGTAATTTTTAGTGGTATATCAATATCAATAGCTTTTCAGTTTTTAATCGTTCTTTTAGGTTTAATTTGGTTTCCGTGGATAACCAGAGGGGCTGCAATATCTGGAATTATCATAGGAATTATTATTGTAATTTTAACAGAGACTATCGGACAACAAATTTCAGGTAATAGATTACCATGGGGAAGATGGCCATTAACAATTCATTCTGGTGTTTGGGGATTGTTATTTAATGTATTTATATGCTTTTCTGTTTCAGCTTTTTCTTCACTAACAAAAATAGATTCAGATAGAAATCATAGACAAAAATATCATGACTTCTTAAATGATCACATGGGTCTTCATCCAAGTAGAACTAAACTTAGATCATTTGCTTATGTAATTGCTTTGATATGGTTATTTTTTGGTGCAGGTCCTGGACAAGTTCTTGGAAATAGTTTTTTTGGTGAACCAAGTGCAGGATATGAAGAATGGATTTTAAAAATACCTTCTTTATGGGGATATCAATTAATCTGGTGGTTTTTTGGTATAGGTTTAATTTGGTTCTTGGCTAGTAAAATGGATCTATCAACTTTACCTAACAAACCTATACAAGCAAACGATTTATATAAGAGTCCAGATGAAATATCAGGAGAAGTTAATTATATTGATAAACTAGGAACAGGCTACGGTTGGATTTTAATACTAATTGGTATGGCTATTTTTGCAATAATCTTTTACGTATATTTTGTTTAGGTGATTATGAATTTAAATAATTTTACATTTAATACAACATCAGGAATTAGATTTGGTAATGGTACGTCTAAAAGTTGTGTTTCAGAAATATCTCAAAAACTTGGACCAAATATTTTATTTATTACAGACAAAGATTTAATGTCATTAAAATTAACAGAACCTACTTTAATTGAATTAAACAAATTATCCTCAAAAGTAGAAGTTTTCCAAGATGTTGAGGCTGATCCTTCACTAAAAACACTAATGAATGCGATAGAGATTGGGAAGAAAAATAAAATTACAGGAGTTATTGGTTTTGGAGGCGGGTCATCAATGGATGTTGCTAAGCTAACTTCACTAATCCTAGGTTCAAACGAAAATATTGAAGAGGCATGGGGTGTTTCTAACGCTAAAGGTCCAAGATTACCTTTAATATTAGTTCCAACCACAGCAGGAACAGGTTCGGAAGTGACTCCTATATCTATAATTACTGTAGGAGAAGAGGAAAAAAAAGGTGTATCTTCTCCAATTATTCTTCCAGATATAGCTATTTTGGATCCAGAATTAACCGTTGGTTTACCAGCTCATACTACTGCAGCAACAGGTATTGATGCAATGGTTCATGCAATAGAGGGTTATGCCTCTGCAAATAAAAATAACAATCCAATATCGAAAATGATTGCTGTAGAGGCACTGAAGCTTTTAGGAGGTTCAATTGAAAAAGCTGTTTTTGAAGGCTCAAATATTGAGGCAAGAGGCAATATGTTATTAGGTGCAATGTTAGCAGGAAAATCTTTTGCTAATTCTCCAGTTGCTGCTGTTCATGCTCTAGCATATCCTATTGGAGGAACATTTCATGTATCCCATGGTCTTTCAAACTCTCTAGTACTTCCATATGTTTTAAGATTTAATAGTGTAGATAATAAAGCTACAAAAGACTATTCAGAGTTAGCTCCGTTTCTTTTTCCAGATATCGATATGAGTAAGGGAAGCCAAGCTATTTGCAAGGAATTTATAGATAGGCTTGAAAATTTATCAAAAAAACTTGGTCTTCCACAAAAATTAAGGGAGGTCAATATTCCCAAGGAAGCATGTAAAAAAATGGCTTCAGATGCAATGAAACAAACCCGTTTATTAGTAAATAATCCAAGAGAGGTGACAGAAAATGACGCTCTTAACATTTATGAGGCTGCCTGGTAGAATTAATTATGGAAAATAATAAAGAAGATATTTTTGAAAATACAACAAAGTTTAATTCTGGAATTAAACTTTATATGTTCCAAACAGGATCTATAAAAACAAAATTAAAGTTCATTAAAATGAATCATAGTGAGGAACCTTATGAAATTCCAGTTCCATGGTTTTTAATAAAGCATCCTCAAGGAGATGTAATTATTGATGGCGGAATGCCAATTGAAGCAGCACTCGATAAGCATAAACATTGGGGAGATGTAGTAGATGCTTACGATCCAGTTATGAAAGTTTCTGAATGGTGTAAAGAGGTAGTTAAAACTGTAAATACAAACCCCGAGGATGTTAAATATGTTATACAAACTCATTTACATTTAGATCATTCAGGGGCGATTGGACATTTCCCAAACGCTACCCATATAACTCAAAGAATAGAATATGATTATGCCTTTAACCCTGACTGGTTTTCTCAACCCGCATATATAAGAGCAGATTTTGACAAACCAAATATAAGATGGAAATTTTTACAAGGCAAAAAAACGGATTTTTATGATGTCTATGGTGACGGAGTTATTAAAATAATATTTACTCCTGGCCATACTCCAGGTCATCAATCTGTTCTAGTAAATCTTCCAAAAACTGGATACATGCTGTTTACTGGAGATGCTTGTTACACAGGAGATCATTGGTGTGATAAATGCTTGCCAGGTCTTGTAGCATCTGCTTCTGACGCTGCTGACTCTGTTAAAAAATTAAGAAAGGTCGCAAAAGATCATAATGCTAAAGTAGTTTGGGGTCATGATCCTGTTACTTGGTTAGATTGGAAAAAAGCTCCAATGTTTTATTACGATTAATTAAACGCTCTCTTTTGGAATTGTATTTTTCATAAAATCTTTTTGGTTAAAAATTTTCAACCATTTATCCAAAATTACGCAATCTTTAGTCCATTTGTCAGTGAATCTAAATTTTGTATATTCTAGAGCACAAGCAACCGCTATTTGATCCATTGATAAATCATCGATTGCGTGCCTTTTCCATTGGTTTTCAAGCCATTTTATTGTTCTAAAAATTCTAATTTCTTGCTTATCAATGAAAGATTTACTTTGTTCATTTGAAGGTCTAATTATTTCCATTCTTCTTTCTAGACCTGCTTCCATTAAACCATTTGCTAAAGAAATAATGGTCATTATTTCCCAGTAATTTTTTTGGTCAAATAAAGTTTTTTTTTGAGATATTGAGTCAAAATATAAACAAATATTGTCACTATCAACGATTGTTTGATTTTCATTAATAACTAGAGTTGGAATTTTTCTTAAAGGGTTAAAAGTATCTAAAAATTCAGACTCTTGAACTTTTATAATTTTCTCCTCTATTGGGATATCAT
>CEPC01075698.1_pt1 | contig 11704 bp, 5 predicted proteins | sample 530651 | NCBI WGS metagenome assembly CEPC01 (sample SAMEA2620828, study PRJEB7988) | marine metagenome | biome: marine biome (ENVO:00000447); feature: deep chlorophyll maximum layer (ENVO:xxxxxxxx); material: "saline water (ENVO:00002010), including plankton (ENVO:xxxxxxxx)" | depth 65 m | reverse complement strand
CTCCTCCTTCTCCTCCTTCTTCTCTTCGGGGGCGGGTGTGGTGGTGGCAGCCGCCGCAGCAGCAGCCTCGTCCGCCGCCGCCGCTTCCTCCGGGTGCGTGAAGAGCCACTCCATGGCGATCTCGATGGACTGCCCGCGCACCGCCACCAGCGCCGCCCTCGCCTGCGGCTCTGAGAAACCCATCTCCTGGATAGACGCCATCATGGTAGGCGACGGAACAAACGGCGCGGGAGGAGGCGGCGGGGCTGGCGCGAGCCCGCCAAGCAGACGCGCCGCGCCGCTCGATCCGGTCCGCCCCCGCCTCGGCGGCCCTTCGTACGCGTCAACCTTCCCGGTGCCGTCGCGGAGGTGCCGCATCGCCGCCATCAGCACCACCAGCACTTGCGTGGGGCAGGACTTGAGGGATTCCGAGTTCCAAACCTTCATCAACGCGGGGAGCATCGCGGCGTGCAGTACATCCGCAAACTGCTTCACGGTCGGAGACAAGTCCTCCTTCATGCTCTGCTCGAACACCGCCGCGTCGTTCCTGGCGATGATCTCATCCAGCGCCAACACGCCGCTGACGTAAGTCTCAGCTTTCTTCGCGAGCTTGTTCGGCGCACGAAACTTGGGAAGGCTCGCGGTGAGGAGCGTGGCGGACACGGATGAGCCCATCAGCACGGCGATGTTAACGAGCTGCTGAATCAGCCCGATGCCCGTCTTGAGCGCGTGCTCCATGATGTCGGCGCGGTTTTGCCACTTCTCATGCTCTGTCTGGATTTCGGTTCGTTTCGCCCCTTTTTCAAGAGGCTTCGAGGCGCTTTTCTTCTCAACGCATCTGACATATTGCTGCCACACCACCGCGAAGGCCTCGGCGATTAGGTCGAGGCCGGTGCCGTCGGTGGCGGTGGAGTCAGCCACCCTCTTGTGATGCTGGCGCATGTAATTAAGCACCAATCCCTGGCTGCATCGGCGTCTGGTGTCGATGAGAATCGCGTACACATCGTCAAACGCCCGCTGCGCCCGCCTGAAGTCCCGGTGGTCATCAGTTTCCTTGTAGTCAAATTCGGCGATTTCCTGCAGGGTTCTGCACACCTGCACAGCGAGCTCGCACGCCGCGCCGCGCGACTGCACAGAGTTCTCGTCGCGGTGCCTATGCCTGATCCCGCTCGCAGCCTTCGCGAGAGACGAGCAAAAGTAGTTGTGCGAGGTGACAAAGTGGTTGGACAGCGACTGCAGCGATTGCATCAGCTGCAACACCTCCGTACTCTGCTTCGCCAAGCGGATTTTGTCCGATAATGCCGCATCCACATTTGGGTCGTTCTCATCGAAATCCTTCTCTTGACCTCCCGTCTGCTTGCACCACTCCGCGACGTACTCCTTGACTTTCTTCTGATTTTCCTCCATATCATATTTTCTCAATCCATGCTCGTCTTGGAGCGCTGCTGCGGTGGCCTGCACCTGTCGCTGGAGGTAGGAAATCCTCGTGATAAGTCCCGGAACCCAACCATTGGCGTCGTGAGACCTATGAGAAGTCCAGCTGTCGTCGCCGCTGCACAGCGTCGGTAGCATGCTGGGAGACGATCTGATCAGCGTGGTGGTGAGATTGAGTAGTGCCTCCGCGTTTGCGAGCGCTGCGCGAATCTCCTTTGCCTTCGCCGCGATAGAATCAACAGGCAAGGGATTGGGTGCCCCGTGGCCGATGGTTTCCATTTTCTCTTCGTTGATGCAGCGCCACTGGAAATCCCTCATCGGAGCGAAAGGCGGATACAATTCGTTCTCATGACCGTGACTCATCGCGAGGATTGCCTTCTCGACAGCCGTGCCCAGCGCAACCTGCACCTTTTTGGCGAGCTCCTTCGAGTGTTGCCCAGCGAGTGCGCGGAGCGTGACGGAGAGCGCGTGGCACTGCGATGAGGAAGAAAAATTTGGTCCGTGCAGTGGCAGGGTGTGCAGCTGAATCAGGAGCTGCATTCCGCCCTGCTCAACAAACTTCTGGCCGCACTCGTCCGTGGGGAGCATGCTGTCGATCAGGTGCGCCGCGTTGGCCACCGCCTCCATGAGGAACGAGGGCGAAAGCTGCTTCTCACCCGGCTCTTCCTTCTCGGCAGAGTCCGTGTCCATTCCTCTGGGAGAATCGCTGGCGCCACCAGGGCTAGAGTCGCCGTCCATCCTCGCCTTCTTCACAGGGTCCTTATCAACCTTGGAATCCTGCGCATGCTCCACGGTGCCGCCGCCCAATTCCACCAGCCGACGGAGCACGTCCACCGCGAGTCTCACGCCCATATCCTGGAGGCTGGGGACGTGCCTGAGCAGCTCGTCCAGGTTGCCGCCGATGGTGCTCGCAGTCTCGCCCTGCAAGAGCTTGGCGTAGGTGCGGGTGGTAAAAGCATCGGCGAGCGCGTCCAGGGCCCTGGACTTCTTCACCCTCTCGAGGCCCTCCGCGGAGAGCGACAACGCGCCGAGAGTGACGGGCAGACACGCCAGCGCGTCCGAGGATGGCAACGGCGCGTGCTCCTTGGGCTTTTCCCAAGCCGCGATGAACGCCTCAGGGGTGCCGTGCTTCTCGAGCTTCCAGTAGCTCGTCGGCTCGTGGTTCATCACGTCGCACAGGAGGTTCGCCGCGAGCGAGAACACCCCGCTGCCGAACAATCTGGCGCTGCCGAAGATGTCGTTCAGCGCCAGGCACAACTTACCGTCGTCGAGACCCGCGGCGGGGACGTTGCCCATCCCCGGGGAGAAATTCGTGAGCGCCATCGCGCGCATCAGAGCCTTAATCAGCACCCTGCGCTGCGACGACACCAAGTGCACGCTCCCCTTCTCGTTGTCCTCGTTATCCCTGTCCTTATGCGTCGCCTCGAACTCGTCGAGCGCGTCTCGTGTCTCCTGCCGCAGCCTGTCCACCACGAGGTCCAACCCGCCGAGCTCGCGGAAAGCCGCCGCCGCGGCGCTGGCGTAATCCATGAAAATCTCGAGCACGTGCACCGCGTGGGACACGATGTGCAGGTGCCTCGGGTTCCTGTTCCTCAACAGCGGCAGCAGCACGGGGAGCAGGCTCACGTCCCGTAAGGTCTGGCACCCGCCGTGGGATATGACCAGGGTGCCGAGCAGCGCGACGAGAGCCTCCGCGAGGGGCACCGGCGCGTCAGCCTCCGCGTTGATGGACTCAACCTCCAGCTCGGGCAGCGAGCTCTCGCCCACCTGCTTACCGATGGGCGGCGACGGCGCCGCGGTCAACCGCTGCACCGCGCTGTTCACCAACGCGGCGAACACCTGCGGCTGGCCACCCGCGCGCATCGCGGTGATGACCCCGCCTTGGTGCGCCCGGTCACCCGCCAACGCGGCCAGCACCCTAAGCGCGAGTTCCACCACCGCGGGGGGGCACCCGCCGTCTCCTTCGAGCCTCAGTATCCTCAGCAGCTCCGCGACGAGCTCCGGCGAGGGATCCCTGATGAACTGCAGCCCCTGCTCGTCCCCGCCCGCCGCGGTGAGCTCGCTCTGCAGGAGCACGCAAAACGCGCTCAGCCGAATCTGCGTCGCAATCGCCGCCCCCCGCATCGTCGCCGCGAGCTTCGCCAGCCGAACCCTCGCGTACAGCGTGAACTTGAGTTCGTCGGGTACGCCGTGCTTGCTCACCAGCTCCGACGCCGTCGCCATCGGTGACCCCGCGCGAACATCCTCGGCGATGAGCCTGGTCGCGCCGTCGCCTTCGCTGTAAAATTCAAAGTGAACGTCGCAGCCGTTTCCGCTCTCCAGTTCGTTCGCGCCAATCTTTTGGCCAAACACCGTCGCGGAGGACGCGACGGACTGATTGTTCGCGCCGCGCGCCGCCGCCTCGTGCTCGTCGCCGCCCTTGGACGCGCCGTCGTGCAGTCCGGCGCAAAGAGCGGCGAGCCGGCTCGCCATCCTCGCATCCGCCCTGAACCTGTTGCTGGAGCGCGTACCCGGGGGCCTGCGCGTGGCCGAGGCGAGAACTGCGAGCGCACCGAGCGCCACGTCATCGTCCTCGTGCGCCAGGAGCGACGCGAGGTGCTCAGACGAGGCGTACATGTGCCTGTTGGCGCAGTTGTCCAGGATGACGTTGGACGTCCTGAGAATCCACAGGCACGGCGCCAGGGGGAACGGCTCCGCGACTGAACGCGTCAGATCCCTGAGCTCCAGGTCCGCCCTCGGCTTGACGTGCTGTTCGAAGAACTCATCGAAGTGGTTGAGCACCGCGATCCAGTGTTGAAAGTCACCCTGCGTTTGTTGGCGAGGACAGGGGCTGGGTCAGTCAGGGGAAAGTGCTGTTCGGGAGTTTGTTCGGCGGCGGCGGTTGGGCGGGGTGCGACGGGACTGGCGGGTCGCGGCGGGGAATCGGGTCAGCAACTCACCCTCCCAAAGGTCCATGCGAAAGGACCGAACACATCGGCCAGCTGCAGGCACGGCGTGGCCACGATCTTGTCCACCAGGGCCTTCACGGCCGAAGGCTGTCGAGGAAGCGCGAGCGGGAGATGAAGTCAGTCGAAGGGATCTCGAAGAGAGTCGGCAAACCTAACGGAGGGTGCGCGCGACGATGGGGCGTGGAAGGCCGCATGCGAGCGGTTTGACCCCGGGAAATGCGACCCTGTTGGGTAGGGATTGAGATTCTCGGACGGGGCACGCACCGTCTCCACCTTCCTCTTGGCTGGCGTTACCTTCCCCATGGAACCCTCCTAACCGGATGGCGCACCCGATGCCTCGGGAAGGTCCAACCAGATCGACAGCTGGGCACCCCCAGTATCCGATCGCCGGGATCGACCAACCGGGCTCTCTCCCAGCCTGATCAACGCCCAATCGCGTTTGGTAGCCGAGTAGCGCGCCTACGTGCGCGCAACCTCGCTAATGACGCCTGCAGGTGCGGGAAGCAGGCCCTCCTCCCGGCGGTGCCCAAGTTTTCGAAGTGACTGGCCGGCAAAATGGCGCTAATGAAAAATGTACCGAAATGTGAACAACTAAATAGTTACACTAAAATGAAAATCATAATTCAGCACACTCGGCATAGCGTTTTTAGTTGGTCCCCGGAAAGAAATTATTTTCCTAACCGTTTCAAATGCCCGCCCCACTTTTTCGAGGACCACAAGAGCTTGGCTGGGCGCCCCCTCGCTCGAGCAACCGGATCGCGCGGGGTGACGTCCGCGGGATCATCGTAGGGATAAGGACACGGCCACCATGGCGGGGGCGACCAGAGGTGCGCTTCGAACCCGCTCACTCCACGCCCGAAACAGCGATTTCCACAACGGTTGTTCGGCACCTCTCCCACAGCCGTCGTCTCCTTCGGCTGACCTCTCCGCCCTTCCCGCACCCACGTGGACAGACAACACGCGCGTGAGCCCGTCGTTTAAGATGAACGCACTGTTGGTGTACTGCGCCCTGGTCGTCGACGTCTTCGTCGCCGCGTACGCGGACATCACGTACGGCTCTACGTCCCAGGTGGACGTCATGGCCACCATCTTTCAGATTTGCTCCTTCTTCCTCACCGTGATGTGCCTGTACAACATGATGTCGGAGACGCAGCTGGTCAAGAGGGCGATGTTCTTCAAGCTCGCGGACGAGTTTGCGCCCGCGGTGTTCCTCACGTTCCTGTACTTCGTCTTCATCCTCGCTACGCGCTTCTACAGGCTCGGGCTGGTGTACCAGAACTACCCCCACCTGCAGATCTGGAACGAGAGCGCTTTCACCGGACTGTACATCTTCACCAAAATCGTCCAGGTGATGTACTACTCCACGGTGGTGTGGTCGATGCAGAAGCTGTTGGCGTCGCCCGAGCTGTTCAGGAGTTCGCAGAGTAGCTTTCACTCCGTATACCCAGCCAACAACTGAACACAGTCTACCATCGGGGACACGGGAGAATTAAACTATAGTAGTCTTAGCAGAGTTGACATAGAGAGGCCATCTAACTAATAACGCTCATCTTTTATGCCTTCCTGCGCGCAACGATCTCCGCCTCCCACGCTTGTCCCACCGGCGTCGTGAACTTCCCGGCGGTGGACTCGAAAAACTGCGAGAGATCCTTCCCCTGCGCCCTCTCGTACTCCCCCGCCTGCATGATCATCTCGAGCTTGTCGAGGTCCTTCAGCAGCTTGGCCTCGTCCGTGACTTGGTCCTCGTACTCGTGCCACAGCGCCTCCACCTCCTCACCGCCCAACGAATCACCGAGCATATCGCGTATCTTGGCCATCGCGTCAGCCTCCATCTTTGCCTTTTCCTCCTTGCTGACCGGGTCGTGCGGCGTGATGTCGCCGACGATGGCTTCGGCGAGGTCGTGAATGAGCGCGAGCTTCACGCACCGATTCTGGTCTAAACCCGGCATCTCCTTCGCCGCAACCATCGCCATGAGCGACATTCTGTACATGTGATCGGCGATGGACTCCGGCTTGTCCACGCCGTGGTTCACCCAGCCCGTACGTGGGGTGAGCTTGAGCTGCTGCGTCAGGTGGAGGAAGCTGACCGCGCGTGAGGCCGATGAACCCTCCTCGGCCATATCGTCTCCAACGGATGCTCGGACCGGGTAGGCAAAACGAGCGCGACACAGTTGGGCGCGCGTGCGAGCAAGGACGTGGCTTGCGACGGGGCAAAATCCACAAGCGACGTGCATGTAAGCGCGGCGCAGCTCGCTGTGGGTGAGAGTTGGCGAAAACCTATTGCGACAGAAAGAGGAAAAGAATCGTCTCGCGCTCACATCGTGATGCTAAACTCACTCGCTCCCGGGCTTGGCGTAGGTCATGTATGGATCCCTCGCCGCGGTGGGCACGTCCGGCCTGTCCTCCTTCCTGTACGCCAGACATCTCTTTATGAATTCCTTGCACTCCGCGCTCACCTTTGGCGTCTGCGGGAACTCCACCTCCTTGGCGTGGCGAATAGTCCCGGCGTGTAAAATCTGCTCCTGGCTCTGGTCGTGCCCGAACGGCCTGCGGTTGAACAGCATCTGGTACAGTATCACGCCGCACGACCACGTGTCCACCTTGGAAGAGATCTTGGGCGGCGTCGGGCCGGTCTCGAAGCACTCGGGCGGGAGGTACCAGTACGTGCCCGCGCCCTGAGACGTGAGCTCCATGCCGGTATCCGCGGACAAAGTCTGCACCCCGTTCATGTCGCGTTTCTTCGAGAGGCCAAAGTCGGTGATCTTGACCCGTCCCGCCGCGTCGAACAGTATGTTCCCGGGCTTCAGATCGTAGTGAATCACGGTGCTGCTGCCGCTGTTCATGTACGCCAGTCCCGCGAAGACCTGCGCCAGGATGGCGCGCGCCTCGCGCTCGGACACCGCGCCCTGCGCTTTCAGTCGAGCGTCGAGGTCGTCCCCGGTGCACAGCTCGAGCACGGTGCAGAAGCAGTTCTGGTCCACCTCGAACACGTCGATGAGCTGCACCACGGACGGGTGGCGCAGTTGCTTGTGGATCTCGCACTCCCTCGCCGCGTGCTTGACGTACGTCACCTTCCTCTGCTCGCTCCACTGCGGGTTGAGCTGGTGAAGCTTGCACGCCACCTCCCGCATCTCGAGCACGTCGTACGCCTTGTACACCTCGGAGAAGCCGCCTCTTCCGAGCATGTTCATCAGGACGTACCGGTCACCGAGCAGAGGATGCTGGTTGAACCGAGAGCTATCCTCGTCCCTCGCGCGTTTCAGCTCGCGGATGTGCGCGCTCTTCTCGCGCTCGAGCGCCTCGCGCTCGCGACCGATGAGATCCTCCTCGCGCTTCAGCGCGGCGACGCGTACCTTGTGCGCCTCCTCGGAGAGGACAAACTCCGCTCTCAGAGCCCTCTCCTCTGACTCGTCGATCGCGGCGCCCGGCAGCGGGAGCCGCCCCTTCACCCTCTTACGCTCGTCGTCCGCGGCGTCCTTGGCGGTCTGAACCGCGGCGGCGCGGGAGTTGAGATCGCGAAAGGCGCCGCCGTCCTCCCAAACCTCCTGCAGCACGGTGCCCGACCTCTGCACCGACACGGTGCCGAGCCTGAGGCCGTCCTCGGCCAGCTTGCGCCGCGATCGGGTTCGCTCGAATCGCGAAACCTTGACCGCGAGGGCGATGACTCCGGCGGTCTTGTTCTGATCGCGCTGGTGACGAGCAGCCTCCGCCGAGGCTTCTCGCTCGCGCGAAGCCTCCAGCTCCGCCGCGAGTTCCTCGCACCTCGCCGCAGCCGCGGCGAGGTCGGTCTCGAGCCTCGACGCGCGCTTCCTCGCCTCGTCCGCCTCGCGCTTGGCGCCGGCTTTGGCCTGCTCGAGCGCGGCGGCCCACTCGTGCTCCGCGCGGGTGTTGTCGTGGTGACTCGCGGTCCTCGCGTGCCGCGCTTCGGGGGGCACCGATCCCGGGGGGTAGTTCTCCTTCCTTCCGCCCGAGCCCGACGCGGGGGTTGGGATGCCGCCCACGCCGTGCGTCGGGGAGGTTCCGAAAGCGGGCGCCGGGGGTACTCCGTCGACCCGCTTGTAGTAGGTGTCGATGGAACCTCGACCGCCCGCGGACCCGGGCGTCGCCCTCTCCTTGTCCCCGAGCGGCGACGTCGCGACGCCCCGAGCCCCGTTGTTGGCGTGCCCAGATCCCCCGGGGCCCCGCCTGGCGCGCTTGGGCTCGACCCTGAACGCGTTCTGCTCGTCGTCGTCCGAGTCCGGCTGATCGTTCGCGCCCGCGTTGGACGCGTTCAGCGCGTCGCCCGCGGTGATCCCGGTCGATGGGGTCGGCCTGGTCATGCGCTCCTCCAGCATACGCCGCTTGCTGTCGTTGCTGTTCGCCGTCTGGAAGAACCGCTCCTCGTACGCGGCGATTGCGCGATCGGACGGGCTGGTGCCCTGCCCGCCGCCGCCGTTGCCGTAGCTGTCGCGGGACGCCATGTCGGCGCCGATCCCGCGTGAAGTTGGATCTAGGGCGAGGGCTAACCCTTAACCCTGAGGCACTCGAAGGTGCCCTAGACTATGCCCGGGCCGTCACCTCCGCCCACGCGACATCACAACGAAGATTTTTGAAAAAATTTGCGCGCGGGAAGAAGAAAGGCACAGGAGGTGGACTTCACCCGAACACACAGGCGGGCACCACATTTTCGCAGGTTTTCATCCTTCCACATAGCAAACAGTGACAAGAAAAGCGAAATTGCGAATAAGGGATTTGTCTTGAAACGCTTTTTGCCAACCAAGCAGGTGTCGTTTAGAAAGCGCGTGCTCATCCTGTTCGACTGGATGAAGACCAGGGTGTTCGGTCGCCACACCTCCATCTTTTAGTCTTTCAATCACACATACACTATCGTCGTACTCGCAGTCGTGGTGTCGTTCATCGGTGGCGTCGTGCGAAGCCCGCGTCGGTCTCACTCGTAATACGCCACGACTCCCTGCTTATCGCAGGGCGCGGGTCTGACCTTGAGATCCACAACTCCCCTGTGCCTGATGGCGATCTGATCGAACGCTGCGTAGGAGAGGTCGAGGTGCGTGCGGTCTCCGCAGCACCACCGCTTGTTGCCGGAGTTTGGGTGGTGGCACGGGCAAGAGTCGGAGATCATCACGACGACTGATTTTTTACCGGGCTCGGCGCATCCGCCCCAGGGGCCGAGGTCGCTCCAGTCCTTGCCGCGCGTGGCGCCGTCGACGCACATGACCTCGTAGCACTGACCGCACTTGTCGGTCAGACCCCAGTCGTAGCCACCGTCCGTGTGCCAGGCGGATATGTAGTGGTTGTTCTGCGAGGAGTGGGTCGGGTGGAAGGTTGTTAGCGAAAAAGGTCTGGCGTGGCCTCTCCTTTCTCCTTTCAAAGAAAGTAGGGCTGTGTTCGCACGCACCAAGCTGGTACCGTAGCCGCAGCTGCCGGTGTAGATGGACATGCCGTCGGGCCCTGGGCCATCTGGACCTCCGTACCAAGTCGCTCGTGCGTCGATCCAACCCTCCATCTTCTCGGAGAGCTCGCGCCTGTTGCGGCGCTCGTGCGCGACGGGAGCGCTCACGTCGTCGAGGGCGGTCCTGAGCGCGAGGGCTTCGTCCTCCGCGCGGCGAGCGCGCTGGTCACCGCGGACCGCGCGCGCGGTGGTGATTCCCACGACGACCGCGCCGAGCGAGATGAGCACCACACCCGCGACGAGGATCTGCTTCGAGCGCGGGAGCATGATGAGGTCTTTGCGCGAGGACTGCTCGGTGCGGTTCGAGTGACTTGGTCGCGCGCTTTTGTGAGGCGCAGCCGCCAACTCGTCAAACGGATAACGGATGCGGAGACGCGAGGGGCCCAAGTTTTCTCGGAAGGAGTGAAACCGGTCCATCATTTGTTGTTATTACAGGGCGACGCAGGCTACTTTCTGGCTGACCTTCGCCTGGTGGTGGTGGTCTCCTTAGCCTTGGACTTGGTCTCCTTGGCCTTCGCCGGAGCAGCCTTCTTCGGCTTCTTCGCGGGGGTGGCCTTCTTGGGCGTCGCCGCCTTCTTGCTCACCTTCCTCTCCGCCTCCGCGCCAGCCCGCTTGAGGGACTCGGTCCACGCCAGGAACTCGTCCTCGGTGGGCTCGGAGCCGTGCTCCTCCACGTAGAGGTCCACCAACTCCTCCAAAATCTCCTCAGCCTCGCCGATGACGGAGTCCATCTCGTCCGCCACGTCCGGGTCGATCAGATCGTCGAGCTCCTCCTCGAAGCTCTTCGCGTTGCCGTAGTACGCGGATCCGGCGATGACCAGCGCGGCGCTCGCGGCTCCGTACGCGTCGAGGCACTGTCGCTTGTCGACGCCGCAAAACGCGACGGACGATAAGAGGATGATGATCGACGCGCGCGTGACCTGCGCCAAGCTCAGCGCGGTGGCGCCTCCGATTTGAACGATCTGAGTGATGGTCCCGCTGGCCAATCCGCGCGAGAGCGCGTGGGAGGCGTAGAGCGCGAAAGAAGCGACGACGCCGACGCGCGAAGACGCCTCGGAGAAGGGTTCGATCACCTTGGCGCCAAAGTCGCCGGCGGTGAAGGCCAGGGTGTACGCGCCCCAGCACGCCGCGCCGGTGATGCCCATCCGCATCGTCATCGTCCGCCCGTCGACGCCGTTGTCGCTGAGGTACTCCATCGCTATGCCGCGGAGGGCGTAGCCGACGCAGGAGACGAGGACGTGCGTGACGGCGAGGGCTGGGAACCCCGTCGCGTCGTCGTTCGAGTCCAGCAGCGCCTTGGCCTTGACCGCGAGGCCGATGATGACGATCGAGATGCCCGTGAGCTGCCCGGTGGAGAAAACCTTGCCGGTGATGAGGACGTTGAGGAGGCACGATATGGGTATGGACGCGCCGCCCACGGTTTGGTGGAAGCCGCTGCCCGCGAGGCGGATGGCCTCGAAAGCGCACACCAGCCCGACGAGGTCGGTGAGCGGGAGGAGGTTGAGGACCAGGCCGGGAGTCCCCGTCGGCGCCTTCTTAGATGCCTTCTTCTTGCCCTTGGACTTGGACAGCCGGGAGGCGACGAGGTTGAAGCCGACGTCGCTGATGTACATGAGGCCGACCATCTGGCGCACGGACGCGTCCACGAAGTCTTCGTTGATGATGCGCTGGGCGCTCAGGAAGTAGTACGCGCCGGCGATGATGAACATCGCCAGGGGTGCGAGCAGACCATTGTCCACGGCCATCGTTCGAGTTTGATATCGATGCGCTCGCGATAGTGGCGGGCGACGAGGCGCGACTCGCGCAAATTATTATTAGGTCAAAAAAGCAAAAAGCGTTTTGGACGCCGCCGATCCTAGCCAGCTAGCCGACTTTCGCTACGCACAGCACGGAC
>CEPC01001423.1_pt1 | contig 11814 bp, 9 predicted proteins | sample 530651 | NCBI WGS metagenome assembly CEPC01 (sample SAMEA2620828, study PRJEB7988) | marine metagenome | biome: marine biome (ENVO:00000447); feature: deep chlorophyll maximum layer (ENVO:xxxxxxxx); material: "saline water (ENVO:00002010), including plankton (ENVO:xxxxxxxx)" | depth 65 m | reverse complement strand
TAGACGACAATTTTATTGGAAAATCGCGGAAAAATCTTCGGGGGGGCAGGACAAACAAACCCCATAGATAAAAAAAGCACTCGGAGGAAGTCACACTCTTGCCGTGGCGCGCCCCAACGCGCCTGAGCGAAGATCTGAACATGGTGGTCGCGAAGAAGGTTGCCGACACGTCCCCGGACGTGCCGGCGGCGAAGCGTGCGAAGATCCTGTCCGAGGACGACGGGAACGAGGGCGAAGTGGGAATCGCAGAACGCGTCGGGGGAGAAAATGGGCGGCAACCCCAGTTGGCCGTGTCGAACGCGGCAGGTTCGAACGGCCCCAAGGGGGCGAACGCGCCCGACGAGGGCGCGGAGAAGGGCGAAGACATCGTCGAGAACGTCATGCGCGATGAAAATGACATCGGCGCGCAGGAACCCGAGGAACAGGACGAAAACCCGCCCGCGTGGCCCCGCTCGGAGCCAGCGTTCGGCCCGGGGGGCTGCCAAGAGGACGCCCCCGAGGAGGGTGAGAAGCGCGTCCCGATCGGCGACGCCTCCGCGGACGTCGCGGGTTCTCCGGTCGAGCCCGCCAAAGAACCCGAGAGTAACACGATGGATCAGGAGCAGTCCGCCGGGGCGCGACCCGTCGTTGCTGCGAACTCGGCCGACGCGTCGGGTCCCTCGGACGCTGCGGCCCCCGACAACACGCTGAGGACGGCTCAGCACGCGATCTTGCTGCGACAGCAGGCGATCAAGTACAAGGGTTGTTGCCAGGTGGACGACTGCTTGAACCCCCGTAAGCAGCCCACGGCGAACAGTCGCATGCCCTTGACCTGCGCGGAACACAACGGGATGCTGTCGTTGACTTACGGCGGCGAGGCGAGCAGAGAGTGCCAGGCGTGCCGCGCCTTCCACCCGGTGTCCGCCTTTGACCGCGACAACAAGACGTGCGAGACCCGCCTGCTGCGCAAGAAGCTGAGGTACAGAGCCAAGACGCTGCAGCAGCGCGAAGAACATCGCGGTCAGGTCGGGAAACAGAAGGCAAGGCGCCACGAAGCCGCGCTGCAGGCGGTAGCGGCGGCGACTGCGCAGCCTGGGGTTGGTGTGGGCCTCGGCCAGTTCAGCCACCTCCAGGGTCCTGCAGGTTTTATGCTCCCCTTCGGGGGCAAGTTCCCTGGAGTCGCGGACAAGGACGGAGGCGCTGGCGCGTTGGCAGCGCCTCGCGAGAGCATCGCGTCAGTAAACCCGTATGGTATGTTTCCGGGTCTCGCTCATATGCCCTTTGGACAGGGCGCAGTGGAGGGTTCCGCAGCAGCCGCGGCGAGTGCCTTCGCGGCAAGCTTCGGCTCGGGACTCGGCAGCGATGACAACAAGATCGCCATTCCTCAGCCCGGAGGAATCAACCTTCAAACTCTCGCCGGTTTTCCTACCAGATCCAACCCCGCGGAACTCGCCGAGTCCTCCCCTGCCGCCGCGCAGGCTTACCTCGCGGCCTTGGTTCAGGGTAACACCGGGTTGAGTGCCCTCGCACTGCAGGGTGCTGGGCTCCCGGGTGGTATCCATGGCCTCGCTGGACTTCAGAACCCTGAAGTTCTCGCGAATCTTGCTCGGCAGAATAATTTACAAGAGCAAGTCGCGGCTCTCAGGGCGAACCATATGCTCAGAATAGCGCAGGCTGCGGAGATGCAGGCATCAGTGGCAATCGCCAACTCGCGCTCGACAGGAGGAGACATTTTGAACCGCCAGAACCTTTATCCACACCTTGCGAGCGACCCCGCCCAGGCTGGGTGCAGCATCATGTGAAAATTGTTCCGTCAAATATACTTGTGTAATACTTAACGTAACGGTACTAGTTGCTCTAACATGTCCTCCGGGGTCAAATTCGTGACGTATCCGCGCTTGACGGTCCACCCGAACTCACCTTCCTCACCGAACAGTCGCTCGACCTCTGCCTGCACCATTTCCGGGCCGCACGTCGAAGGGTCCAACAGATTGCACGCAACCTCGATAGTAGAGCCCATAGCATCGATCATGTGGGTCAGTGCCATCGCTTGTACGCCCGGAAGCCCGCCTCCTCGCTCGCTCAATTGCCTGGCCAGCCGCCGCGCAACAGCCAGGGCATCTGCAGCGTCTGCGTCGACCCCGTACTTCCCCAGCACAATCGGCACGTTGTAGTTGCACACCCAACGCGTGGCGCCGAGCATGAGTATTCCCGATTCAGGGGGTATTGTCGAAGGCCCATAATCCGCCTCGACTTGTCCATCTCCTACGCGGTGAGCTCCTGACCAGCCCACATCTTGAGAAGTGCGCCTGAAGTATCCGTACTTGCGCCGAAGGTCGGCGAGCTGAGTCCCCGTGGAACTGGCGAGACCGTAAAGAAGTACCGGAACCTTCAGACGATCGCCAATTCCCTCGCCGAGACATTTGGCAAGCTGCGCTGCCAAATCGTCGGGCGCATCGCCTACAGCGTGACAGCTGATGTGATCGACTGCTCCGCACCTCGGGTGAGTCGCGGAGTGGTTCCTAAGATCTATGGTTTTCAGCGCCTGCTCGGTCAGCGCCAGCGCGCTTTGCTTCAGCGGTTCGACAGACGGGGTAGCGTGACCCGCGACGCTAGCCACGCCGACACCTAATGTAAAGCCTGTGCGGTTGTACTCGCCGTCTCTGAACACGTTCAAAACACGGGTGCCGTGCTGTTGGCAGGCCTTCTCAGCGACGGTCTCCAGGACGTTAACGGCATCGGCGTCTTTGCCCTGGGACACGTACACCACAGCCACCAGCCCTCCAGCTCTCCGTTTAAGAGCATTTGACGAAGAGGACAGTTTCATTGCCATGACGCGGGCCGCAGCAAGCGCATGGAGCGCCATCTGCTCGTGCGTGGTACGACTGGTCGAGCACAAGGCGTCGACGTGCCTTTGGCTAAATCTTTTTTCAAAGCTAAACATTAAAAGTTTCCACTTACTCCTCAGAGTCCCACAAGCCATACAGCACGATGCACGTATGTCTCGAGAAGAACTCCCTGTTCCGCTGCGCTCGACACCGCGCGACCATTTGCGGTAAAAGTTCGAGCCATTGCAACGTCGCCCAGCTCGAATGGGTCGAGCTGTTGCGGCGACAAGCGACTCAGGCTCCGGACCTGCGCAGCCCTTTCCAAGCTGCGCACCTCAGCTATGCCCTCTGCCTTCACGTCTCCATCCTCGCGTGGGGATACCACCTTTATCCGAGGCTGCCAAGTTTCCTCCCACCTTTGACGTTCTTTTGGACCACCCACGGTGTGGAGTATGTCGTGAAAGCGTTCAATCACGCTCGGGTGGGCAATCAAGCTGTCGTACCTCGCCAGCTCGGCCGCAAGGTTGAGGGGCTCGTTCATCTCAGCACGGAGACACGCGGCATGTTGCGGCTTGCGTTCGGACCAAGAAGTAATTTCCTCGGAAATTGGTTTTGTCGCCCCTCCGTTCGTCACCTCGGATACGAGGGCGAATAGCGCTGTGATGTCAAGGTTTGCCGTCTTTGTCGGTGAGGGTAACTTTGGCAGGTATTCCGTTTTGGCGTCAAGGGCGCTGAGGACGGAGATTCCTGCGTCACTCAGGAAGCCTGCCTCAGTATCTCCGAGAGTACCCGTCGCATAAACCACAATCTTGGGTGCCTTTCCGAAGCATCGACGGTTGCAAGACGCCTTCGAAACCCTCTTCATGGAAAGCGCCTGCGGGACGATGTTGCTCGAGAGGACGCTCTCCGCCTTACACTCAATCCACAGCAAACCCTCCTGTGCCACCACGTCCACCTCCACCACTTCTTCGTCCCCAAACTTTGCACCTAGAGACGGCGGCCTAGTCGCGAATCGTTTACGCACGGCCGTCACACCAGGCGCCCACTCAGCGCACTCGAGCTCTAAACTTAGCCCCCTGAGGTTCTCACAGCCCTGGATGCCTCGAGCTGGGTCCGGAGAATCTATCAGGCTCGCGGCGAAATGCCGCTCGCGAAGGGCGGCACGCGCGAGCTTGTCGATTCCCTCGATATCGGGCCTCATCAAGGCGAAAGACTCGATCCGCTGAACCAGCAATTCGCACCTGCTGCACAGCTCAGCTGCTGCTGACCTCGCGTCCGGCTTGCTCTCCCTGCTCCTTCGCATGGAAGAAGTCGCAACCGGGCACAGAGGAGAACGCGAGCGAGAGCCAGAGGAAAGGCCGAATCGATGCGGAGGATGCCGTACGTGTACTGCAGACATGTGCTTACCTCAAACCCTCGGCATCGCTTGCGCTTTGGTTCCGCGCCCCGCGCGAGTGACTCCTGGGCTTTTTCCCGCCAAATGCAGTCTAACACTTAACACTTAACGGGTAACTGTACCGGACATTCAGACAGCTGGACAGCTGGAATAAAACACTAATAAAACCTCATGGGTGGGATTTTGACTGCATCACTCACTCTTTGCAAAATCGATGTCCGTACCCAAAAGCCCATTCAGCAGTGACGCACGTGTTTTTTGTTTTTGGAACTGGAATGAACTTTCAACGCTCTCCGGTACGAGTTAGTCTAAAAGTTAGCCTCTTTTCAAGCGCAAGAGTCGCCCGTGGGTTTTTGAAGGTCAGCGCGTGGGACTCCCGTATTCACAGGCGCCGCGATTCTCCTCGGAGCACATCGCGCAGGGGTTCGTGTCGTTTTGGCTTCTGCAAAGCCCTGAACCCGAACCCGCGCGAGCCTTGACCCGCGCGCGCCCAATCTCGGACGTCGAATCCCTTGACCCTTCGTCTTTCCCCTAGAAAGACTAGTTTTAGACCTTTCTCGTGAGGTCGGGGCTGAGACTTTGACATGGACGCGAAGATGGACGTCGGCGTCGAGGACCAGGGCAGCAAGGCGGCGCCCTCGCCCTCCACAACCGCATCAGCCCCTCCGCACTTCCTGTGCCCGGTCTCCATGGAGCTCATGAAAGATCCGGTGATGGTTGCCACCGGCCACACGTACGATAGGCCTAGTATCAAGCGCTGGTTGGAGCAGGGGCACAAGACGTGTCCGGTCACGGGCAGTCGCCTCAGAAACTTGGACCTTCTGCCCAACTTCGCGCTTCGTAGCGCTATTTCGGAGTGGGCGGCCGCGAATAACGTCAAGCTCAACGACAGGCAGCTCACGAGCGTGACTGAGAAGGCGGTTGGGGGCACCGACGGCGAGTCCGACGCGCAGACCAGCCCTCACTGCGTGCTCGAGGGGCACGAGGAGATCGTATGGGCGGTGGAGGCGACGGATGGGCACCTGTTTAGCGCCTCCGCGGACAAGTCGATCCGCGCTTGGGACACCAAGACGCGCCGGTGCGTGCACGTGCTGGAGGAGCACACCAGGCCAGTGCTCTCGCTGGTGGTGAGTCAACTGCACGGCAAGCTCTTCTCTGGATCCTACGACTGCAGCATATGCGTGTGGGACCTCGTCACATTCAGGCGCATAAAGTCCCTGCACGGACACACGGACGCCGTACGTTCGCTGGCGGTGGCTGGGGACACGCTCTTCAGTGCCTCGTACGATTCAACCCTACGGGCGTACAACATCAACACGCTGAAGCCCCTCAAGGTGCTGGAGGGTCACACCGGCCCGGTGCGTACACTGACCGTCCTTGGCGCGCACCTGTTCTCGGGTTCGTACGATTACACCGTGAGGGTGTGGCACACGGAGACTTTGGAGCCCGTGCACGTGCTCGAGGGTCACACCGATGCGGTCAGGGCACTCGCGGCATCGCCAGTGCCTGAGCTCAAGTACATCTTCTCAGGATCGGACGACAACTCTGTCCGGGTATGGGACGCGAACACATTCAAGTGCGTGAGCGTTTTCCAGGGCCACCAGGATAACGTGAGAGTACTGACAGCGGACAGCCGCTACCTTTACAGCGGCTCCTGGGACAAGACTATCCGTGTTTGGGACACTCAGTCGCTTGAGTGTGTTCGCATGCTGGAGGGCCACATGGAGGCTGTGTTGGCGCTCACGGTGATGCGAGGCCACCTGATTAGTGGGTCCTACGACACCACTGTCAGGTTTTGGAACACGGAAACGTTCCAGTGTGTGGGGAAGTTCGAAGGTCACGATGACGCGGTTCGAGTGCTCACCTCCACGGGGGAGGATGCCGAGAGCGTGTACAGCGGGTCCTACGACGGGAGCATCGGGTTCTGGTCGCTGCCCGCACCGACCTCCAACACGCGAGCACCTGCAACACGCTGAGTGGCTGGGCCACGACCATGCTGATGTAAACGATATAGTGGCGAACCCTGTTCGCGGTTTGTTCAGATTGGGGAGCGACCAACGAACGAGACAAATGTAACTCCAGAATGCAAGTGAGACTGAAACGTTTGAAGCATGCCCTAAAGCGTGGAAACTCAACCCTTCAGACATTTCAGCGTGTTCGTGTACGAATACCTCGAGAACACGACGAATAACCTCCGGTACCACACAAACTGGCTCGCGTGCATCGCCATCGCCCGCATCAGCACCAGCGGGTTGGACGCTGCCAGCATTGCGTCCGGATCTAGGAAGAATGAGGCAAAGGCGTCATATGCTCCCACAAACTTCCTCACCGTGTTCGTCGTGACCAGCGACCAAACCTGCCTCACCCCCCGCAGGGTCTCCCTGTAATCTTCGCTCAGCATCCAGTACAGCACACCCCGGTACGTCGCCGTGTGGTTAGGATGGCCCGAGATCCCGCCCGCGTCGAACGTCACAACTGTCTCCGCTCCAACCTTTCTCGCAGCGGCGTCAACCTGGGCCGCCACAGCCTCCACAGGCCACTTCTCCTCGAAGCCATCTCGAAGCGCCGCGTCGTCGACTAAGTTTACCGACGCGACGCCTAAATAAACCCCCGCGGCGTCGAGCTCCTTGGCCCTGACTTCGCCGAGACCGTCTGCGTTGCCTGCGGACAAGCACAGGATGTGCACTTGGGCACCCATGCGCTTCGCCGCTTGAATCGTCGGCCCGAAGAACATGCTCTCATCGTCAGGATGCGAAGTCACGAGGAGCACAGATTTCCAGGCCCGAGGAGTCCTCGATTTACCGGTGCCACCTGCGAAGATCGTCGTAGTTAGCATCGTTCCCTCCGGGTGAAGGAGGAGGGGGGTTGACGCGCGGAAGTCTAGGAAGATCCGTTTTGAAACTTACCCTTCACTCCGCGGGGCTCGCGCACGACGCTGAGCAAGATGCCCATGTTAATAGCCATCAGGAGAGCTATGGCACCGAGCAGGACCGTGGGATTTGCCTGAACAAGGGCAAATACAAGCGACAACATGACGGCCAGCGCCGACCGCGAACCGGTGCTGTTCAGCTGTGTCCCCGAAGTCCCGAGAGTTCTGCCTTCGAAACTACTTTTCGCAGCTCGTCATTTGTGGCCGAGCTTGACTGCTGTGCACTTGGCGCTGCGACGGAGGTAATTCCGGGGAGCAGGCGGGACTTTTGCAGACTTTAAGAGCTCTCTCCCACCATGAGTGATGGGCACCATGAGTCATCGGGGTTACCGTGGGAGACATGTGAGAGGAAAGGTGAAAATGTTGACGTGTTCCTGCGCAGATCAGCTCATGTCAAGCTCGTGTGCTCACATTCCGTAAGTCTATGAATAATGTTGTACCCGCCGGCGATGCGCCGACTCAATTCATCATCGGTGTAACACCCGATCCTCTTCCCCTCCCGAAGCTGCCCTCGCCGTGGAAGCTCAGCATCTCCTCCCAAACCTTTTCGCGAAGCTGCTCCTCTTGCAGCTCCTCATCCTCAAACTCAAACTCAAACGGCGCCGGCTCCGACGCGGGCTCAACCATTGGATCGTGCAGGGCGGTCAGGTAAGGGTGCTCCAGCGCCTGCTCCACGGTTATACGTTTTTTGGGATCGAACTGGAGCATCTTGTCCAGCAGGTCGATCGCCTGGGGGTTCCCCTTTGGAAACATTCGCTCCCATCGAACCTGCGGACTGTGAGGCAGCGTGCGGATGTAATTTCGTGCCTTGGTGGACTGGATGAACGCGCAGTCCTCCTCGTTCGGCGAGCCAAGCACCTCGACTATCAGACGCATCTGATGAATGTAGTCTTTCCCCGGGAAGAGGGGCTTTCTGCCGAGAATCTCGGCCAAGATGCACCCCATCGACCAGATATCAATCGCGCTTGTGTAATCCTCGCAGCTCAGAAGAAGCTCTGGCGCCCGATACCACCGTGTGACCACATACTCCGTCATGAACCCCCTCTCCGACGACGTCCTCGCCAGGCCAAAGTCGCATATTTTCAGGTCGCAATTTGCGTTCAAAAGCAGATTGCTGGGCTTCAGATCGCGGTGCAGCACCTGCGCGGTGTGAACATACTTCAGCCCACGCAGGATCTGGTACAGGAAATACTGGCAGTGCTCGTCGCTGAGGCCCTGGGAGGATCGCAGGATCTGGTGAAGGTCGGTGTCCATCAGCTCGTACACTAGGTAGACATCGTTGAAGTCGTCCTTAGAGGGCGGACGCATGATGTCCTTGAGCAGCACGATGTTCTCGTGCTGCAAACGGCGCAGGAGCTTGATCTCACGGAGTGTCCTCCTGGCGTCCGTCGCATTGTCGAAGGCGTTGGCGATCTGGAGTTTGGGAACATACAGATAGTCAGCCCATGGCACCTTCATGCCACGCGGATATCGTGCCAAAAGCCGTGTGCGCTAACCATCTTTGTAGTCCGTAGCCGGTCCGAGAAAAAACTGGGGAGAGATGGGGTACATGGGGAGATATCGTGTGACCACCGGGTTTGGACAGCGTGTCGCACCTTCTTAATTGCCACCTTCTCGCCAGTCTCCGAGTCCTTCGCGGAGCACACCACGCCGTAGGCACCCTTGCCGATCGGTTTGATGGGAACGTACTTCATGTCGATCTCGAAAAGGCTGCGCCATATCATGTAGCACTGCTTTCCAGGCCGGCCGCCTGCGAGACGAGGGAGAATTCCAAGGAGATGTTAGGGAGGCGGAAAAGCGCCTGTGTTTTTTGAGCGTGGATGCCGGAAGCGCGGCCTGGTGGTTCGACGGGCGTTAACGACGCACCCGGCCGGCGGACTGGCACCTTATCGTTGCTGCTACTCATCGAGCAGGTCCCTCGAGCTCGGCGCTGGAGCGAATCCGATCGCCTCGGAGCTCGCCGGGCCTTTTGTGTTGCGGGGGCAATGAAAAGGCGCGCCTCGTCCGTGGGCGCTGGGCGGACGGGATACAAGGTACATTCTCTCAGTAAAAGTTATCGGGAGGAAAAAGGGCAGCAGGGGAACCCTCGCTCCAGTCCCTCGCCACAGGTCAGCACTCGCCAGAGCGCTGGTGGTGGGTACGAGGGGTCTCATCGGGTCGGGAAAGATGGCGAGCGCTCTGCCGGTGGTTGTCCGCGTGAAGCGCAAGAGGGAGCTCGCGCCGGTGGACACCATCGTGGTGGAGGCCGAGGAGAGCCACGCCGCGAAACGGCGGGCGCGAGATGCGGCTCTGGCGGCGGAGCTCGACACGGCCCTGTCGGGAGCGCTGGGAGATTCCGTTGACGAGCGTCAAAGCTCGATCGCGGGCGGCCACGGATCCGAGCGCGCGCCTCTCGAGGGGACGGGGCGTCCCAACAGGCGCAGGTTCCGACGCGTCCAGATGACCCTGTCCGTGGCAGATGCTCGGGACGAGGGGCGCGTGAGGGAGCTCGTGCAGACGGTCGTGGCAGCGACCCGCGTGAGGGCTCGAGAGGATGTTGCTCGTGGCGGTGAGTCTACCTCACTGTCGAAGGTCACGGATGGCGTCGTGGACCCGGCGTCGCATCCGACCAAGCGTGCAACACGGTTGACACGACCCGCAAACGCCAGGTCAACCAGCGACGCGATGAGCGGGCACTTCCGCATGTACGACCTCGTGTGCGACGAGGGTGAGGCACCTCCCCCTGCGAAACCATCTCCTTCTACGAGGAAACCCGTGGGTGCGGGACTCAGGCGGGGCGCGAGACCTCCCCCGCCTCCTCGCGACGCCACCGACGAGTCGAGGGAGGAGGATCCGGCGCGGCTCCTGTGCAACTACGCCCCAATGCTACGAGAGTACCTCGGCACAGACGCCTTGGGGACGAACGGCGAGACTGGCGTAACTGAAGGTGGCGACGATGATGATAAGTACGTTTACGATGTGTACGTCAGGGCCGATGACGATGACAAGGAAGATGACGAGGGTGCAAACGCCAAAATCGTAGGAGACGTCAACGCAAAAGCCAACCTGGCAAGTTTGATATACATCAACAGCGAAGACGCAGCGCTATTCGAATGGATGGATGGCCTCGCGGAGGAGTACCACCACGAGGACGATGTAGACTCTCAAGACTCCAACAGGGAGGACGCGCCGGACGCTGATTACCCTGAAGATGAGAGCGATTCGTACAGTGAAGGGGACTCGTGCGAAGACTGGGTTGGAGGATTGGATGACGACGGGTTCGGCAGTCGGCATCGCGGCAGATACAATTGGGTGGATCGAGGCGTCGAGGGAGATTACTCGGGGGATGATGACGTGTATGATGAGTTCCACGGGGGAATAGAGAGGCACAGCGGCTATCGTGAGGTCGCATATGACCCTCTTTTTGACGATGTCGGTGGGGAGTCTTAAATTTGACCAAGAATCTATCTTCGTGTGTTTCAGATTCGTAGAGTTAGAATCGTTACACACTTACGAGAAAGGGAAGCATGTCCGCGAAGAAGCCGGGCTGGGATGGATCAACCAAGATCTCAGAGGCATCAACGGGCACCGAGGCCGGGTCTACGCTGGCCTGGGTCAAGCAGTCGCGACTCAAGGAGTTCAACGACCAGCTCGAAAGTTCTCTAAAACTAGTTGGATTGTCTCGGAGGACCCCCAAGAGGTCTAAGAGCATGACTCAGAAGCGCAAGGGTTTGCACGAGCGTCATGCCACCGCACCGCTGTCTCCGATTGAGACCGGCGTCCTCGATGAGCTTCAGTCGTTGCTGGCGACCGCTGCAGCCCATCCGCCTGATAGCGAGAGAGTCGCGAGCCTGGATGACGCGACGACGGCTACGGCACCAACTCCACCACCTCCGCCTACGGCGACAGGGTTCGATCCAGCGAAGACCCCCCATGCTGGTCGTGTTGTGATGCCCGCCGCTAAACCCGGAGCGAAAATATTGCGCGGATCGGTCGTTGGGGACCTTCGAGCCACGCTAGAAGAGACGAGGAGCTTGTTAAGCGACCGGGACGAGCAGTTGAGGAAATCTCGGCTGAGGGAGGCCGAACTGATGACCGCGCTTGAGAGGGAGAGGCAGTGCGTGTCGCGTGCCGAGCGCAGAATTGAGTCATTGGAGCGCGCTTTGGGAGTTGCGGATCCTCAGGGCGTGTTTCCAGTTCCAGCGAACGTCCACACGGAGAACGACGAATTGGAAGCGAGTGCACAGATCCTTGAGGCGTCGTTCGATGAGTACCTTGATGAGAAGAGCGTGACGGAGCGTGAACACGGATCGCGTGACTTGAGAGAACCCTTGGATATCGTGGCGAGGGCCGAGGCGGCCGTGAGAGGAGCGATCGACGAGGCTGCGAGGGCAGTGTGCGCAGAAGCGAGCGCAAAGGAGGCCGTGAGGTTGATGACTGAAGCTGAGACGCAGACTGCGCTGGCGGAGGCGCTTCGTGCTTCGCGTCGTCGCGAGGAAGCACTTGCTGCTAGAATATCCGTGCTTGAACGCGATAGAGCCGCGAGGATAAGCGTGGGAAGCAGGGGGCCTCCAAGCATCATACCTTCAGCGGCGCGGGAGGCAATCCTCGCGAAGGCTGCTTCGCGGGAGGCGAACCTCGAGCATGGCGACGGCAGATCCAGAGGATTTGCACCGTCTCCGGCCCTGGTGCAACTTCTAAAC
>CEPC01070352.1_pt1 | contig 11843 bp, 9 predicted proteins | sample 530651 | NCBI WGS metagenome assembly CEPC01 (sample SAMEA2620828, study PRJEB7988) | marine metagenome | biome: marine biome (ENVO:00000447); feature: deep chlorophyll maximum layer (ENVO:xxxxxxxx); material: "saline water (ENVO:00002010), including plankton (ENVO:xxxxxxxx)" | depth 65 m | reverse complement strand
TTGACCGCCGCGCTCGTATCCTCTTCCATGCCGCCGTACCCCGCCGCGAGGTCGTATATGGGCCCGCGCGGCCGTTTGTACCAGGACGGCAGCGAGCACACGTCGCGCGGGGGCGGCCTCGCGGGCACGACGTCCGGCCGGGGTCCCGACTCCCGCTGCTGCCTGCCCCGGCCGCCGCCCCGGCCGCCGCCCTGCCTCTGCTGCTGCGTTTGCTGGTGGTGTTGATGTGTCAACTGGGATTGATCGGGTTGATCGTGAGGCCGCAGCTGCGGCGTCGTGGACCTGGGGACGTAGCCCGGGAAGTCAAAGTCGTATTCGCCCTTTTTGATCTTCTTGAAGATCGTGATCTGCTGCCGGAGCTGGTCGATCTGCGACTTCGTGAGCCCGGAGATGACCTTGAAGTTGTGCTTGGGCTGACCGTTCCCTTGGTCGCCGCCCACCGCCCCGGACGGGCCAGCCGGCGAGGATCTGCCGTCCGCGCCGCTCATGTTGGCCTCCCCCCGCCGATGAGATTTGCGCCGGTCCTGCCGCCGAGTCCCTGCGACGCGATCGAGGACGAGGAGGGGTCGGTTAGAGTCCGTTCACGGTGCGCTGGGATCGGCGATGCGGTGGCACGATGTCGCGTGACGACGACGGATCGATCGCTCGTCCGCGGTGCCGCGAGACCCGTCGCGAGACACCGCACGGCTGTTCTCGGGCGGGCAAACAATCTCCCAGTTCGAAAGTTTCGCACTGGAGGGCGGGCAAAGTTTAGGGATCCTTGAGGGAATTGGCGGCCGACGCGGAGGCGTTGGCGCGCGCGGGATCCGAGCCTGGCGGCGCACCTCGGATGCCCTCGACGCTCACCACTCGCGCCGGGGACGTGAACCGACGCCCCTCCTCGGCGAAACGGTCTCCCAAAAAGCGACGGAGCGCTTCGTTCCCTCCGACGCCCCGTCTTCACCTGTGACTTGACTGGCGGTTTGCCCGAGGTTGATTTGGGCGTGGGACTTCGGCAGCTCGGTTATTTTTCGTCGGCGGCCGGTCGACAATTTATCCATCAACTTGCGCCGACCGACGCCCGCCGCAACGTGCCTTCACGTTGCCGAACTGAACCGTGAATTGTCGAGTCACCGGGCCGCTCGCGGTCCAAAAAGCAACCGAGCAGCCAATCAGGTGCCGCAAACGCGGATCAAGGGGGACTTTTCTCTTACTTGGGAGAATGCCAATCCGACTCACCACGCACGCCACTTCTTCACGCGCACGCCACCTTCCACCTTCCAAACACACACGGTACGACCCAAAACGCGTTCAACCCGCGCTTCGTGCCCCCCGCATCGCCCCCGAACGCGTTCGTCCAGTTCGCGTCGCGCGCGAACCGTCGTTTTACGAAGAGACACGTCGCTTAGGGATGAAAACGCCCGGGAGTTGCAGGTTTTTCCCGAACCAACGAGACCGAACCCGGAGCTGACCGTGCCACGCCCGACCCGACCTTCCACAAATTCGCAGAAACGAGCAAAATGCCTGCCGTTACCCTCAACACCCGCACCGACCTCACCACCTCCAAGGCCAAGCTCGGCACCTTCGAGCTGACCACCACCACGACCGTGGAGGGTTGGAAGATCAAGGCCACCGCCGAGCCCGCGGTGCCCGAGCTCACCAAGTCCGGCCTCTCCGACTTCTCCGCCGAGATCCCCGCGATGAACGCCGAGGCTTCCAAGGATGGCATCACCGTCTTCCTCGACAACCTTCAGCTCATCCCCAAGAAGCAGTTCGTTCCCCGCCTCAAGATCGCCAAATCCGTGGACGTCGCCGACCAGTCCTACGACGTCAAGGCGGAGCTCATCCCCAAGGGCAACACCTCCGCCGCGAAGGACAACTCCCCGTCCAACTCCCACGTCGTCAAGCTCGGCGTCACCGCGCCCGCCATCAGCGGTTTCACCCCCAAGCTCGATTACTCCACCGGCAACAACACCGCCACCGTGGAGGTCAGCGGTAAGGTTGACAAGGCGACGGTCACCCTCAAGGCGGACATCGACGTCGAGGGCAAGAAGAGCAAGGGCGCCTCCGCCAAGGTGGCCTACCCGCTCCCCGAGGGTGTGAAGGCGACCGTGGAGGTCAAGGACAACAAGTCCGCCAAGGTTGAGCTCGCCAAGGACCAGTTCACCCTGGAGGTTCCCGTTGCTGACCTCACTGCGCCCTCGCTCTCCGCGGATAACCTCACCCTCAAGGTGAAGTACTCCATGGACTTCGACATGTAAGTGTCAAGCCACAGTGTATCCTCTTGATGAACTTCGAGAGTGTTTCAACTTATTCATTGTAAGGTGTTGAGTTGGCTACGGACGCGTTATGGATTGGATTATTATTGCTCCGGGTATACGCGGGCGCCATTCTGGAATTTAGTTTTTAGCCACGTTGTAAGGACTTCCCTACGTGTGTGTTTTACCCCAGGCACCTCGGCCGCACCTCGGCCTCGTTGGATCGCGGCGTGGTGCACCGTTGCGCGAAATTCGCGTGTTTACCGAGGATCCGAATCTCTTTTGCACATTTGCATTTGAATTAGAAATGTTGACTATCGACAACGAGTCGCGAGACTCACGACGCGGCTCGGCTCACTTGGAGTCGACAACCTCCGTGAACTTGTCGAAATCCGTGACGAACCAGTCGGCGCCGTCCATCACCGCCGCCCGCTGCTGCACGCCGCCGTACCCGACAAAGACATCCGCGCCACCCGGCGCCCTCGACTCCAGATCAGTCGCGCCGTCGCCAACCATCGCCATCGTCCCGTGCCCAAACTTCGCCTTGATGTGCTTCACGGCCTCAGCCTTACCCCCAGCCTTGCTGGTGAACTCTTCCGGGTCGAACGACTTGTACGATCCGTCCTCGTTGAACAGGATGTTGTTCGCGAAGACGTTCTCGGGCGGGACGCCCAGCCGCGCCGCGACGGGCGCAATCATCTGCCGGAAGCCCCCGGAGACGAGGTAGACGGTCTTGCCGTTGGCGCGCAGCGCGTCGAAGAGCTCGGGAACCCCCGGGGAGATCTTCGGCTCGTTGTTGGCGAGGTACGTCTCCACGCTCTGCTCGGTGGGCTGCATCACGGACAGGCGCATCTCGAGCGCCTCGCGAAAGCCGACGCCGCCGCACATGGCCTTGTTGGTCATCTCGGCCACCTCCTCGCCCTTGCCGAGGAAGGCGGCGAGCTCGTCGATGCCCTCGTCGGTGCACACGGTGCTGTCGACGTCAAAGCACACGCCGGTGGCGGTGCGGAGCAGGTCGATGACGTCCTCGGAGGGTTCCCTGCTCGAGTCGAGGCGGGTGTCTGTTGGTCAGATATTTATGGCTTTTGAAAAAGCGATGCGGCGTGCGCTTTAGGGTAATGGTCCGGGCGAGCGTCGCGCGACGACGGCGGCGCGAACGAGGGAAGACGGGCGGAAGGTTCACCTGTTGGAAGTGGACGGCATCTGAGGGGCGACCACGTTGACGACGACGCGGGAGCGTGCTGCGCGGCGGAGGGAGTTGGTTTTCGAGCGCCCGAGCTTTGCGGGCACGACTGCGATGACCGGAGTGGCACCGACGGCGAACATGTCTCGTCTTGAAGGCTGCTTAGTGCTTCACTTCAATGGGGGGGCGCCAGGCGAGCTTCTTCTCGAGAGCGGCGAGGCGTTCGGTTCGTTGCTGTGCCGTTTCCACGGACACGAGGTGCTTGACCTGCGCGGGGAGGGGCGGCGACGCTTCAGCACGCTGGCCGGACGCAGATGAGTTGGCGAGCGGAGAAAAACGAGGGACGCGTTCGGCGCCGCGGGGCGCCGCGCACATCCGAGACGCGCGCGCACGTCACGCGGACGCGACATCGCCACTCCAAACAACTCCACAAGACGGCACAGGCGGGTCCGGGGCGCGCACCTTTTCGATCTGGCCGCGGTTCGCTGCGTTGTTGGGGACGGCGACCTCCTGCCTGGGCTTGTACAGCCTGAGGAAATCGAGAGTCTTGAGGTGGGTGAGCTGTTTACCAGCGCGTCCTCGTAGCAGAGTCACAAAGAGCATGTACGAAAGCCCTTGGGGAGGACTTCGTGGGCTAGCGGCGGACGCGGTGCGGACTAGGCACTCGTCTCAGCGACGCTAAGAGTGTCGCTCGAGGGTTGGAGATAAAACTTCCCCTTCACAAGCGGCGGCTCATCACGTGCGAGAAAAATCCCTCGCCCCAGATTTTCGAGGACGCGCTCCGTATGGGTAAATGACCTCCGGTCGAGGGCCAAACAGGTAAATCGTGAAAATAATCTGGGGCAGAGCGCATCCAGACAGGCTGGCTGGGAAGATTTTTGTCGATTTGAGGCTCACAGCGATTCGAGTCTCGTTCGCTTCTTGAGATATTCGTGCCACCTCGGACCGTCGCGCGGCCGATGGTTGTGAAAGAATGGTCCTATGGTATTACTTTGTCAATGCTAGCCTCTCTAAACGCCTCAACCGTGTGTTTAATAGCTTAATCGGAGCGCTCGAGGGACTTGGCATCGGTGGCGAGACCCATGGCGTGGAGGCCGTTGTCGACGTAGATGCAAGAGCCGGTGATACCGGACGCGAGGGGGGAGCAGAGGAACGCGGCGGTCTGGCCAATCTCCATGGCGGAGAGCGGCTTCTCCGCGAGGGGCGCGTTGGTGAGGGAGTAGTTGATCATGTCGTCGATGAAACCGATCGCCTTGGCCGCGCGGGAGCCGAGGGGACCCGCGGAGATGGTGTTGACGCGGATGCCCCACTTGCGCCCGGCCTCGTAGGCGAGAACCTGGGTGTCGGACTCCAGCGCCGCCTTGGCAGAGGACATACCGCCGCCGTAGCCCGGGATGATGCGCTCGGACGCGAGGTAGGTGAGCGAGATGGCGGCGCCGCCCTTGTTCATGATGGGGCCGAAGCGCTGGAGCATGGACACCTTAGAGTAGGAGGAGGCGGAGAGGGCCGCGAGGTAGCCGTTGCGGGAGGTCTCGAGGAGGGGCTTCGCCACCTCCGGGCCGTTGGCGAGCGAGTGCACGAGGATGTCGATCTTGCCGAAATCCTTCTCAACCTGCTCGGCGCACTCCGCGACGGTCCACTTCTCGTTGCCGGCGTAGCGCTTGTTGGTGCGGATCTCCTCCGGGACATCGTCGTAGGTGTCGAACACGGCGTCCATCGGGTACACCTTGGCGAACTCCATGAGGGAGCCGTCGGAGAGCTTGCGGGACTCGTCGAACTTGCCGCGGCGAAGGGACGTCTCGAAGATGTTCAGCGCGGGGACCCAGGTGCCGAGGATGACCTCGCAGCCGGCCTGCGCGAGGCACTTGGAGATGGCCCAGCCGAAGCCCTGATCGTCGGCAACGCCGGCGACGAAAGCCTTCTTGCCTGTCGATGAGGACGAACGGGGAAAAGAGAGGTCAGAGGATCGATAACGATCTGTGGCGTCGTTTTGAGGGCGTAGGGTGGAAATTTGCCGCCTGCCCGGGCGGGCTCCGATACGTCGCCGCCTCGTCGCGAGCGACTGAAGACGGCGGCGCATCGATCGCGCGTCGATGCGGGGGGATATTCGAGTCGGCGACGGGCGCCGCATCGGTCGCGGAACGACAACCGGTGGTCGGAACGGGCACTCACCGCGGAGGTCGATGGGGAGGGTCAGATCGGTCTGCGCCGCGCGGACGGTCATGCGAGAGGCCGCACGGGGAGCCTTGCGGGCGTTGCGAGCGCCGGTGCGGAGCACGTTGGCGGTGAACTGCTGGGTGGCCATGGCGGAAGACATGGTGGAGGAAGGTGTGGTTGAGTGAATCAACCTTTGTGTGCGGCGAGATGACCTTCGCGGCGCGTTACCGGGCGCTCTTCACCGGCGTTTCCAATCGGCCGTCATATCCACTCAGCGCTGCCCGGCTTACTTGTCAGGTCGAAAAGCGCACCAACCTGAGGCCGTGTGTGACTGAGAAACCAGTCAGGCCAAACCGGTGGCTGGAAAAAGCTCGCCACCGAAAAGCGCCCTGGCGTTCCACCTCCACGCACACCGCACGACGCCCGGAAGCGCTCGCTCGATCCGAAAGATGTCCGTCCTCGCGTTCGCCGCACCCATCGTCTCACCCGCGCTCTCTCGCGGCGCCGGCCCCCGCGCCAAGTCCCGCACCGCCTCCGTTTGCAGGGCGATGGCTGCCGACAACAAGGCGCCCGTCATCAACGCCGAGAAGACCCGCCCCGCGGCAAAGGTGGCCGCGGCGGTGAACGCGGCGATGACGGGCGCCCTCGTGGCTTTCCCAGCGTTCGCCGAGGAGGCCGCGACGGCCACCTCCTCCGGGGAGATCTCTCCCTTCGCGGGGGTGGTGGACGTCACCGTGCTCGGAGTCGTGGGATTGCTGGCTGTGCAGGGGAACAAAAAGGCTGAGGCGGCCAAGGCTGGGGGCAAGGGGGCCAAGGGTGGCAAGAAGAAGAAGTGAATCTGCGTCCGTGCCCCCGATGGAGGAGCCGAGTAGCCATGTAATAACACCACGGTCATCGCCGCTCCTCCTGCGAACTCGTCCAACGCCGATGTGCACACGATGACCCATGAAAAATCGATGCACATACCGTAAATATCGAACGTCTCGCACATGCAAACAGTTACGTCCCGGCTGAAGGGTGTCCAAAAAAGTCTCGCATGTTTTCATTTTGCATGCCGAGATTCAAAAAAACCAATAACTTTCTCGTCGACGATCTGCTCGAACCCAACGACAAACCCCGAACGCGGGGGGCGCAAAGGGAGCGCCGGTGGTAGCATCGCGTTTGGTACCGTCGATTTAGGGGCATGCCGGCGGATATCCGTTCGTTTTTTGGGGGTGGCCCCAAGAAACCCGCGGGGGACGCAGCGGCCAAGCCCAAGGAGGAGAAGCTGGAGGAGCCCGCCGCGACGGTGCTGCCGAAGAAGGCGAAGGCGGAGGAGCCCAAGCCGGACGTCGACATGGTCGACCTGACGGACGACGAGCCGGCTCCGAAGACCGTGGCAAAGCGCAAGACGGTCGTCGACGATGTAAGAGAGCCCCGATCCGTGCCCCAAACCTCCAGATCCACGTCGAACGTGTTCGTTGTTTATTTTTCCCCGATCGCCCCGACGCATGTCCCTTCGCCGACAGCCCTCACGCGCCCTTCACCACACACAGGATGACGTTTTCGTCCCGGATAAGTCCCCGCCCTCGGCCAAGAAGGCGAAGAAGACCCCGACGAAGAAGACCCCGACGAAGAAGACCCCGGCGAAGAAGGAACCCGTCAAAGAGCTCCCAAAGCCGCCGGGCTACCCCAAGGAGGAGTCCGAGCTCAAGTTCTCCGTCATCCAGGGGGACCAGGCGTGGGGGTACAACGACACCAGGGCCGAACCCCCCAACAAGGGAGTCAAGATCGCGCCCAGGGGACCGAACGATTGCCTCGAGGGCGTCACCGTCGTCGTCTCCGGCGTACTCGACAGCCTGGAGCGAGAGGAAGCCGAAGATTACGTCAAGCGACACGGCGGGAAGGTCACGTCGACGGTCAGCGGAAAGACCACCTACCTGCTCGTGGGAATGGACTGCGGCAAGTCCAAGTACAATAAGGCCAAGCAACACGGAACCACGCTCATCGATGAGGACGGCTTGTTCGCCATGGTGGCGGCGTGCGGGGAGAAGCCGGCGGTCGAGGAGATAAAACCAGAGCCGGCTCCAGCGTCCGCCGCCGCGAAGTCCCCGGTGCCCACGCCCAAGCCCTCCCCCAAGCCCTCCGCCGCGGCGCCCTCCGCCCCGCCGCCGGCGCCCGTCAAGAAGGCCAAGGGCGAGGACGAGACCCCACTCTGGGTCAACAAGTACAAACCCAATCAACCCGCTCAGCTCATCGGCAACGGCGCTAAAATCGCCGAGCTTCGCAAGTTTCTCACCACCTGGGAAGACGTCCACCTCAAGGGACCAGAGATCAAGGGCAAGGATAAACCCATGAAGTCGGTGTTGATCTCCGGCGCGCCCGGTGTGGGCAAGAGCAGCGCCGCGACGATCATCGCGAAGCAGCTCGGCTTTGAGGTTGTGGAGGTCAACGCCTCGGATACGAGAGGCGCCAGCGGGAAGGACGTGAAAGAGGGCGTGGGCGGCAAGGCGAGCAACGCGATACGCGAGATGGTGACTAACCGTGCGGTCAACTTCTTCACCGGGAAGCCCAAGAAGATGTGCCTGATCATGGACGAAGTTGACGGGATGAGCGGCGGCGACCGCGGCGGCGTGCAGGAACTCATCGCGTGCATCAAGATCAGCAAGATCCCCATCATCTGCATCTGCAATGACAAGTACAACCAGAAGCTGAAGAGCCTCCAGAACTACACCATGGACCTACCCTTCGTCAAGCCCACCAAGGTTCAGATACTCAAGCGCATGCTCAAGATCGCCCAGGATGAGGGGATCACCATGAGTGAAGCTGCGATGGAGGCTCTGATCGAGACATGCAACAACGACATCCGCCAGATCATCAACCAGCTGCAGATGCGCCGCCTCACCAAGCAAACCTTCGAGTTCGACGATGTCAAGTCCCTCGCAAAGAAGGACCTCGACATGGGTCCGTTCACCGCGATGGATAAGCTCACAAACCGCGATGCGGGCCTGCTCACTGTCACTGAGCGGTTAAACCTCGTGTTCCAAGACTCCGACTTGATACCCCTGTTCGTTCAGGAGAACTATCTACAATACAGGCCTTTCGCCGCGAGGAACGACGCCGAACGACTGCAGATCGTCGCGAATGCCGCGACGTGCATATCACACGGCGACATCATGAACAGGTCCGTTCGCATGAAACAAAACTGGGGCTTGATGCCCTACGCCAACATGGTTTCGTCTGTTATGCCCGCAAGCATGGTGCGCGGTGGCCGAGAAACCTTCCACGAGTACGAGCGGAACTTCAACAGGTTCCCGGGCTGGCTCGGCAAGAACTCGTCCGCGGGTAAGATGAAGCGGCTGCTCCACGAGGTACACTCGCACGCGATGACCTCCAATGCCTTCAAGGCGGACAGCGCCGGCATGCGATGCGACTACCTCCCGTTGATCAAGGATTTGACATCCCGGCCGATGTGGGAGCCGCCGCAGGGTAAAGGGAAGGAGGGCATCGAGGACGTCATGGAGATCATGAACTCGTACTGCCTCACGCGCCAGGACTGGGAGAGCATATACGACCTTTGCAAGTTTCCCAAAGGTGTCGGGCCGGAGTTTGTGGACGTGTTAAAGCCGATTGCCACCGCGACCAAGACGGCGTTCACCAGGACTTGCAATGCAGGCAGCCGAACGGTGCACAGCGGCATCCTGGTCGAGGATTTCAAGAAGAAGAGAGGAGGGAAGAAGGCGGCCGCGAATGAGGACGACGGCATGGGTGAGGACGAGGGTGAGGGCGACGGGAGCGACGAGGAGGATAACCCGTTTGACAACGCACCCAAGGGTCCCAAGCTGTCAGCAAAGAGACTCGCCGCCATCGGGTTCGTGGCCAAGGACGACGGGAAGAAGAAGAAGGCGCCGGCTAAGAAGAAGGCTGCCGCGTCCAAGAAGAAATAGTCGTGTTTGGCAATTTTAATCCACTCGCGCACGATCAGGACGAGAGCTAAGCCTCGAGAGGAAAATCTTGAACAAAACTGCGTGCCCGTCAACAGACAGAGTCATGAGAGTTTGCTACGTCACGCTCACGGCGGATGTGGATAATAAAGCCCGATCGGAGGCGCCGCTCATACCCCGCGACGCGGCCGTAGCTCCCGTCGTCCGTCCCAGACAATGTCTGTCATGGCCATGCACGCCACTAGGTTTGTCGCGCGCACCTCCGGCGCCGCGACTCTCCGCGCGCGCTCCAGCGGATTCACCGGAAGGGCGTTCCAGCTGACCGCTGCCCCGGGCTCGAAGCGCGGATTCCGCTCCGCCGCGGTCACCTCGATGGCGCTCAAGACCGGCATCGTCGGCCTGCCCAACGTCGGCAAGTCCACTCTCTTCAACGCACTGGTCGAGAATAGCAACGCGGAGGCTGCAAACTACCCTTTCTGCACCATCGAGCCCAACAGCGGCATCGTCCCCGTCCCCGACGAGCGCCTCCAGGCGCTCGCCACGATATCCGGCACCTCCAAGGACAACATCGTGCCCACCACCGTCGAGTTCGTCGACATCGCTGGCCTCGTCAAGGGCGCCGCGGACGGTGCGGGTCTCGGCAACAAATTCCTTGCCAACATTCGTGAGTGCGACGCCATCGTCCACGTCGTACGATGCTTCGACGACGACGACGTCATCCACGTCGACGGCAAGGTCGATCCCCTCTCGGACATCTCCGTCATCAACTTTGAGCTCGCGCTGGCGGACATGGCGCAGATCGAGAAGAGGCTCGAGCGCCTCAACAAGGGGCGCGCCAAGTCCAACGCCGACAAGGAGGCGGAGGCCGGCGAGCGCGACGCCCTCGCCAAGATCAAGGTGCTCCTCGAGGAGGGCAAGCCTGCCCGGCTCGCCCCTCTCAACGACGATGAGTGGGCTCTGGTGAAGGACCTCTACCTGCTCACCGCCAAGCCGACGATCTACGCAGCGAACGTCAACGAGGATGACCTGGCGGATAAGGGCGGCAGCAACCCGCATGTCGCGGTGGTTCGCGAGCACGCGCAGGAGGAGGGCGCCGAGGTGACCATCATCAGCGCACAGGTTGAGTCAGAGCTGATCAAGCTTGATCCAGAGGAACGGGATGAGTTCCTCGCCGACCTCGGCGCGGACGAGGGCGGGCTGCAGTCGCTCATCCGCGCTGCGTACAAGCAGCTCAAGTTGCAGACGTACTTCACCACCGGCGAGAAGGAGACGCGCGCGTGGACGATCAAGGAGGGTTTCACGGCGCCGCAGGCGGCTGGGGTGATTCACACCGATTTCGAGAAGGGGTTCATCAAGGCGGAGACCGTCGGGTACGACGATTTTATCGTCAACAACGGGTTCTCCGGCGCCAAGGAGAAGGGCGTATGGCGCCTGGAGGGTAAGGACTACGTCGTCAAGGAGGGCGACGTCCTCGTCTTCAAGTTCAACGTGTAAGTTGTTGGCTCGAGTGACTATTTATTATTAACCTCATCGCGTGCTGCTTCACCATCGATCCGCTGGATCCGCGACGGAGGGCGAGTACTCGGAGTACGTGTCCGACCCGGAGTAGTGAGGACCTTCGAACCTTCGCTCGCGCTCCATCATCCGCTGGTGCTCCCCGCGTCGTTCCCGCTCCTCGGCCTCCCACTGGAGTTGCCTCTGGTAACGCTCCCGTCTCGCGCGATCGCGCTCGACGGCGAGTCGCGCCAGTTCGTCCCGCTCGCGCTGCGCCCTCACGTGTTCCATCCCCCCGCCCCTCGGCCACCTCCCGACGTTAAAGTCGACGCCGGGCTCGCCCAGCGTGAGCACCTCGGTGGTCACCACCTTGGGAGCGGCGTGGCGCCTGGAACCCTCCACCGGGGGCAAGCCCCACGTGTCGATATTCACCGCAACCTCCGCCCCGGATGGATCCTCGGGGGGTACGTACCGCTTGACGGTCAGACCCAAATTCGCCGTCGGTAACCGCGCGGGTTCCTGCGCACCCTCGGGCATCACCGCGCGGCTCAGCGCCACCGTCTTCCCTTCGAGACGGAAGCGCTCCTCGGGCGGCGGGGGCGGATCGTCCGGATATCGTCTCCCCTCGCTGGGCAGCCTCGGCGGGCTCGGCGGGGGACCGCGGTTGGCATCGCGGCGACGCGCGAGGACCTCGGGGCTCGCATCCGCGCGGCGGCTGGACATCGCGCGGTCCCTGCGGCCGCGGCCGTGCCTCGCGGGGGACCCGAACCGACTCCCGGCGTTGAACCTTTCGTCGTCGTCGTCGTCGTAACACGCGGCGTCGTCCAGCGAGGTGAATCCAGATGTGAA
>CEPC01119226.1_pt1 | contig 11884 bp, 8 predicted proteins | sample 530651 | NCBI WGS metagenome assembly CEPC01 (sample SAMEA2620828, study PRJEB7988) | marine metagenome | biome: marine biome (ENVO:00000447); feature: deep chlorophyll maximum layer (ENVO:xxxxxxxx); material: "saline water (ENVO:00002010), including plankton (ENVO:xxxxxxxx)" | depth 65 m | reverse complement strand
CCATCGGTCCGGTCACCCCCGCGCTCGCTTCGCGAGCACCCCCGTACGCCCATCGGGGTAGGCTCGGCTTTCCTACCGCGCGCAGGTCAGCATCGAGCACCGTCGCTCGGGCCGCTGCTGGATCCCCTCGCGCGCGCTGGCTCGCGGCCACTATCGCGCCATCCCTCAGTGACCAGCCCTCCGTGTCGAGAAGGGCCCGGACCGCCTCCTCTGCACCCATGTGCCTCGCCAGCTAACAGTGATTTTTCATACGGTCCCATACTTGGTACGCAGGCGCTCAGTTTACGTTGGGTTTCGCGGTCGAAAGGTGGATGAGATCCACGCCACCGCCACAGTAGAGGGCACCGGCTTCGAGATCTCAGCGCGAGGAGAAAGGATGATTCCCACGCGCGTCAGCCACAACCCGATCATCGGCCCCGGCGTGGTGCCATTCGGCGTGGATCCCGCGTACGACGCCCAGTACAAGCTCAACCAGGCCCCCAGATCCCACGTAGCGTCCCACGGCCAGGGCAAGCCCTTCACCGTGGAGCCCGGGCCCCACCAGCGCACGCAGTGAGTCATCACGCCCTTCTTTCTATCATGAATGATCCATCTAGATGTTTGGCGACCGATCTAGCGGTTCGATCGACGCGCTCGTCGCGTTCGCGGCGTCGTTCGCCCAGTCACCTCGCGAGAAACTTGAAATCTGACGACGAGCTCCCTTCTTGTTTTGCCCACTTCCGCAGGTATCCCTACGTGACCGGTACCACCGTCTTGGGATGCAAGTACAAGGATGGCGTCATGCTTGCGTGCGATACCCTCTGTAAGTCCCCGCGAACGTCCCGCGCCTCCGCCCCCGGAGCACAACCCGCCTCCGCCCACCAAGTGTAACCCTAAAAACGACACCGAAAGCAACATCCCGGATCTGAATCCGACGCCGCTCACCGTTCCCGTCTCGCAGGCTGTTATGGTTCGACCAAGAGGTACAAGAGCGTCGAGCGCATCAAGAAGGTGAACAGTTCGACGGTCATCAGCTTCACCGGCGAGCTCTCGGACTTTCACTACATAGTCAGCCTCCTCGAGGAGCTCGACACGACCGACTACTGCGAGGATGACGGCAATGAGCTCGCACCGTGGGAGATCCACTCGTACCTGTGCCGCGTGATGTACAACAGGCGCAACAAGTTCGACCCGCTGTGGAACAGCCTGGTCGTCGCGGGGGTGAAGCACGGAAGGACCTTTCTGGGCACCGTGGGGATGATCGGTCAGCACTATGAGGATTCGCACCTCGCCGCCGGGTTCGGCAACCACATGGCGAGGCCGCTGTTCCGCGAGAAGCACACCGACGACATGAGCGAGGAGGACGCCAAGAAGCTCATGGAGGATTGCCTTAGGGCGTGCCTTATGCGCGACAAGACGATGATGAACAAGTTCCAGATCGCCAAGGTTACTGCGGGCGGCTTGGAGATCTCGGAGCCCTTCCAGGTGCCCATGAACTGGGGGTATGAAAAGTTCAAGGATCCCACGAAGCATGCCGTGGGTGCGTGGTGACAGGGGTGATTTATCTCGTTGTAATCATACTACACTCGATACTCGATCGATACGCGTCTATTTCACATCGCCCGGGGGCAGGAACCCACCCGCGCAGAGCGTGTCCAGCAGTCTGAACGCACACGTTGGATGGCGCACCGTGGGCGCAAACTTATGCACCGGACCCGTGGGCACCAGGTGCATAGTCTCGCTCAGCCCCTCCTTATTCTGCATCGAGTGCTCCAAGGCCTGCTCGCTGTCCATCCTTTCGACGAAGTCGCTCAGCTTGCGCTCGATGGTGGAGCGCTGCACGTCCCCGTTGCGCACCTGCTCCAGCAACTTGCCCTCAAAGACCGGGTCAACCTGCCAGAGCTTCCCACCGTTCGACGGAGCACCCGGCCCCCACTTGCAGCGCTTCGACGGAGGCTCGGCGGCCTCCGCTGACGCACTAATCATGATCGCGATGGCGTTGGCGACGTCGGGGATGTACCTGGTGAGGACCTTCTTCCTCGCCTTTCGCTCCTTTGCGGCTTGCGCGCGGACAATTTTACCCTTGAGCTGGGTGGCGCAGCCGCGGATGGCACGGTCGACAGCCTCCGCAATCTCCGTGTTATCGTCTCCGATGTACTCCTTCGAGGTGCCCTTGAACGGGATCTTGGTGCTCACGATGGAGACGAAGACGCCGATCTTGTCGTTGTTCTTGTCGATCTTGTAGGAGCCCCAGTTCAACCGTTGCACGCACCTCGTCACCACGTCCGACCCAGCTTCAAACAGCAGTGGGATCCTGTTCGCGAACCTGAAAACGTTGAATCCCGCCTTGACATCCTTACCCCCGAGGCTGACGCAAGCCTCCACGATCAGTGGATGTCCCTGCGACGCCAGGGCGGGCCCGACGTACGAAGCAATCCAGTCTGGCGCAAGTTCCTTCATGATCCCCAGCCTCAGGTTGTACTCACCCGCCGGGGACAGGCATGCACCGTCGGGATCGGCAAACCTCGCATCGCAAAGCAACTGCTGGATCCTGGTTCCCTGAGTATCGCTGACTTCTTTTGGGGACATGCCGGGTTCGAAACCCTTGCCCAGCTCCGCCACGAGTCGGCCCGCGTATTCCTTGCTGATGCACGTGAACTCCTTGTTCAGAAACGCCTGCAGGGTCTTCTCCCGCGTCTGCGAAAGCAGATCCTTGATGAGCAGCTGGTTCTCCTTCGCCGCGCTGGGGTGGTGCTTTGTGGTCGTAGGGGGTGCGGGCATCACCTCTGTGCGCCGCCTAAACGTCGCGTCCACGTTTTGCCTCGCGTCGCCACCCGCGCTCTCGTATCGAAAGTGAAACTGCGCGTAAGGGGTGACGATGGCTAGTTGCCTGAGGTAGCTCAGGACCTTGTTCCTGTACGTGGTCCAGTTACCCTCGATGATGACGCTTAGCTCGGCGCCGTGCCACGCGGAATCGTTCGGCGTCTTCTCCGCACTGTGCACGTTCGGCTCGTTCTTCTCCATGTTGATGTCCAGCACGTACCGCGACGTGAACTTCGACTTGGGCTGAGCGCTGGTGATCTTGATGGGCAAACCGGTGGTCTGCTTACTCCAGATGAGCGCCATCTTGGACCCCAAGCCGAACTTACCTCTCGTCTGCCTCACACCGTACTTGGTACCCGACAACACGCGCCCGAGCATGTTCGGGATGTCGTCGTACGCCATCCCCTTGCCGTTGTCCTTGACGGTGATGCGGAAGAACGATTTGGCACCTCCCTTCCTCCCGCCCCCTCCCGCGTCGACCTTCCCGCCCTTCGCCGCCTTTGCCGCTGCTTTGGCTTCCTCCTTGAGCCTCTTCTGCTTCTCCTTGTCGGTTTCGATGTCTGCGTACAGCGCGCTGTCCTTGCGAACGTGCGCCTTGAGCCCGATGAGATCCTCGTACTGACTCAGCGTCACCTCCTCGACCGCGATGTCCACGTCGGGCAGCACCCCGATGCTCTCCGCCGAGTCCAGGGAGTTCTCGATGAACTCACGCAGAGTGGTGTACAACGACTTACCCGCGTTCTCGAAACCCGCGATGCCCTTGTTGTCCTGGAAGAACTCCGCCGGGGACTTGCTCTTCAGGTTTTTGTCCCCGGCTCCTTTCGACTTGGGAGGCATCTTGGATGTGCCTTGCGTCGCGGGTCCGCTCCTGTGACGGGGCTACTCTGATTCGTCGCCGATTAGGTATTCTCCCGACAAATCTCGGGGGATCACCCGCTCGTCGTCTTGGCCGAGCGGCGATCGCCTTCGCGTGCGACTCCTCTGCGGATCGGCCCCGGTCGATGGACGCGAACTTATTTTTTACACGATCGAACGGAAGCAGTCCAAGCAGAGGAGTTCTCTGTCCATCCCGGCTTCAAGGTCGGAGGAGTCGGGTCGACATTCAAAAAAAAAGGCCGGTGGATCCGCGGAAGAAAAGGGCGGGAGGTTGCTCCAGGTCTCGATTTTATCACGACTCCCCCACTGTGAAATTAGTTAGGGGGGATCAATTTTGGATGCTGCATGCCATTGTGAGGATCTGCGCGATCGAAATATAGTCGTTTGGAGGAGCCAGCTCGGTCACCAAAAACAACATAACAACGAAGGCGTCCGACCAGGCGGAGATCCACAACACTACCGCGTTTCCGCACGCAACACCCACCAACTCAACACACCACCTTTACAATGGTGAGTCCCAGGCTCGAACACGTCCATGTGGTGGCACCAGGCCCGTCCGGCGGCGCTTGTACCCCGTCGACGCGCCTCGGCGGCCGTGACTGCGCGCGCAAATCAAATCATACGGGTTTTGGCACCGGAATTCATTCGATTTACCGGGTGCATTGGCGTCCGGGATCCCGGATACGGGCGCGTCGGGCGGACGATATACCCTGGCGCCTCCGTCTCGATCATATGATATCTGGTGGCCTCCGCGCGAGACGGAGGTGGCGCGTGGTTTTTCGCGGTCGTTGCCTCTCCGCGCGGCAGAGCTCGGTCCGGATTTCTCGCCCGCTTTCAATTTTTCAAGCTACAAGCCTCTTTTGAAGCGGGAAGCTTGTTGACTCGTTTTGGGGTTTCTCGACGGCGACGCCTGCTCGCGATCGGGGTCGCGATCGATCGCATCGGACGCGTCTGTTACTCGGGACCACTAGGGAGTTGTGCACATTTTCCCTGGGGACGGAGACGGTCGCGCGGGGTGACGGGAGTGCGCGGACGAGGACCGTCTCGCGCAAAATTTCCGATCTTGGGAAACGGGTGACTCGCGTGGGATATTTCCGTATATGGGTCACGCCGGTCCCGCGAGGCGATGATCGGCGCGACGAACAGACGAGGGCGTCATCGTCACGACGTTCCCACATCCCGCAGTCGCGACGACCTCGTAAATTATCCCGGGGGTGTCGGGGTGGTCCCAATCCTCGGGAAACGAGGACCCGGTTGTTTCCCGTCCAACGGACAGTCTGTCACCGTGAAAAGCCTGCTCGTGAGAATCTCGCTGTGCGCGCAAACGCTGACCACCATCCCTCTCCCCCCCGTCCTCTCTCTCCAGGCTGTTGGTTCCGCTCGCCGCGACAAGGGCAAGGGCCGCTCCACCGGTCTCACCGAGGAGCAGAAGCAGGAGATCCGCGAGGCGTTCGACCTCTTCGACACCGACGGCTCCGGCACCATCGACGCCAAGGAGCTCAAGGTTGCCATGCGCGCCCTCGGCTTCGAGCCCAAGAAGGAGGAGATCAAGAAGATGATCGCCGACATCGACAAGGATGGCTCCGGCACCATCGACTTCGAGGAGTTCCTCACCATGATGACCGCCAAGATGGGCGAGCGCGACTCCCGCGAGGAGATCATGAAGGCTTTCCGCCTCTTCGACGACGATGAGACCGGCAAGATCAGCTTCAAGAACCTCAAGCGCGTGGCGAAGGAGCTCGGCGAGAACATGACCGACGAGGAGCTTCAGGAGATGATCGACGAGGCTGACCGCGACGGCGACGGCGAGGTCAACGAGGAGGAATTCTTCCGCATCATGAAGAAGACTTCCCTCTTCTAAGTCGCCTCGCTCAGCACGCGCGTGTCGCAACCCAACACTGCACAAGCACCTGTAGTATCCCGAACATCTAGGCATAGAAGACGCTCCGAAGTGGCGACGCATGATACCAACGCAATCGCCGTGAAGATTTTGTAATCAGACGTTGCCACCAGGCTCCTTTGTAAACACTGCGCGTCACTCGCGACTCGGCTAGGACCGGTTTTGGTTTTGCCGGCCTGCCAGCAGAAAACCGCCGACGTGTCATTCCGGATAGAGCCGAAGTCCACGAGCTCGCAGAACATGACAACTGTGATTCTGAGCAGCACCGCGACCTCATTCACCGCCTCCGTGCGGTCGAACACTGCTTCCCTTGCGCGCTCCTCCAAGAGACCCTCTGCGGTCTCCCATCGCGCGGTTCGCGCCCCCGTGTCGTGCTGTTCATCGACGCCTGGCGATGGAGCCGATCAGGCTGCGGTGCCGAGTGAGCTCGTTGGGCGCCGCGCCGCGCTCTCCGCCGCGCTCATCTCCTCCCTCGCGCTCGAACTCGGCGTCATGCCCACGGTCGCCGCGTCCCTCTCGGGTCCGACGGACGGCCCGGTCCTCGTGGTGGGCGCCACCGGCAACACGGGGCGCAGGGTGGTGGCTCAGCTTCGCGCCAAGGGCGTCGCTGTTCGTGCCGGGTCCCGGGACACCAAGAAGGCCTCCTCGCTCGGCCTCGCCGCCGCGGGAGCCGAGCTGGTCCAACTCGACGTCCTCGACAAGGCCAGCATCGAGGCCGCCATGCAGGGATGCACCGCGGTCATATGCGCCACCGGGTTCACCCCGTCGTTGAACTTCAAGAAGGATAACCCAGCCAAGGTGGACCACGAGGGCACCGATAACCTCGTCGCCGTGGCCACGGCGCCGGGGAGCTCCGTCAAGAGGTTCGTGCTCGTCACCTCGCTTCTCACCAACGCCAAGGCTGCGGGTCAGGGCAACAACGACAACTACAAGTTCCTCAACGCTCTCGGCGGGGTCCTCGACGAGAAGCTCGCCGCCGAGCTCAACCTCCGAGCGTCCGGACTGGACTACGTTATCGTCAGGCCGGGGGGGCTCAGCAACGAGGCGCCGGAGGCTGTGGGCAACCTTATCGTGAGAGGGGAGGACACCACGTTCGGGCTGGAGACGGACCCGGGCCGCGAGATCAGCAGGGACACCGTCGCGGCGGTCTGCGTTGAGGCTCTCTTCCAGGACGCCGCGGCCAAGAGGGTGGTTGAGGTTGTGTCCTCGCCAAGCGCGCCCGTGCTGCCCGTGGACAAGTGGTTCGCGTGAGATGGCGTCGGACGCGAGGGTGCGGTCGCGTAGGTTTGAAAAGTTCATCTATCGTCAGGTTCTCGCCCGTCGCGGCATCCATCGCCCCCGCCGCTGGTAGGACCGTTTCGGTCAAACTGTTGCACTGCCAGCGCCAAGCAAAACACCATTTTCTGTCTGACACGAATTTTTTGGGTCCCGCCACACACCAAGGGGGCCTAGCTAGAGGTGGAGGCGAGCCCGTGTCTAGCATCGGCGACCGGGTCGAGTGTCTGCGACCCGCAACGATAATTCCAGATACCTGAAACCCGCGGCTCTGGCACGAGCGCTCGTTTGAAGGCCCGCGGGGCGTGGAAGATCTGGCGGCGTCCAGATATTTGAACCCATGGCGAACGTGGCGGTGAGCGTGGTGAGCTACATCCTGCTGTTCATCCTAATCTCGGGCTTGGCCGGCACGGTCGAGTTTCACGAGTTTAAGAAACAATTCCGGGACAAGGTTCCCATCATGGTGGGCTTCTGCGGTCAGTTCATCTTGCTGCCCTTCCTCGGCTTCTGCTCGGTGATGCTTTTCGGCTTGACCGAGCTCGGGAAGGATGACGCGCAGACGGTGGTGGCGGTAAACGCGACGACAGGGAACGTGACGACGACGGTGACAGTGCCGGATCGCGGAGTGGTGGGCATAGAGGCGGTTATCCTCATGATGACAACCTCCTCGCCGGGCGGCAGCTACAGCAACTGGTGGTGCTTCATCTTCAACGCGGACCTCGCGCTGAGCGTCGCGATGACGACGGTATCGTCGATCTCGTCGGTGTTCATGCTCCCCCTGAACCTCGCAATCTACCTGAACGCGACCAACTCGGACAGCATCGACGTCGAGTACGGTCCGCTGAGCATAGCCGTGGCGGTGGTCGTGGTCGCCGTCGCGTGCGGCCTCGCGTCGTCGCACGTGTTTCCCAACCACCGGCATGTCTTTCACACCTCTGCGAACGTCGCCGGTCTCTCACTCATCACGCTCGGGCTGGTGTTCACCACGGGAAGCAGGGAAGGGCTGTTCGGTCAGCCGTGGGAGTTTTTCGCGGGTGTCGCGATGCCCTGCGTCGCGGGCCTGATACTCAGCAACGTGATGTCGTTTGCGGTGGGGCTGAACAAGCCGCAGTGCGTCAGCGTCGCCATCGAGACGTGCTACCAGAACACGGCGCTTGCGCTTTCCGTCGCGCTGGCTTCGCCCGCCCCCGCGCGAGCCGCGGCGGTGCCCGTGTTCTATCAGGTTGTCCAGATGGTGTCGCTGCTGACGTACTCGCTTTTCTCGTGGAAGATGGGCTGGACATACGCACCATCAAATGTGAGCGTCTGGAGGATGATAGTCACCAACTATCAGCCAGTGTTTCAGAGGGAGTCGGCGGCGATCAAGGAGGAGCTGGAGAAGGCCAAGACGGCCCTGAAGGAGGCAAAGAAGGACCACAGGGGGATGCACTCGCCGCACGCGAGAAGTCCGGAGAACACGGTCAAGGGGGCGGGTGCGGCGAGTTCTATCCTTGCGAGCGTGTTCCCATCTACCTCGGCAAACGGGCGAAAGGTTGCGCCGCAGCCCAGGACTGGCGTCGAGGACGACATGGACTTCTCGGACTCTCCCACGACACCGACGCGCCCGGGTCACTCGAGAACAAAGTCCGCACTAGGTCTCGGGCTCGGGGAGATCGAGCAGGAGGCGCTAGATAAGGTTGAGAAGGGTACTTCGAGGAAGGGACACCTTCACGACTCGGAGGCTGACGATCTCATCACGCCGCTGCGGACGCGCGTGAAGGCTCTGGAGGAGCTGAACATCCAGGTCGCGAGGAAGAGTACGCTCAAGACATCGTACTGGGACTTTGTGTCCGTGCTGCAGGGCAGCGCGACGTCTGTGGCGAGGACGGTGAGTAGGATCCCGGGTCGGATCAGCGATAGTATTATGGGGTCGGGGCGGACAACCCCGGCGGGGAGCGTGGCGTCAACCCCGAGAGGGTCGCATGCGAATCTGGAGGTGTTCCGAGGTCGGGCGAGTAAAAATCAGGTGGCGCCCATGCCCTCGCTGGATACCCCCGGCGACGACAACAAACGAGATAGTCCCGCGTAAAGTGTAGTCATAGCAACGCATAGCGCAAAGTGTTAATCCCATATCGGTTCCGAGGGAGGAACTGACGGTTTGCCATGCACCCTCAGCCTGTACAGACACGTCCAGTCCTTGTTCCCGTAATTGGACTCAACCTCGAACCGCACGTGGTCCACCGCAGTTCCGGGCGCGCCGCCGAGCTCGAACGTCTGCATCGCGCTACCTCCCTGGCCGTCCAGGAGCTGGTACCTGATTGAGCCCAAAGCCCTGGCGCCCGCACCCGGACTCTTGGTGTTGTTCCACCCGAGGATCTTCACCGACTTTGGCGCGCTCGTTATGTCATAAGCGACGTCCCTGTGCACGTGTTCAACCGTCACCGCCTTCACGACGATGGCCTCCCGCAGCCGGAGGTCCACCCACCCGCGGGTACCCTCCAGGGCGAGGCACTCGCCCGCAGCCTCTGACGAAGCGGATATGACCCACTCGTCCGCCCTGGGGTGCACCCCTCCCCGCAGGCCCTTCAGCGCGTTGGTCAGCGGACCGTCGCCCTTGGCCACCGCGGAGGCGAGAGCAGAATGACCCACGACCTTACCACCGCCGCTGAACATGGCGTAGTCCACGAGACCCGTCCTGTCCGCGCGGAACAGCTCCATCTGCGCCCGGACCTCGTCCGCAACCTCCTTGCTCGTCTTGGAGTGTCGCCTGGTGCCTTTTGCCTCGTTAGCGAGCTTCCCGATCTCCCGCCGGAGATCCTCGATGTCAGTCTTGTCAGCCTTGGATTCATCCGGCACGGGGTACGGGATAGAAGCCAACGCCTCCAGCCGTTTGCGCAGCTCGTCGAGCTCGGCGGTGACCCGTTCGGGAACCTCGGGCGCGCCATTGTTAACTTGCGCCGCCGCCGCCTGGCTCGCGACGCCGGCGATCTCCTTCATCAACTCCCGGCGTAGTTCGAGCAGCTCCGCCTTGCCCACCTCCGCGGTCGCGGTCGCGGTCGCGGGCGTCGGGGCTTTCTGTTTCGCGAGCCTCTCAACCTCCCTCCGCAGCGCGGCGATGTCCTTGCCGTGGTCGACCACCTCCGCCGGCGCCGCCGCCGCGCCTCCCCCTCTCTGCTTCTTCACCTTGGCGATCGTCGCGTCCTGCGCCTTGACCTGCTTCACGAGTGCGTCCAGATCCTTCCTCAGCGCCGCCGTCTCCCTGTCCCTCTTGGCGGTGGACGGACCCCTCGCGTCGAGCGCCGCGGCCATGGCATCCACCGAGTCGCCCACGACGGAGACGCGCTCCGCGAGCAACTTGGCAGCCTTCTCCGACGCCCTGACTCCGTCGCCTCGGACGATGGTCACGGTGCGCACGCTCGTGCTCATCGCGACGACGACCGCGACTAGCGCCCAGAGCGCCACCGCGCCCAGCGACATCCCCGCCTTCTTCGGCCTCCTCGGACTCTTTGGAGTGCGAGCGCTGGGCGAGCGCTCGTCTCTGCCGAGCCTGTTGCCGGTGTATCCGCCGGTGAACGGCGCCTGACTCGCGATGACGCGCGAGGGTTGCTGCACCGTGGGCATACCGCCACCGCCGAGAGGGTTCGCCGGGTTCGTCCGCGCGGGTCCGGGTGCGCGCGCGTTGACGGACGGGGACATGAGAGCGGCGGGTGACATCATCGTTCCCTGTGGCGCGAAGTTGCTGAGACGCTCGCGGAAGGCGTCGACCGCCGCGTCAGAGGGCAACATGCTGTGGCGACCGGTCTCCGGACGACTCATGGTCCTGACCCTCATCGTCTCGGGGAACGCGCTCATGGTCCCCGCCAATGACGGGCGGTTGCTTCGCGCGGTCCAAGATGCGAGTTCGCAGCAACGGTCAACTTGCGAGAAACGGCGCGAGCTCATCCGGTCAGTAGCGTCCAGCTGTCCCGTCGAAAACCTCGGTTCCGACACTGGTGACCCGCGCCCCTCTGCAACCATGGAGAGGGTGCGGGGCGAGCTCAAAGTCAAGGCAACAAAGGCAACACCAGAGGAGCGCGAGCGGTGAGAGCCCGCTCGTCCCCTTCCCGTGCTTCCGGCGCTGTGACCTTCCGCATGCGCTGCGGAGGCCGCGGGACCAAACTTTGTTCACCCGACTGCCCCCGCTCGGACGCGGCCGTCCCCTCGATGCCTGCCGTCCATCCCGATCCATCCCCTCGCTCACATTTGATATCCCATCCATCGCACGCGCAGGCTCGTGACGGACGCGCGCCCCTCCGACGGGGTGGAGCTGGAAGAATGGTCGTCACCGCGCGGCGGGGCTGGGTCCAGCACCAACAGCCCGATGGGGTCCCTCACCGACGACGGCCTGGGGGACACCCCGAGGACATCGGAGCGCGAACCGACGGATGCGCACGTGTCCATCAACGCGGACGCGGGTGACGAAGCACGGCGGGAAGCGGACGTGCCGCTGTCGGGGATAAACGACGACGGGTACTTTGGCGACGCGAGCGGGCAGTGGCTCAACCTGGAGCCAAACGAGAGGATCACGCTCCACGCAAGCGCGGATACGGACCCTTGGTTGGAGGTGAAGGAGTTCGCGCGGCAGTACGGCGCGCCGTTCGTCTGGGGTGTCCTGACGGTGGTGGTGGCCGTCTACGCGCTGATATGGTGGAGTGAGAGCAGGTTGGCGGCGGGGGAGCGAGCAGCAGAGGCCGCCGTCGCGTCGGACTCCGGGCCGGGGCGAAGGCTCCTCGCGGGGGCGTTGGGGGAGGCGATGTCGAAGGCGGTGGGACCGGGGCTACGCGCGGCGCGCAAGCTCCTGGTAGTCAGGCGGTGAGCGACCCCAGACCGGGTTGAGAGTAGTAATATTAGCAGGCGTTGAAGGTTGAGTCGAAAGTGACTTCTCATTACGATTCTATGGGTGTCGCTACTGCGCCGGCGATGCCTCCGGCGCGGGCGGAGCTGCCGCCGCGGGCGAGGCCATGGGGGACGCCGCCGCGCCCAAATCGCCCGTCACGCTACCCCCCGATGGGG
>CEPC01070081.1_pt1 | contig 11911 bp, 10 predicted proteins | sample 530651 | NCBI WGS metagenome assembly CEPC01 (sample SAMEA2620828, study PRJEB7988) | marine metagenome | biome: marine biome (ENVO:00000447); feature: deep chlorophyll maximum layer (ENVO:xxxxxxxx); material: "saline water (ENVO:00002010), including plankton (ENVO:xxxxxxxx)" | depth 65 m | reverse complement strand
GGACCGCCTTCGATCGTAGTCGGGCGGGCCAATAGGAACAGCTGTTCGTTTTTTTTGAAGACCTCGAGGAGGGTTTGCACGTCTGCCGAGACTGAGGAGCGCATAAGAGGGAATATCCGAACATGTCGACCCCCGCACCTGCCGAGAAAGAGCAGGGATGGTTCAGCCGCCTCGCGAGCTCCGTGGCGTCCTCCGTGGGCGAGGGACTGAACTAGTGCGTGCCCCTTTTTCTCGGGTCGTCGCAAGCGCGGCTCGTTCGCGTGGCGATCCGCTTCCCGTGCCCGCAACCTCTCACCCGATCCCCCTCTATGTCTCGCCTCATGTCGGCACTCGGGTCGATCGTGCGATCGCCGCTTCGATCGAGCTCGAGCGTCGATCGAACCTCATGGCCGCAACGGGAAGCCCAACCGCCTCGTCGTCAGCCCTGAAAACCCGACCGCGGCTTCTTCCCCGTCGATCTCGACCCCAGGCCTGCGCTGAACCCATCGCTCCCCTCTTTCTCAACAGTCTCACCGGAATCGAGGATCCTGATGAGTTGAAGACCGTGGATGACGGCAGCGGGAACGTGACAAAGAAGGACGACGCCGACGCGGGCGGTCGCAAGGCCATGTGGTCGCAGCTCAAGGATCTCGTCGGAGCCGATATCATGTCCAAGTTTAGCATTCCCATCTTCCTCATGGAGCCTATCAGCGTGCTCCAGAAGACGGCGGAGAACATGCAGTACTGCGAGTTACTCGACAGGGCGTGCGAGGAGGAGGAGGAGTTCATGCGGCTTGCCTACGTTGCGGCGCTCGCCGTCTCCGTCTACTCATCCAACGAGCGCACGAAGAAGCCGTTCAACCCCATTCTTGGCGAGACCTGGGAGATGGCGCTACCCGAGGTGGATGGGATCTACGTCGCCGAGCAGGTGTGCCATCACCCCCCGATCGGAGCGAGCCACTGCGAGACCCCGCGCTGGACGTTTGACCTGACCTCCGCGGTTCGGACCAAGTTCATGGGTAACTGGGTCGACGTCTGGCCCAAAGGGAGGACAAGGATCCACCTGAAGGAGTGCGGGGACGTGTACAACCTGTTGCCGCCTGCATCCAGGGTGAACAACCTCGTGGTCGGTCGGTTGTGGATCGATACCTTCGGCGAGATGCGCGTGAACAACCTCAAGACGGGCGCAAGCGCCGTGCTGACGTTCAAGGAGTGTAACATGTTTGGCGCGGGCCGATGGGAAGTGTCGGGCGACGTGCTCGGCGCAGATGGCGAGTGCAAGCTCAAGCTCAAGGGCAAGTGGAACGAGTCTATGACCGCCACCCAGCCCGACGGTTCCTCCGGTCGCATCCTCTGGGCCAAGAACCCGGACCCCAAGGAGGGTGCGCTTGTCGAGAAATATGGGTTTGACAACTGGACGCTTCGCATGAACGCGGCAAAGGATGCGCCCAAGGGTCTGCTCAAGTCCGACTCGCGCCTCCGCCCCGATCGCATGGCGCTGGAGAAAGGTGACGACACCACCGCACAGAAGATGAAGCACGTGTTGGAGGAGAAGCAGAGGGCGGAGCGAAGGAAAAGGGAGGCAAACGGCGGGGAGTGGAAGCCGCGGTGGTTCAAGCTCGCGGCGGAGGCCGACCTTCACGAGCTCGAGCTGGACGTCGGCACGGCCGTGTGGGAATGGAACGGAGCGTACAACGAGGAGTTGGCGAAAAGGACGGAGAAGGGGATTGATAACGTGCTGGAGACTGAGTTTGACCCTTGGGAGTTTGAGGACACCAAGGACATGGTGATCCCTTAATGAGTTGCCCATTGAATTGATACATTCATTCTACACATGCCAGTCGCCTCGCTCGAGTGTGTTAAGGTGAGTTTTAACAATCAAGTATGATAGGTTGCCACGCGCTCAAGCGCGAATTCCCTGAATCTGCGAACCCCGCGGACTGCCCACACCCGCGGCAGCGGCCAAGCCTGACAGCTTTCGCCTTTTACCATTCCACGCCTGCGGCGAGTACACCCTGTTCGAAGCATCCGACGCGAACATGCGCTCGAGTCGCCTCGGAGAGCTCAGTTTGGCCTTGACCGCACTCATGATCATGGCATTTGTCTCGTTCTCCTTGTCGCTAGCCCACTCGTCCTCCTCCTCCACCGCCGCCGCCGCTGGTGCTGCGTTGATTGCCCCAAGTGCGCTTGCCATGGCCAACCCGGCATCCCTCGCCGATCTCGCGGCGTCCCTCGCCCTAGCTGCCGTATCCGGTGACCCTCGCGGTGATCTCGGCGGCATGACTGCAAGCCTCGCCAGCGCCCTCGACTTTCTGGTCGCCAGCCTCACGGCACGCGCTGCTGCTGACGCCACACCCCACGTGATCCTGGCGACCGGGGAGACGCATCGCGCGGTGCTTCCACCCACCTTGCCCAGCGCACGGATCGGGGATGCGAGGGTACACACCGGATCGCTCGTGCACCATCTCGTCGCGCTTCGAAACCCTTCCTCACAGTGTTCCATCGCGACGCCGAGACTGAGCAGAGCTCGGATCACGACCGCCCGAAGCGGAGCACCCTTGAAATACCCGTCGGGTCGTTGCGGTGGGCGTCGCAGTGCGATGACGAGGCTCGCGGGGTCGTTATCTCCCTCCTCCGTCTCATATTGGCTCTCGATACTCCCCATGATGTCCTCAACGTCGTGAAGTCCCGCGAATCTCACCTGCCGTAGCGCGAGCGCCTCGCGTTTTCGCACCCCCCATTTCACCGCCACCAAGGAAAGGTTCAGGGGCGAATCGTCCCACATGGAAAGCCTCAGGTTGTCGTCATCCAGATCACCCGAAGAGTGATCATGGGCCGCTGCGTCCTCCCTCTGCCACCTTCGGAGTAAATCCTTCGCGCAGGGCATGGCGAGCGACGACAAGACCCTTTCCTCACCTCCAGAGTGATCGAGTCTGCGCGGGGGGAACAGAAGCGTTTTTTTTTCCGTGACTTCTTTTGCTCGCGCGAAAAAACCACGGCGACCTCACCAGAACCAAGCAGAGGCGGCGCTCGATGTACCGGCCGGCCTCGAACCCCTCGCCATGTCACCATCTGGCACCGGTGAGCACCACTGTGGCGGCGTTCGGACCCCAGAATGATCCCTGTTACGTCATGGCGATCGCATCGAGGTACGTCGCGCGAGCTCACCCAACACCGTCGCCCGCCGCCCCCCTGTCGCTCCCACCCAAGTCGCTCACCGATCTATTCGCCCCACCTCCTCGCCTCGACCGACAGCTCGGACGGAAAATACCTCGCGACGTCGTTATCGACGCAGGCGGTGAAAGTATATCAGCGCACGGAGGACGGGGGTATCGCCGCGCTCGTCGAGCTGACCGGCCACGGCGCCGCAGTTACCGACGTGACCATCCCTCTCCCCCACGAGCCCTGCACGGTGTGCTCGTCCTCGCTCGACGGGACCGTCCGTCTCTGGGATTGCAGGGCAGCGGAAGGTCAGCGTGAGGTTATGAAGTTCGTCGCGGGGTTTGCCAAGGAGTTCGCCTCCGCGACGCTGGGCGGCGGGAACGACCACCTCGTTGTCGGCGCGCAGAACGAGCAGGTGGTCTTCTGGGATCGCAGAGTGGGCACTGGGCTTGAGGTGTTTGAGGACTCACACAGTGAAGACGTGACGAGGGTCAGGTTCCAACCGGGGCGTCGCAACCGGCTCTTCACCGCAGGTGTCGATGGTTTGGCTTGTGCATTCGATGTGGGGGGATGTCCCGCGGACATCAACGACGAGGACGGGCTTCTGACCGTCATGCACACTGGCTGCGCGATTGTCGAGTTGGGCTTCGTCAGCGGAGCGGAGGACGATGACGTGTTGTGGCTGCTCACGGGTAATGAGGACGCGTGGTTTTACAATGCAGGCGACGACGCTGATACAATAGGCAACACACTTGCGTACATACCGGACACGCGTGGCGCGGCGCAGCGCTCGAGTTTCGCTGCGGGTATCCACGCGGGTGGGTTGTCGCAGCAGGTGGACTACCTCGTCGGGTGCTTCAGTCGAAAGGAACCGGGCGGCGGATCCACGGTCATGGTCGCGGCGGGGACGCAAGGGGGTGCGGTGGGTGTCTACCCGGTGGTCGCATCAACCGACCCGGCCTCATCACCCGCCGTGTTGGGCGCACCCATCGCGGTGATGGACGGCGGGCACGTCGACATCGTCAGGGCCATGGCGTGGAGGCCAGATAACGCCGCAGAGCCGCCAGTGACTGGCTCGGAGGATAGCAGGGTGTGCGCGTGGGGAGAGAGGAAGGCGGTCGATTCCGGCGGGGACGGTGGATACATTCAAGCGGGGGGTAAAATAGGGCGTGGAGACGAAGGTGGAAGGCGACACTCCCCGTATTAGGCGTTGTGAAGTTGCACTCGCAGAAAATTTGTTGCCCCAACTGATCATGAAGCAAATCCGACGTGTCCAAAATCCGTAGCGCGCGGCACAGAGGGGACGCGGCCATGAGACTCTCTGCGGCGCGAGCTCTCCTCTCGGTTCTCATCCTGGTGGTGCTGGGAGAGACCACCGCAGGCGCCACACCCGACGAATGGCTCAGAGAGTGGCTCCGCAAGCTCGCGGTGAAGATCCCTCCGCAGACCGTGCGGTCGACCTTCGTGAGCGTGACCCTCAGCGACCTAACGTGCACCGGCTTCGCCGTCGGGACGGTCAGCAGCGAGCTGGGAGCGAGGAACGAGGCGAGCGTGGAAGTTGCCGTAGCCGGAGTCGGATGCGAGTGCTCGGGAACGTGGACCATAGACTCCGCCCTCTCGACGGAGGAGGCGCGCGAGTTTTCCTCGGATGGCGCCGCGCACGAGGCGCGCGGGTCGGGGGGCTGGTCGGGGTCGCTCGGGGCGATGCGAGGGGGCGTTTCCGCGGTCGTGTCGGGATCAACGGCGGACCTCACGCTCGCACTCAGCCCCTCCGGCGACCGTCCTACCCTCTTGGACGGTTCGCGTCTCCCCGTCCTCCCCACCGTTGCCAGCCTGGCGGCGTGCGAAGCCGACATCGAGGTCACCGGCGTGTCTTTCACGGGCACGGGAGCGACGGCGCTCAAGACCGTCGCGCCTTTGCTCAGGTCTACGCTGGGCAGCGAGCTCTCCGGAGTGTTGTGCAAATCACTGGCGCCCTTGGGCATCTCTCAGTTATCCAAGTTGATGAAGGCGGGAGACGCCGTGCTTGAGCCCCTCATGATCCCGCCTATGCCAATACCCGCCCCAGAACCCGACCCGAATTTTTACGACTGGAGGCAATCTCAACTCGCATCCATTGCAGAGTTTGTCGTCGCGTCGTTCGCGGCGGGGGACGGTGACGCCTCCACCGGACAGTTTGGAAGGTGGGGTCCAAACTCCTTGGTCCGCAGAATCACGGGGGACGGCGCGCCGGGTCGCTGGGACGTATCTGACGAACGGATAACTTCGCTGCTGAGCTACTCTTTCGATGCAGGGAAGGGAATCGGGCGGGTCGACGTGAAGACGATGGGTAAGATCACCCTGGAGGGACTGGACACGGTTCAGACCCTCTACCTGAGCACGGGGAACACCGGAGCCTCGGGCAGGTTTGGAGTCGGCGCAGTGTCAATCAATGCCACAGTTCGCCTCGCCGTGAATGTGACTGGATCTCAAGCGGACGGTTCAGATCTCACGCTCACGGAGTTTGTTGCCGTTCGCGTCGTGCTGACGAATCCGCGCTTCGACGCGGGTTTCGATGCGGGTGTGGACACCTCCTTGGTGTCCGGGTACACGCTCGAGCAGCGGCGAAATCCGGCGTGCGCCGCGGCTGCTGTTAAAGCGCTGAGGCTGAGTTCGGTGAATTTCACCGGATCGATAGGATCGGTGACCCTAACACCGTGGGGAGACGCCGTCGGTGACTTGGAACGGGGTCTGGACGGTGTCGTGGGGAGCGTCGCGACTATGCTCGTCGCGAGGTACCGGGAAGCCGTGGGGGCGCTAATCGAGACGGCGGCGGGGGGCGCAGGGCGAGACGCGCTCAACAAACTCATCGAAGAGGGACTCGATCGCGCGGGCACGTGTCCAGATGCAGATGTTCCGTTTGGCACGGAGATAAAGAGTGTCACGTCGCTTGCCGCGGGATGGATCGCGGTCCTCTGTATGGCAGGCGCAATTGCCGTGTCGCCCCCAGTCGCTGTGGCAGTTGCGCTGCCGAGAGGTATGGCGAGGAGGGCGCGAAGGGGTGCCGAGGGGGACCATGGAGACGATGATGCGACTGTAACGCTGCTCTCTGATGAAGCGGGTGACGATGACGAACCCGAGACGGGTGATGGTATCCAACCCGTTCCCGAGCAGGAAGATGAGGACCGTGAGCCAGCCGGAGACGGAGACGTGGAGCCATCACTGGCGCGTCACCACAGGATTCCCGCGTGGATCAAAATCGCGCTGCCCCTCGCCATCGCGGGGAACATAGCGCTATTCCTATCCTCCAACACCGCCACCGGCGCGGCCGTCATGCTCTCCGCGTCGATTGTCAAACCGGATGGAGGATCGGACATTGCACCCCTCACCTTGCCCCCGCTCTTCGAGTTCACCCTTGACAACAGCGTCCGGGACATGTGGAATGCGGACGTGTACCCGCTGTCCATCCTCATAGCGGTGTTCTCCGGCGGTTGGCCATACCTCAAGCTCGCGCTCATGTTGCTCGCGTGGTATTCACCGATGGGGGTTTTATCCACAAGCGCCCGCGGATATTTACTGAGGGTGGTGGATGCGTTGGGGAAGTGGTCGCTGATTGACACGTTCGTCATGACGCTGTTCCAGGTGGCGTTCAGGTTCCACGTGATCACACCACCCTCCAGCGTACCCTTCCAATCAAGCAACGACGACACCGGGGTCGGATCCTTCGCACAGCTTGACGTGATGGTGGAACCGAGATATGGCTTCCACGTGTTCCTGTTTGCGACGGTGCTCTCGCTGTTCCTTGGACACTTTGCGCTGGGTTGGCACAGACACGTCGTCGGGGAGGATCTGGCCGGAGTGGACCCAAAGGAAGAAGGTGAGGAGGACGAGGATAATGATGATAATGTGGCGCGGTGGCGGCGGGTCGGCGGGAACGAGCGCAAACGTATCGCTCTGCGCAACTGTATGGCCGGGTGCCTCTCGTTCGCCGCTGTGCTCCTCGTCGCTGGCGTGTTTGCCACGTCTATTAGGTTCGATTTCAAGGGTTTGGCGGGGTTCGTGCTCGGCCGGGGCGGAGCGACGCGGGAGTACTCCCTCGTGTCTCTCGCCTTGAACATCCCGGGCGGGGAGCTCTCGCACGTGGGGGTGCAGGTGTCCCTCTGGGTGTTTGTGATTGTCATGCCCGCCGCCCAGCTCGTTGCGCTAGCTTTGCTGTGGCTCATGCCCATGACCGCGAGCTCGCAGAGGAGGATGGAGATTGTCGCGGAAGTTTGCGGGGCGTGGGCCGCGCTCGATGTCTTCCTTGTCGCTGCACTCGCGGCGGTACTCCAGATTGGCAGGTTCACTGAGTTCATCGTTGGAGACGCGTGTGACGGGATCAACAAGGTCCTTCGCGAAATTTCCAACCTTGGCGGTGATGGGTTGGACCCGCTCAGGTTGAACGGCGACGACGTATGTTTCGACGTGGATACCAGGATGGAGAGTGGGTGTTGGATGTTGGTATGCGCGGCGGGGTGCATCGCGGTGGTGATGCATCGGTCGACTGTTCGCGCGCGACGGGTCAAGGAACAGGCCGAGCCGGCTGTTGAAGAGGAGGTTTAGATCAGAAAAAAGTTACAAGCGGTCCTCCGGCCACCGCCGCCAGAAATATCTCCTCCGCACCTGCATCAGCCCCCATGCCATCTTGATCACGTCGCTCGACTTTACCTTACTTCCGCCCACGTCTTCCCACCGATGCAGTGGATACTCATAGATGGACCCGCTCATGTCCCCATCGTCTACTTTGCCCCATTTCCTGACCCCTCCCCTCACCCGCGATCGCCGCAGGGCACTGAACCTCCCTATCATCTCGCAATCGAACACCCACCTGGTGTGAAACGGCATGGAAATCACCGTCTCCAAATCACCCCTGTCGTCCACGCGAAACAGCTTCGATCCGCACTGCGTGTCGTACACCCCCAATCCCAGCGTGATGGATGCCAATGTTGCGAACACCCGGCCCAGGTAGTGACGCTTCATGGACCGCCGTATGTCGCGACCCAATAGGCCGACCCGGGCGCCGAACACCATGTCGACCTCGGATTTGTCCTCCATTACCTCCTTAAACATCGCGACATGGTCCAGGGGCGTGGCGAGGTCGGCATCCCAGAAGCCCACGAATCTGCTTCCGCTCGTGCACCCGATCTGCATTCCGCGCCTCACCGCCTCTGCCTTGCCGACGTTCACGGGCATGTCCACGACATCGATGCGGTCGGGGCAGAGCCTTCTCATGCTCCTGATCACACCAGATGTATCGTCGGTGCTGCCATCGTTGACAAACAATAGCTGGGTGTCGTGTTCCCTCCTGGCGAACGCCAGGAACTCGTCCGTGCGCAGTCGCTCGGCTTCGTTGTAGCACGGGATGACGATTGTGGTGTTTCGACCCCTCGCCGCGCCTTCTAGCGAGCCCGACGAGGACGAGGAGAGATCACCGAGGCGTCCGGGAGATGCGGTTACCTTCTTGGCACGACCCATGGACGATATATCCCAAAAGACTCACCCTCGTGCCACCAGGTCGCCCGCGGGGACGACTGGAGGTGCTCGCGCGGGAGAGAAACCTCTGAGCCAGTAGAAACGACGCGATCTCTGGGATATTATGTGTCACCATCGGTCGTTCCCCAATCGTCGTTGGGGTGCGCTCACTGCTGGACTCGCAGAGGTGGAGGTGAATCCATCGCCTCGTCCCCGCACTACACTTCGGTAACACCGCACACGCCCCAAAAGATGTCGGCTGCCATGGCTTCATGCGCCGCCAACGCGCGCGCCTTCGCTAAACCCGCGATCGGATCTAAAAGGTCCAACGCCCTCAGGCGAGCGGGTCCCCGCGTGGTGACCGCATCCTCCCGCCGCCACGTGATGACCGCCAAGGCCGAGTACAAGGTGCGCAATCCCTACTCATCGTGTAACTCAGCGTATGGGATCGTGCCATGGGGTTGCGAACCCATCCCGGTCCCCGATCTGCGCTCCGAGCCGCGCGTCCCTGAGGGGGAACATTTCGCGGATTAATTCCAGGGCGACCTCTCGAACCCGACGCACACCCCACTGGAACCCGAACCGACCCTGAGTGCCGTGTCCCGACACAATTTCTTACATTCGTAGGTTGCAGTCCTCGGCGCCGCCGGTGGCATCGGCCAGTCCCTCTCCCTTCTGCTCAAGATGAACCCCCTCATCTCGGATCTTGCGCTTTACGACATTGCGAACACTCCCGGCGTCGCCGCGGACTTGTCCCACACCAACACCACCTGCTCCGTCAAGGGCTACGCCGGCGAGGAACAGCTCGCGGACGCGCTCAAGGGATGCGACCTCGTCATCATCCCCGCGGGCGTTCCCCGCAAGCCCGGCATGACCCGCGACGACCTCTTCTCCATCAACGCAGGCATCGTCAAGAACCTGTGCGAGGCGTGCACTAAGAACTGCCCCAAGGCCATCCTCAACATCATCTCCAACCCCGTGAACTCCACCGTCCCCATCGCATCTGAGGTGTACAAGAAGGCTGGCGTCTACGACCCCAAGAAGATCTTCGGCGTCACCACCCTCGACGTGGTCCGCTCCAACACCTTCATCTCGGAGGCGAAGGGCCTCGACGTCAACGATGTCGACGTTCCCGTCGTTGGCGGCCACGCGGGCATCACCATCCTCCCCCTCCTCTCCCAGACCTACCCCAGCACCAAGTTCACCGCCGAAGAGCTCGAGGCGCTCACCGTCCGCATCCAGAACGCGGGCACCGAGGTTGTGGAGGCGAAGGCTGGCGCGGGTTCGGCGACGCTCTCCATGGCGTACGCCGCCGCGAGGATGGCCGAGGCGTGCCTCCGCGGTCTCTCCGGCGAGGCTGAAGTTTACGAGTGCTCCTACGTCGCGTCTTCCGTGACGGACCTGCCCTATTTCGCGACCAAGGTGAAGCTCGGGCCGAATGGCGCCGAGGAGGTGCTCCCCGTGGGCGACATCACGGACTACGAGAAGGGCTGGCTCGAGAAGCTCATCCCTGAGCTCAAGGCGTCCATCGACAAGGGCATCGAGTTCGCGAACAAGGACTAGAGGGCTCATTTCTTGGCGCTACTTGATGTAGATTTGCGGTGTTCCCTCTCGATTGTGTTAAAGGCACATGAGCTGGACTCGGCGCAACCAGTGTTGATATGTTATTTCAGATTATGCTAACACTTACTGGGGGGGCAAGCTCCTCTTCGGACTTCCAGCGGACCTCGAACGGCGACTCCTCCTCCGCTCCCGCCCGTTCTAGCACTTTCCATCGAAGCTCCACCAACCGCCGCTCCTGCTCGAACACGTCACGCGCGAGCGCCACGAGCATCAGTGCCCTCGCGGCTGCCTCCCCGCCCGAGTGCAACAGTCCCGATCCCTCCTCCCCCCAAGCGCGGACGTCGGGCGGCTCGCTCCAGAGGTCCTCAGCCACCGCCGGCGCGGTTTCACCGTCACTACCGTCCCCTTCCCCGCCCAGTGTCAAACTCGCCGTCTCCGCGCGCGTCGCCTCCGCGCTCGCGCGCAGCTCCGCAATCGCGACGTCGCGCTCCCGGAGTCTGCCCAGCATCGCCGCTTCGCGGGACTCGAGCGCTCGGAGCTGGTCGACGAGGACCCGCGCCTCGTGGCACGCCTCGCCCAGATCCCGAGATGATGTGGACTCGCCCGAGCGCAGGCGAGCGACGACGTCGAACAGCCTCTCGCTCGATCCGCGGTCCATCAGAGGTGGGCGAAAGCTTCGGGTTGCGTCGAGTGCCAGAGGGGGCTGCTGTTGTCCTGTTGTCAACTGAGACTCGAACGTGTTTTTCCCTGTGTTTCCGCTCTCCCAACTCCTGGCTTTTTTCAGTGGAAAATCAACCGATTTCCAACGTGTTTTCCCTCCAATTTGAACTCCGGTTTTTTTTTGGGTTTCGACTCGGCTTGGTCGGCGTGGTCAATTTCGTATGGTTGCCTTCCTGGACGAAGATTCCGAAAAGCTCGAAAAAGACAACCGACCTTTCTTCCAGCTGTACAAGAACTGCAATCTGATTGGTCCGCCCCGTTCACGTGATCCTCTCCTTACTGGGCAACCTTGTCGAAGTGCCTTCCTTCTTTCGTTGTCATCTCACTCCGACAAGCGCGTCTTCTTCGCGTAGCACTGTCTTTAACGTAGTCAAAATGCAGACTGCCATGACCATGAACACCCTCGGCCTCGGCCTCGGCGCCCGCCCCGCGATGCGCTCCCGCGTCGTCGCGGCCAAGTCCGCCAAGGCGATCGTCGGTACCCCGGTCGTGGGCAAGCCCGTGCAGATGGCCGCTCGCCGCGCCGCGGTGACCGTCAGGGCCGGCGGCAACCCCGAGCCCATCGTCCAGGCTCCCTTCGTGGGCATCAAGGAAGACCTCGCCAACCGCGGTCCCCTCTACATCGACGACTTCAAGCAGGGCATCTCCCCCAAGTCCCTGGTGAGCCATCGCGCCCGTTTCTTTTGAACCATAGCTAGTCGTTTATGGCGCGATAACGCGATCGCGCGCGCGCGCCCAACCCCGAACTTTCGGCTCGGCCACAAGCGAACCCTCGACGCGTTTCGTCCTGCGATGAAGCCACGGATGACGCGAGGCGCGGAGCTCCTTCCCCCGGGCCCGTCCCCGCGACCTCTCGTTCCCGATCGCGCCCCCACCCTTGTTATCCACTGGACGGTTTTTGAGTATTTGAAAAACTTTTTCCAACCGGTCCCTCCCCTCCCCCTCTCCCCAGGCGTCCGTCTTCTTCCTCTTCTTCGCGGCCCTCGCGCCCGCCGTC
>CEPC01024058.1_pt1 | contig 12051 bp, 11 predicted proteins | sample 530651 | NCBI WGS metagenome assembly CEPC01 (sample SAMEA2620828, study PRJEB7988) | marine metagenome | biome: marine biome (ENVO:00000447); feature: deep chlorophyll maximum layer (ENVO:xxxxxxxx); material: "saline water (ENVO:00002010), including plankton (ENVO:xxxxxxxx)" | depth 65 m | reverse complement strand
CAAGGTCGGGTCAAATTATTTCACCATTGGAGGCCACAATTTTTACTTGATGTTCATGAAATGGGACGCAATTCTACTTTTTTCTTTCAACCTGGGATTAAGAGTAGAACCAACCCCAATACCCCAAAAGAAGGTGTGGAGCTTACCTATAAGATCGCGCCATTTTTTGCTAAGCGATTGGATGACATTCAATCCATGTATTACTCTGAACAGTCCTATGATGATTTTTATTACGGCAAAGGATCAACCTATGGTGATATCCATGGCTCTGTAGGCATTTTATTTGAACAAGGCTCATCACGTGCGCTAGAAACCGAAAGCAACCAGGGTAAACTAACTTATGCTTTTACAGTTCGAAACCAGTATATGGCTACGCTTGGAGCGATTGATGGATTGGTTGCATTAAGAAAAGAATTCTTAAGGTATCAAAGAGATTTTTATGCGACTTCATCAGCTGTTGCAACAAAAAATAAAATCAAAGGGTATTTAATCAATTTAAAAGAAAACAGAACGCGTGTACAGATGCTAGTTAAAACCCTACAAAGCCATCGCGTGGATGCATATACTTTAAAAAAACCAATAACTGTTAAAGGAAAAAGGTTTAATAAGGGGGAAGCTGTGATTATTCCAACCAACCAACCCCAAACGCGCTTTATCGCTGGGGTAATGGAAAAAGTTACTGCTTTTGAAGATTCTCTTTTTTATGATGTTTCCGCTTGGACATTACCTTTAGCATTTGGAGTTGATTATTATGAGGTAAAGCAAAAACCGGATGCGTTTCTTGGCGCAAAGTTGAAAGCGATGAATCTGGATGGTGGTGAATTGGTTGGTGGAAAAGCAACCTCTGCCTATTTGATGCCCTGGAATCGTTATTTTAACCCCAAAAGTCTCTATTCAATTCTTGATAGCGGTATTCTACCTAGAATTACCACAGCGCCTTTCAGTGCAGAAGTAGCAGGTAAATCCATGCAATTTAAACGAGGAACGATTGTTATTCCTGTTGTGCAGCGCGATGCAGATGCGACAATTACAGCAGCTGAATTGCATCGATTAATGGAAAAATTAGTCTCAGAGGATCATGTTCAAATCTATGCTACAAATTCTTCTTCCACGCCAAGTGGTCCTGATCTTGGTGGAGCCTTTCAAGGCGTTTTAAAGAAGCCTCATGTAGCTTTATTATCTGGCGCAGGAACATCTGCGTATGGATCAGGCGAGATTTGGCATTTAATAGATAATAGAATGAATATTCCCGTTTCAAGACTAAACGCTGAAAACTTGAATCGAAATAAACTTTCAAAATATAACACAATTATTTTTCCGGATGGAAATTACTCCAAATTGGATAGTACAGATGTTAATCATTTGAAAGAGTGGGTAAGTAGTGGAGGAACATTGATTTCTGTTCAAAGTGGATCTAAATGGATTGTAGATAATAATGTGATAGATGAGGAGCTAGTAGAGAATCAAAAATTAGCATTAGATATTCCCTATGACCAGGTTCGCCTTGTGACAGGAGCGCAGAGGATTGGCGGTGCTATTTTTAATATTAATATTGATAATACGCATCCGTTAGGATATGGATATAGAAATAAACACCCTGTATTTAGAAGAGGGTATACATTCTTTAAGTTATCAGAGTCTGCTGCGGCTAACGTTGGAAGGTATACAAACAAGCCCTTATTGAGCGGATATGTATCAGAAGAAAAACTAGCTGGCATAAAAGATACAGCCTCAATTATTGCCAAAAAACAAGGAAGTGGGCATGTGGTTATGTTTGCTGATAATCCCGCATTTAGGGCATTCTGGTACGGTACAAATGGTTTATTATTAAACGCGATATTCTTTGGACATATTTTTTAGAAAAACATGTTAATTAGCATAATTGCATAACAAAAAACCCCATCTCTCGATGGGGTTTTTGCGGGACTGACGAGACTTGAACTCGCGACCTCCGGCTTGACAGGCCGGCGTTCTAACCAACTGAACTACAGCCCCAGAATTAATTTATTTTTTCTCTATCTTTATCTCGATATACAAGAGCAATTGGAATAACGACAATATATCCTAAAAAAAGCATAATTGGTGCAATTGTTAAACTCTGAAAGCTGTCAACAGCGCCATTTGCCATAAAAACATATCCAAAAATGACTAGCCCTAGGCCTGATCCAAAAAGGATATAATTAATTTTTCCAAAGGCCCAACCATCGAAAAGATTCATTTTGTTTTTATTATTGTCGTTACTCATTGCGACGACGAAGTTACGCTTTCTTAAAAGGGGTGCCAATTATTTTTTCTGAAATTTTAAAAGATCTTAAAACTTGTAAAGATTATATAATTTGTAATTATGGTTCGTTTTTAATAATTTTCGCCCCCATTTATGCTCAAGAAAATACAATTTTATTTTAGCAATTATTTAACAGAAACCATTGCAATTTCTGTTCTGAGTGGCATGCTAGTCTATTACGCGATTATATTGCTTTGGCCTCAAAGCGATATCGATGATGCTGTCAGTATATCTATTTCAAAAGGCTCAACTTTGATTGATATCTCAGCCGAGCTTTATAATAAAAAAGTGATTAAAAATAGATCATCTTTTATATTAGCTGTAAAGATGCTTGGGTATGAAAAAGACATTCCCGCTGGAAAGTTTAACATTGATAATGTTTCCACAAATTATAGCTTGGTAAATAAGCTGATAAATAGTGTAAATATTTCAAAAAAAGTAACAATTCTAGAGGGATGGTCGATTGATGAGATTGCAGAAAAACTACACTCAAGCTTAAAAATTGACAAAAAAAGTTTTCTTAATGCATCAAAGAATAAAGTTTTGTTAGATAAATGGGATATTAAAAGCACTTCCTTTGAAGGTTATCTTTTTCCAAATACCTACCAGTTTGCTGAAGATGTATCGCCAATAAAAATCATAGATAAAATGGTATCTGAGTACAAAAAAAATGTAACAAAAAAAATGTATGATCGAATGTCTAAAATAAATTTGAGCGAAAATGAAGTATTAACCCTAGCATCGATAATTGAGGGCGAGGCGATTTATGATTCTGAAAGACCCACAATATCAGGAGTCTACCATAACCGTTTAAAAAAAGGAATGCGTTTGCAAGCCGACCCCACTATCCAATATATCATCGATGATTCACCTAGAAGGCTTTTAAATAAAGATTTAAAAATAAAATCACCTTACAATACTTATTTGAATCATGGATTACCACCCGGCCCAATAAATAACCCAGGCTTAGAATCTATTAAAGCTGCTTTATATCCTGAAGAGATTGACTTTCTTTATTTCGTTGCAAAGGGGGATGGTTATCACACTTTCTCAAAAACAGAAAAAGAGCATAATAAGGCCAAGCGTGCATTTCAGAAAGTAAGAAGAAAAATGAGAAAAGTAAAAAAGGTCAACAATAGTTAGTATGTCTACTTCAAAATTAAATAGTGAACAAAAAGCTGCTGTCGAATCATTTGGTCAGCCTGTTCTTATTTTTGCAGGAGCGGGGAGCGGAAAAACAAGGGTATTAACTCATAAGATTGCCCATTTGATCAATAACAATTTAATTGAAGCAGAAAATATTTTAGCGCTTACATTTACCAATAAAGCTGCAGACGAAATGCGCGTGCGGGTTAATAAGATTATAAAAAGCAAAAGCACTATGGTTACGATGGGAACTTTTCACTCTATTTGCGCAAAAATCTTACGTTCTGAAATCCATAACCTTGGATATACTTCTGAATTTTCTATTTTTGATACGCAAGATCAAGTTTCTCTAATAAAAGTATTGCTTGAGCCAATGGATTTTCCAAAAAACTATATCACACCAAAAGATTTAAGATTTAAGATTAGTTATTTTAAAAACAGACTTATTAGCCCTAAGGAAGCCAAGCAAAAAGCTAAGATAATGATTGATAAGCATTACGCAGAGCTTTACGAGCAATATCAACAAGCCCTAGAAAAGAATAATGCTGTAGACTTTGATGACTTGTTGCTTCTTCCGTTAGAAATATTTGATAAGCATCCAAAGATACTTGAAAAATATCAAAAATTGTGGAAATACATTTTAGTTGATGAATATCAGGATACAAATAAACCTCAATTCATGTTTGTGAAAAATTTAGCAAAAAAACATCAACAGATTTGCGTTGTTGGCGATGATGATCAATCTATCTATGGTTGGAGAGGAGCCGATATTAGCAATATTCTTGATTTTGAAAAAACGTTCAAGAAGTGTGAAATATTTAAGCTAGAAACAAATTATCGCTCCACCAGCTATATCTTAGATGCAGCCTATTCTGTTGTAAAAAATAACCATAAAAGGGCCCCTAAAGAATTGGTTGCTAATAATGGTGAAGGCGAGAAACTAGGATTGATGCAAACTAATGATGAGATGGAAGAGGCCGATGCAGTTATCAGTGCCCTTCAAAAGGAAATCAAATTAGAAAAAAGAAATTTTAGTGATTTTACAATCCTTTACAGAACAAACTCTCAATCGAGAGCTATTGAAGATGCATTCCGTCGGTCTGGAATCCCTTACAATATAGTAGGAGGTATTAGGTTTTATGAGCGAAAAGAGATTAAAGATATCATAGGTTACTTGAGCCTGATATTGAATTCAAAAGATACTATTTCGCTTAGGAGAGTAGTTAATTTTCCCCCTAGAGGTATTGGCCTGAAGACGGTTGATAAGTGCGTCAAGGAAGCGGAAAAAAGAAAAATTGAAATGATTGAGGTATTAAATAGTCCTGAAAATATGGGAATTCGTGGAAAGCAGGCTGATGCGCTTAATACCTTTTACAATGTAATTTCAAAATATAATGAACTATTGCCAAAGTTAAATGCAGGTGAGCTCGTTAGAGCTTTGGTTGAAGAATCAGGAATCAAAAAATATTATCATGAAAGTTCATCTCCAGAAGATAGTGAGAGATTCGAGAATGTCTTAGAGTTTATCAAAAGCGTCGATGATTTTATGAAGCGAAGTCCTGATGGAGGTTTATCTCAATTTATTGAAGAAGTATCACTTTTAACGGATTTAGACCAGTGGAACGATCAGACCAATAGAGTAACCATGATGACCGTGCATGCCTCTAAAGGTTTAGAATTTCCCGTAGTTTTTTTAACGGGCCTTGAAGATGGGCTTTTTCCATTATATTCCTCGCTAGATTCAAACGAAACGCTTGAAGAGGAAAGGCGCTTGTTTTATGTTGGTGTTACTCGCGCAATGAGCAAAGCTTATTTGATGTACGCCAATAATAGGAGAAGAATGGGCTCCGATGATCTTTATGGAATTGCCTCACGTTTTATCGATGAAGTCCCAGATGAAAATCTAGAAAAAATTAAATTCACCTCAGCGCTTACAAGAAAAGTAATAGGTGGCAAGGCTGGTAAACATACCAAAACAGCGGTGAGTAGAACGGTAGTATTATTTGATGATTTTCAGGTAGGCGATTATGTAGAGCATGCTATTTTTGGAATAGGAAAAGTTATGGCTTTGAGCGGGCAGGGCGAAAATCAAAGAGTTGGAATAGAGTTTAAAGACGGTTTAAAAAAGAAGTTAGTTGTAAAATTTGCTAATCTAAAAAAAGTCGATACACCTGAAGGGTAGTTTGTAAATTGATTTAGTATTATTTCAAATGTGAATAATCGCTAAATTAAACCCTAATTATGGCTACAAAAAATCTCCTTAGCAGTGCTTTAAAAAAAGAAGGCCTTCGGCATACAATTCAGCGCCAAGCTGTTTGGGATGAAATAAAATCAAACGATGAACATCGAGACGCCGAACAAATCTATTCTGCTTTAAGAAAAAACAACCTTAATGTATCCCGTGCTACAGTTTATAGAACAATTGATGTTTTATATAAAAATAATTTGATTCGAAAAATTGAACTTGGTGATAGCCCATCAAAATATGAAAATAAAGTTAATTCTGATCATCATGACCATATAATTTGTGTTCAGTGTGGACGAATAGATGAATTTGTTGATGATAAGATTGAAAGTCAGCAAGATAAGATCATTGATAAGCTAGGATTTAAAATGATTCGACATATTCATCAGCTCTTTGTCTTGTGTAAAGATTGCCAGTGATTTTTTTTATTTCGTTATTACTTAGCTTTATTCAAACACCTGAATTAATTATTGGCCAAGAAAAGGTTTCCCCGGGTATAGTTTTTATTTTTGAAGGCGCAGTTAAAGATAAAATTTATCCACCAACAATGCATCTAGATGAAGATCAAACCCATGTGCATCTAGAGGCAAGGGTAAATTGGGATGATAAGCAAATTCCAAAAGGCGCATCGCCTGGTGGATTTATTCCCTATTTGCACATAACCGCTATTTTAAAAAATTCGAAATCCGGCCAACAACTATTTGTTGATTTAAAACCACACATAAATTTGATAGATAATTTCCACTATGCTAGAAATATTGCTCTACCAGGTTCGATCAAAGACAGCTATGATGTGCAATTTAATATTATCGCTCCATCAAGTATTGAATTAGCTTTGCACAATGATTGGTTAGAGAAATATGGAAAGAATTTATTAAACGATTACACGTTCTACTATAAAAGTGTAAATTTTAAGCAAATTGCAAAGGCAATTAGAAATTAGTTGATGTTATATTATAAGGAGTTATTATGAATGTTAAAAAATTAGGAATCGCAGGGCTATTAGGTTTCTTTTCAATGATGATTGTGGGTGCTCTTACCTTTGAGCTATTCTATGCAAAGCATATGGGAGCAATGGCTCAGCAGTATTCAGATGTTCTTACATTTCCCCCAAATATGGGACCAGCAATGTTTGGTGGAGTCTTTTATATTTTTGTTATTACGTATATCTACGATAGAATGGGTGTGGATAGCGTAAAAAGTGGCGCGATAACTGGAGCATGGTTTGGTGCTGCAAAATGGATTTTCATTGATACGCAGTGGATGGCGATGATGCCTAAATTATTCCCTCTTGATTACGTTGTGGCTGATGTTGCATTCAGCGCAGTCATGTACGCTATTTCTGGTGCTGCAATTGGATGGGCTCTTAACCGGTTTAAATAAAACACACTAAATTGATTAAAAAGCCCTCGCATTGTTGAGGGCTTTTTTAATTTTTATAATAAAGAATAAGTCAATTATCTAAATGAGAAGCGGATATAAAAAACCGAACTTAAAAAGCCTGCATTTTGATGATGAAGTGTACAAAATTCCCTCTCTACAAGGAAAAACTATTGCAATTACTGGAACTACAACCGGTATTGGATTTGTAGCGGCGAGAACTGTAGCTAAAAAGGGAGCGAGAACTCTACTACTTAATAGAAAATCTGAACGCTCAAAATTTTCTTATGATCAATTAAAAAAAGAAAATCCAGGCGCGGACTTTGTAAATATTGAATGCGATCTTCAAAGCTTTGATTCTGTTAGAAAAGCCGCATTAAGAGTAATTGATTTATGTCAAGATGGACTTGATTCTTTATGCAATAATGCAGGCATCATGGCCCTAAAAGATAAAGCCACGGTTGATGGATTTGATATTCAAATGCAAACCAATCATTTATCTCATTTTTTACTCACTAAGGAGCTTCTCCCGCTATTAAAAATCGCTGCTGAATTACGAGAGGATGCGCGAGTAGTGAATCATTCCAGTATCGCACGATATGGAGATAAAAAATTGAAGGCCAAATATTTTGACAAGCGTGGAGGCGATTTGGGGGGTGATGGTTCCAATATGATACTTGCAAGCCTAACAAGAAAAGGACGATGGGCCCGCTATAGTCAAACCAAACTTGCCAACGCTACATTTACAGCCTGCTTGCATGAGAAATTTCAAAAAGCTGGCTTGCGCAATCTTAAAGCTTTAGTTGCTCATCCAGGAGTAGCGATGTCTGATTTACAGACAACTACTGTAAATGATGGAGGAATGAGCGCATGGCTGGCTAGGCAAATGATGAAAAACGGCCAAACGATGGAAGATGGTGCTCTTGGAATTATAAAATGCATGACGGATAGTGACGCTCAATCGGGAAAATTTTATGGGCCCGGCAAAGGAATGATGGCATCAAAGGGTAAAGTCATCAATTTTGATCTAGAAAAATTCTACGATAATAGATTAGCTAAAGATCTTTTATGGAAAAAAAGCTGTGAGGCGATCGGGCAGGAATTTGTTGTTTAGGAGTTTGGAAATTTTTCGTCTAAACTAAAAATTGAAAACATTCGTAAATTTTCTATACAGAATTAAGGTCATTATGAAAAAATCACTTTTACTTTCTTTTATATCTCTAGCTTTTTTTATCTCATGCGATGAGGAGGTTTCCAGTCGTGAAGAGGTTATTGGTGTATGGTATATGCCACAAACTCTAAATCGCGTTACCGCTGGTAGTTCTGCTGATAGATTAGGAGCATACAGCCTCAATGCTTGGAACTATTCATTGATGGTGACCACAAACATCGATCAGGAATTTATTGATCAAATGTCCAAAGGTGTTGGCGCGATTAACGTGTCAGGGTATATCGCTGGAGAAATGACCTATATGCAAGGTTGGTCTGATCTAAATTTTGGCAGCTCCAGCGTTTATGTATCTAATTATGACTGGTTCTCAATGTTTCAAGGTCCTAATCAAGATTCGAATACCTTCATGGGTTTGAATCTAAACGATTATAATGGTAGCGGTATTATAGACGACCCAGCTGATTCTGGTTTCTATGGCTATGATGATGATTACTTTTCAGCCTACAGTAGTGATGGTTTCTATTTTGATGCAGTTCAACAGATTGAATACAACTACGATGGGAAAACGCTTACTTTACCCAGTCAAGAGCTTAGAGATTATCAAGATTCAACCTTGACAATCGGAGGAACGCTATCGCATTCAACAATAGATATCCCAGCAAATACTTCAACAAAAATTATGGGGTACGAAGGTGATACATCATGGGATTATGGCTCATGGGCAATTCACATCAAAGAAGATGGCCGTTGGGTAGAGGTATTTACGTTTGAGGAGCCGCAAGGCCTTGATGGGTGGACTAATGTTTACGTTGATTCAACCGTAGCCGAATGGGATATGAAAGATGATCAAATAGTGGTCACTTACAAGTACGATGATTTTTGGCCTGATGCTGGCGGTGGACCTGGAATAGGGCAAGGAACCTGGCTTTATCAGGTAGCCTATACTTATGAAATCGATAATGGCAATCTTAAACTATTAAATGAATTCAACATGTGCGAAGATGAGATCGAAAGTTTTTGCTTAGAAATGCTCGAATACGAATTTCGTCTCGATCGCGGCAGTTTAGAAGAGATTAAAATGGTATGGGAGTTAGAATTTAGCAAATCTCCTAATCTTAGAAAAATGCGTATATACAGCGAGCCAATGAGAAAAGCTCTTGTGCGTCACCCTGCATTTAGAATTCAAAAATAAATTTTCAAACTCTATCTGTTAAGACTTGAATAGATGATATTTTTTAGAGCTTAGTTTTTTCTAAAGTAATTACATTACCCTTTGTACTAACCTTTTGGTATCCAATAGATTCGTAAAGATTTCTAGCGAACATATCTTTTTTCATTGCGCTTATTGAAAGATTTTTCACATTTTTTTTTCCACATAAATCTTCAATATAATCAATCATTTGTTTTTTATACCCTTTTCCTCGATGATCTGAATCTAAATAGATTTGAGCGATGTGGGCCCGGTTAGATTTTTCAAAAAATTTTACTCCTCCAAAACCTATGATCCAATCATCATTATAGAGAGCTATAGTCTCAATTTTATTTAATTTATAATTGATATTGATCCATTTTTTCATATCAAATGGGTATTGCATGCTAGGATCGGTAAAATTGAGCTCTTTGGGGTTTGTAAACCAATTTTTTAATGCGGATTCTAATTTTTTTAGATCATCCAGATTATCATAGTTTATTTCTTTAAAGGTTAGCGACACGTATATTTATAAATATTATTATTGTTGTAACTTCAGATGTCAAATATAGTCACAATGAAGAATATAGTTCCTATTTCAAAATTCAAAGAAGGTCAAACAGTGCAGGGTTTTTATCTATGCATAGATAAAAAACTACGCCACACTCGAACTGGAGAGCTGTATATTGATATTCTATTGCGCGATCAAACAGGCCAAGTACAGGCAAAGATTTGGAATAAGGTAAAAGAGCTTGATAAAAAATTCTCAGCTGGTGATGCTGTTGCTGCAAAAGGTTCTGTTGAAATTTTTATTGATGATTATCAACTTGTAATTCAACATATTAATAAAGCAACTGTTCAACGTTATGCCCGTTATGGATTTGACCCAGCGCTGATTGTACCAATATCCCGCTTTAATGCAAAAAAAATGTGGAATGAAGCAATTGGTGTAATTAGATCAATCAAAAATCCCTTTATTAAAAAACTAATTTATAGTGTCTATATGGCAAATAAGCCAAAGATCATGAAGCACCCATCGACAATTTTACATCAATACAGTTATCGCTCAGGCTTTTTAGAACAAACGCTTTCTTTGGCTAGAACCGGCAAATTTTTAGCAAGACATTATCGCTTGGATATAGATCTTGTTCTTGCTGGAGTTTTCCTGTTTGACATTGGAAAATTAGAAGCAATCGAATCGAGTTATAAATCTAATTTATCAAAAGCGGGTAATTTATTAGGTCATATTGCTTTAGGTAGAAATATTATAATGGCATCTGCAAAGAAAATCAAAAAATTTCCAAGCGAACTACTATTACAAATTGAACACATCATGCTTGCGCAATATAATTTTAAAGAAGGAGAAAGTCAGGTTAATCCAATGTTTAAAGAAGCTTTACTTGTCAGTATGATTACTAGCTTGGATAGTCAGATGAGTATTATGAAAAAGATTATTGAAGATGACCAAGATTCTCAAGATTTTACCTCGCATTATAACTTTTTTAAAACTACGATCTATAAAAAGAATTAAATGGAATTAGTGAATTTAGTTCGCGCGGCTATTTTTTGCGCAATGGCTATTGCAATGGGCTATTCATTAATGATGGTACCAAACATTGAATTGATCACAGTAATAATATTCCTTTCAGGTCTAACATTAAACCTATGGTGGGGAGCTTTAGTTGGTCTTGTAGCAATGGGTATTTATTCGGGGCTAAATCCGCTTGGCTCAGGTTTGAGTTTTCCTCCATTATTTTTTGCTCAAATAATCTCCATGTCGTTATGCGGTCTCATTGGAGGCTTGTTAAAACCTGCTTTTTTTACCAGAGAATTCAATGCCTACCAGCTATTTTTTTTAGCTGTTACAGGTTTTTTTATTACCATGATCTATGACGTATTTACCTTGGTATCTTATCCTCTTTTTTCAGGCCTGGGATTTGCAGGAGTTTTAGCGTCTTTAGTTAAAGGATTAGGTTTTACTTTATTGCATGAAATATCCAATGCCTTCATTTTTTTAATTACCGTTCCAAGAGTAGTTAGATTATTAAAAAAATAATGAAAAGAGCGATTTTAAGTGTAATTTTTTTCAGTGGTATTTTTTCTCAAGACCAAATAGTTATTCCTTTTGATTGGTCAGGTCAGAATGGAATATTAATTCATGAAGGCGTTTTGTTCTCAAATCAGCCTTGGGCTTCAGGAATTTTAACTTTTGATGGGACTTATTCAACTTTCCCTTTAAGGTATGGAGGGCATACAGCAAAAAAAGTTCAAATGAGCGAAATAGGTATTCTTCCTTCGTTTTCAGCATTGCCAGATTCAAATCTAACCACAAGCTTTTTTGACTATTACAGGGGAGATTATGGTCTAGATAAATTAGATGTTGGAGTTGAATACCAATCAAAAAATCAAATAATTAAAATTAGCGGATTTAAACGCACATCTTTTGGAAATTTTGCACACTATATCCATCCGGTGAGGAATCGAGGCCCTTTGCACCACTCTTATCGTATTGATTATTCAACAAAAAAAAGTAAAGAGAAAATTGAGGTATCTGCGGCAAGATATATTAGCTCAAGTGGGCTTCCAGATCTGGTTCAGAATGGATATGAAAATGATAATATTATTAATGGAGCCTT
>CEPC01031563.1_pt1 | contig 12067 bp, 4 predicted proteins | sample 530651 | NCBI WGS metagenome assembly CEPC01 (sample SAMEA2620828, study PRJEB7988) | marine metagenome | biome: marine biome (ENVO:00000447); feature: deep chlorophyll maximum layer (ENVO:xxxxxxxx); material: "saline water (ENVO:00002010), including plankton (ENVO:xxxxxxxx)" | depth 65 m | reverse complement strand
CCGCCGCCTCCACCGCCTCCACCGCTAAAACCGCCTCCACCGTCTCCACCGCTCCAACCGCCGCCTCCTGCCGAACTGTCCCCCCCTCCAGCCGAATTCCCACCACCTGTGGAACCTTCACCTCCGCCGATCCCGCCTCCCAAGAAGTCGATGCCCTCGCAGTCATCCGGAGACGTATCTCACGGTTCATGGGCGCCGGTCGGAACGGCGTTGGCGACATCACTCAGCTTGTTGGCGGCGTTGTTTCGAGGGTGAGGTGAAAGGGAAAAGAGTATGGCCCGGACAGGAGAAGCAGATAGAATATAGCTGGCTCTAGAGTCAACAACATGTAGATAGCATAGCATAGCTGAATAACGTAGATTTAGAGATGTCAAACAAACAATCCATCAATTTGGGCCACTCAGCGCGTGCCAAAGTACCCAGTAGGCTTGCGACGCGCGATCATCCCGGCGCCGCTTCCCACCCTCTCGCCGCTGCCCGAGATCACGCTGTGCCTTCGCCGGCCGGCGTCGGTGATGTGCTGCGCCTCCGTCGATATCCTCCTCCCGATCGCGGTGAGATTGACGCACGGCTCCATCCAATTGAAGGGGTCCATCATGCTCCTCCCAACCTCCCATATGCCGTAGAATCCGAGCGCCAGGATCCCCGACGGCAGCGGCGTGAGTCGCTTGAACGTCACAGTGAACACCAGCGGCGCCGAGAACACGAAGAAGAACAGCACAAGGTTGACCATGTGCACGTACTGGTAAGGTATGGGGGTAGTGACGATACGCTCGCACGTTTTGAACGCGGCGAGCACCCTGTCGCACTCCTTGTACACGTCGTAAGCAGCCTTCTCGTAGAGGTCGCCCTCGCGTTGGTTCCTGGCCACTATTCGCTGAATTTCAGCCACACAGACGTTGAATCGGTTTCCGACGGGAACGTCCGCGTACCTCCGCCTTTCCTCTGGAGTGAGAAGCGTCGCGAGTGAAGGCTCGCCGCAGATATCCTCCTCGAGCAGGCTCTCCTCGGACACGGGTCCGGTGCCGCCTCCGAAGGACGCCGCCTTGCTCAGCTTGAAAATTCGCCGGAGGAACCCGGGCTTCCCCTCGTCCGCGCCATCCTCACCCAGCCCCCGGCGGCTTCTCGAATCGAACCGGTACCCGTGTCGATGCTCGCGAAGGGCCTGGCGGATAAATGCGAACAAAACGTTGCTAAGTCGGCGAAGCTCCAGCTGGTCGTCCTTGATGGTCACGGTGGCGTCCGTGGGGTTGCCGGGCTGATGACCGGGTTCGCCCGCCGTGGGCGCCCGAAGGAAGGATGCAAACTCTATGTTCATGTTCCTCAAGCCGTGGTAGATGTCTCCCACGGCGGATCTGGCCTCATAGTACCTGAGGTACGCGATGTTGGCGCAAAACACGAGCAGGAAACCGATGATCGCACCGCAGATGGCGTGCGCCTCGGTGTGAAACGTGACGGAGCACTCCGACGAGAGCTTCACGTCTGCGCCGCACAGACGAACCTTGAGCAGGTTGGCCACCGCGCCGATCGCGGCGGCCATGAGCACCTGAGGAACGACCCTCCACAGAGTTTCGTTGCTGCCGTCGAAGAGGCCGGTAAGAAACGAGAAGGTGTGACGGGGATACTCCCGGGACGCGAGCTCATTGGCCATGACCACCGCCGATGTGCGGCGGCTTCGAAAATTACGGCGCAGATCCTTGGATGCAGCGAGAACGTTCTCGACGTTAGGTCTCTCCGCGGCGCGTCTCGCGAGGTCCTCGAGCGCAACGAACGCCTCTCCATCCGCCACGTCAGTGATTCCGTGCGCTGAGAGCGTCTCTGCGTCCCTGCTGGCGCACCTCCTGTGGATCTGCATGCACTCCCGCCAGACCCTGAGACCCACCCCGGTGAGGTCGTGGTTGGGTTCGCGCCAGTTGAAGGGACGCTCGATGACCTCACCGACAGAGTTGATGCCATAGAACGCCATGGCGAGGAGGCACGCGGGAAAGAAAGAGATGTACTGGTAGGACACCGTGAAGATGAACGGCGCCGAGTACGTGAAGAAGAAGGTGACAAAGTTGCTCATCTGCAGGTACTGGAAGGGTATCGGGGTTGTGACCACCCGCTCGCAGGACTTGAGCGAGGCCAGCACGAGCTCGCACTCGCGGTACAAATCAAACGCTGCGCGCTCGCACACGTGGCCGAGCCTGCGGTGGTGCTCCACGATGGACTGGATTTGGGTCACCACTTTGTTTGCACGATTCTGGAACGGGATGCTCGAAAATTCAGCAACCTCCTGAGCGTCCCGCATGAGCGACCCGACGCACGGCATCCCGCACTTATCCTGGAGCAGCAGCTGCTTATCGCCAGGGTTTGGATCGTCCAGATATCCAAGTCGCTGCTCCCTGAGCACATGGCGGATAAAACCGAAGAGCAGGCCAGAGAGCCGCAGCAACTCGGTCCTCTCCTTCATGAAAAGAGCGCATCGCTCTCTCGCACCTTTCACATCCTTACGGTTGTACCCGGGCTCACCCTCCCGAGCGTCTCTCAGGAACGCGCACACACCAATATTAAAGTTTCTCAAGCCACAGTGCAGCTCACCTATCGCGGACTTGGCCTCGTAGTATCGGTCGTACGCAAACTTGAACCTGTAGACAATCATAAACGCCAGCACAGATCCAATCACCAAGTGCGCGTAGGGCGCGAATGTGACGGGGCACTCAAACGCCTCCTGCACCTGACCGCCACACCTCCACAACTTCACCATCTGCGCCACCCACCCGATGACGAACGCGAGGAGCACCTGAGGGATGATCTCACCGTATACGGTCTTCTTGAAGCGGAAGATGTCGGTGATGAATCCGTGCCAAGCTTCGGAGAGCTCAGGCTGAGACGGGTTAGCATCCCACTGTCGGGTCGAGACGGAGGAGGCGTCGTCGGATGTACCGTCCGCAGCGCCTCGCTTAACCGCATCTTCGATCCTCGCCGTCTCATCAGGTCGCTTGGAGCTGAGAAGCGCGATGTCGGCTGCTCCGTGCGCCACGCTGGCCCGGACGGATGACCTTGGCTCCATGGAGACCCTGACCACTGACTCACCGCCCTCGAGCCGCACGTCATCCAAGGATATCTCGTCGTCTCGAGTCTTACTCCTGTCCTTGGCGAGCGTGGCGTCGACGCTTGCCACGCTCGCCTCGTGCAGCTGGAGCGACTCGGAATAGAGCCTCCAGCCTGTGCCGGTGAGGTCATGGCACGGTTTGGTCCAAGAGTACGGATCCTCAATGGATCGCGCCACCTCGGCGACGCCGTAGAACGAGATGGCCACGATGCACGAGGGGATCGGAGAGAGCCACTTGAACCCCGTGGTGAATACGAACGGCGCGGAGAACACGAAGATGAACAGGAGGAAGTTCACCATGTGCAGGTACTGGAAGGGCATCTTGGTGCTCACGATTCGCTCCATGTGCTTGAATGCCTCGAGGCACCCTTCCAGGTCATGGTAGATGTCGAACGCGCCGCGCTCGCACACGTGACCCAACCTGCGGTGATGCTCCACGATGGATTGCATGCGCCACACGACCATGTTTGCCCTGTTATTCGGATCGGTCGCGAGGAACTCCTCCTTCTCCTCATCAGTCAGCAAGACGCCGAGGCCCGGACGACCGAACACGTCATCGCGGACCAGGCCGGCGTCATCCGACGGAGCCGGGCATCCCTCGGGGTACCCGTGCCTGTGCTCGCGCACCGCCTGACGAATGAAGGCGTAAAGCACGTTGGACAGCCTACGCAGCTCGACTTTGTCCGCGTTGATCTTTGCATCGTGGCCCTGCTCGTCGTTACCAACGCGGAGGAAGGAATTGAACGCAATGTTGGCGTTACGGATGCAGTCGTAGAGGTGCCCGAGGTATTTCTTACCCTCATAGAAGCGATAGTACGAGATGCTGGTCCGAAAGACGAGCATGAAACCGATGATGCCTCCTGCAACTGAGTGTGCGGTCTCGCTGAACGCCAGCGGGCACTCGCTGTGGGAAGTGATGTTGGCGCCGCACCAATAAATCTTGATGATTTGCGCGAAGATGGAGACGGCCGCGGCGAGCAGTGTTTGGGGCATGATCTTGGGTAGCACCGTGCCTCTGTATCGAAACAGGATGGTGATGAAGGTGAATGGACCCATGCTCAGTTCCTCGCCATATTTCTCGGATGCGCCTTTCGTCTTGCTCACGCTCGGGGTGCCCGCCTTGCGCTGCTTGCCGTCCATCTCCCCACGCGTCGCCACAGAGTTTGACCCGGTGGACCCAATGGAAGCGATTGAACTGTTTCGCTTCATTCCCTCACCTGTCTCGCTATCTTGTCGCTGGAGGGCATCCATGAGAGTTTGATACGATGCTCTGCGCTTGGACATCTCCTTCTCAGCCTTGGGATCGAACTGTTCGGCGTGTTCGTGGATCTTCAGGTTCTCCCTGTAGATCCTCAGGCCCAAGCCAGAGAGGTCATGGCACGGCTGCTGCCAGTTGAATGGATCCTGGATGAGCTTACCCATCTCATTGATGCCGTAGAATCCAATCGCCACGATCACCGAAGGCACATACCCGATCCAGTGAAACGTGGTGGTGAACACGAACGGCGCGGAGAACACGAAGAAGAACAGGATGAACTGGAGCATGTGCAGGTATGTGAACGGGATTGGCGTCGAAACAATTCGCTCCATGGCCTTGTACGCGGACAGACAGATCTCCAGCTGCTGGTAAATTTCGAACGCGGCACGCTCACTTATGTTGCCCAGCCTGCGATGCGTCTCAGTGATAATCTGGATGCGCATGGCGATCCAGTTACAACGGTTCGATGGCATGAGCGCGAGGAGTCGATCTGACTCCCCCTCTCGGAGCAGATCCGGCAGCGGTGGCTTTCCAGTGGCGTCCACCTTTACGCAGTCTTCGTCTGTCACCTCCCCGCCGTCGGGTGCGCCCACGCGGATATCACGCAGGATATGACGCATCGTGGCGTATAGCACGTTGGTCAGGCGCAGAAGCTCTGCGCGATCCTCGGTGATTTTCGCGATGGTGCTCTGGAACGATTCCCTCGGCGCCCTGCTGGGCGAGTCGGTCAGGTGTGGGCCAGCGTCACCCCAGCCTTCGAGGTTGGAGCTCCCCGAAGCCTCGAACGCCGCGCGCTCGCCGGGTTTATTTTCGCGGAGGTAGTTGACAAAGCACACGTTGAGGTTTCTGAGACCGTTATACAGCTGGCCGAGTGACTGCTTCCCTTCGTAGTATCGGTCATACGCCCAGTCGGTTCGGAAGACGAGGAGAAAACCAAGTGACACGGATACCACCTGGTGACCGGTGATGTCAAACGTGGTCTGGCACTCGGCCGCGGCGACGACATCCGCGCCACACATCACCCGCTTGAACATCTGCGCGAATATTCCGAGGAAGAACGCCAGAGCAATCTGCGGGAGCAGCGAGGGCATGACGGTGTTCTTGAAGACAAAAATCTCAGTCAGGAAACCGCTCCAGTGCGTGCTCAGCTCCTTCGGAACGATGCTCGGGTCGGCGGTCAGCGCGTCGTCCTCATCGTCCTCTTCATCAATATTACCACCGACATTCTGCTTGATCGCGGTGCGGGCAGCCGCGGCGATGGAGGTAAACGGGCCAGTTATTGATGCGGCTGAGGACGCCCTGTTGCGCTTGGGCGCCGGGCTGGCGGGGGTTGACGGCGTCGGCATCTCCCCGGCGGCGACGTTCTCGTCCTCCAGAGCGCACGCCTCCTCGAGGGCATTCGCGTGCAAGGCGGCGTTGGCGACCGGCGCGGCGGCGAGGGCGCGTTGGATCTGCTCGCTCGTCGACAGTCGCGCCCTCGACTCCAACTCTGAAGAATCCGCGACGCGAGACTCCGACGCGCTCGTCTCCTCGTGCACGTCCTCGGCTTCGCGGTGGGCCTCGTCCGCCTTCTGGTGGATCTGCAAAGTCTCCGTGTAGATCCTCCAACCCACGCCCGAGAGATCGTGACACGGATCCTCCCACGAGTAAGGGTCCTCCATGCACCGGCCGATCTCGTTCACGCCGTAAAACGCGAGCGCGACGACGCACGAAGGGAAGGGCGTGATCCACTTGAAGTTGGCGGTGAACACGAAGGGCACCGAGTACACGAAGAAGAACAGGAGGATGTTCAACATGTGCAGGTACTGGTACGGGATCGGCGTGGTGACGATGCGCTCGGCGGACTTGAGCGCGTCGAGCACGAGCTGGCAGTCGCGGAAGACGTCCAGCGCGGCTCTCTCGCCGAGGTTGCCGACCCTGCGGTGGTGCTCTATGATGGCGGTTATCTTGGACACGCACACGTTCGGGCGATTCCAGGGCTCCAGCGTCCTGAACTCGTCCAGCTCGATCTTGTCCTTGACGATGTCCGGGACCCTGGGCTTGCCGCCGCGGTCCCTGGTCATCAGCTCGTCGTCGGTGACGGGCCCGACGTCCGAGTACCCGTGCCGCTGCGCTCGAACCGCCTGTCGAACAAAGGCGTACAGCAGATTAGTCAGGCGGAAGAGCTCCATGCGGTCACGCGCGAGGGCAGTCGCCCTCATCGCGTTCTTGGCCGCCCACTTGCGTTGGTTGATCACCGACTTTTTCCCGCCGTGCCTGCTCATCGGCGGGTGCGCTCGGAGAAAAGTCGCGGTGGCCACGTTGAGGTTGCGTATGCCGGTGTGTATGGCGCCCAGCGCGGATTTGCCCTGGTAGTATCGCTCGTACGCGAGGTCCGCGCGGAAGACGAGTAGGAACGATAAAACGACGCTCACGCCGAGGTGACCGTCCATGTTGAACGTGACGTCGCACTCGTCGTTGCTCGCGACGCCCTCGCCGCAGTAGAGCACCTTGACGAGGTTGGCGAAGAGCCCGACGAAGGCTGCGAGGATTATCTGCGGAACCACCTTGAGCACGATGGTCCCCTTGATCTTGAAGATCTCGGAGATGAAGGCGAGCCGCCCATGGGATATCTCCTTTGGTTTGTCGAGGAAAACCATGCGCCGGGGACCCCCGAGTCCGTGATGCGACCCGTTCAAGGCGCGAGTCACTCGACGGTTCATCCGACGGGCCGTGCCCGATGGGGAAGTCGGCGTGAGCGCGGGGTCGTCCGCTCCGCCTAGGCCGGGGTTTCCGCGACTCAGACCGCTCACGTCGCTCAACCCATCGGAAGACGCCATGCTCGCGAAGCTGCCACGCCTCGACGGCAGGCTCTCGACGCTCACCATGCTGGGTTGCCGCGGTCGGGTCCTGCCGCCTCGGTTGCTTATTTCGGCAGCGTTGCTCATTTCGGGGCTCATCCTTTTCCCGGCGGGATCGCGTCGACGCGAGTATCGCCGCGCGCCGACGCCTTAGCGCGCGGGGTTGCGACGTTGGATGGGACGAGCGGTTCGAGAGGTGCCAGATCCGCCCTCGACGCGATATGGCGCGCGTGCCGATATGCCCAGGTCGCGCTTTCGTGAACGCGTAAAGGTCCAAGGACCGAGGGGAGCCGAAGAGGCACGAAATTCGGGAACGCGAAGAGACGCTTGAAACCAATCTCAGCAGGCGCGTTGACCGTGACCGTTGGGACCAAACTGAACGCTTCGGTGCCCTAATCGCACAACTCAGGAGCGAGCGAGCGGAGGAAGATGCTGAAGCAGCCGCTCCTGAATCCGTACAACCTCGGACAGCCCGCCCCGAGACCGCTGCGCATCAACGTGCTGTACTGTGCGATTGCCTCTTGCGTGGTGGCGACGATGGGACTCTGCTTCGCCATCATATTTTGGCAGGCGTCGAGCAGGGCGATTACCAAGAGCATCACGGATGCCGCGGCGAAGCTGCCGGAGGTGCGCGCAAGGTGGAACGAGATGGAGAGGAAGTCCCACAAGTTTCTTAAGGCGACAGAGAAGGACATCAGGGAGTTCGCATCGGCGACCTTCGGGGATGGGTCGGAGAGGGACGAGCCCGCGAACGAGCCCGAAGATTCGGCACCGTGGGGGTCGCGAAAGGGTGCAAGGCGCCTACTACTTTTAGCTAAACCTCTAGACATTTAGATCACAATGACGATAGATAGCCACCGACGAAACACGTCATCACACATTATCCTGCGGCTTGCACAGCTTCTTGTCCTCCGCGTCCATGCGCACGCCGTACCACCGTTTGTCGTTGTGCACAAACGCGGTTGCGTGCGCGGGATGGTTACCTTGCTTGACGTCGTCCCAAGGCTCCAGCGCGTGTCCACCGAGCATGAGCAGCGCGCTCAGGGTGACGTCGTTCCACATGCCGAACCTGTCATCCATCTTCTGTAGCGAGCGCATCTCCTCCTCGGGCAGGTCGTCGGGCAGGCTCGCCAGCGCGGACGCCCGGACGATGGCGCCGCCGCACAAGCCGTAATTCTTATAGCTCGGCGCCCTCCCCCCGTTGCGCCGCGCAATCTCCGCGAGTAGCTCCTTCGACAGGGGCGCCGTCCACCTCCAGTCCTGGACTCCCCCTCCGTCGATACCCTCCTTTGGCCACCGCGTCACGCCCCGTTCGACCCTGACGTCGTCTTCGAGCAGCACGATCCATTCCGTCTCCGCCGACTCTGCGGCGCGTTTCAGCCGCCGGACGTACTCCATGACGCCGCCGCCGCCGTGCATTCCCGCGGTGGTATCCTCCCTCGTGAACACGCACCCGTACGTTTCGCACGCCGCCGAGCAGTCGTACGAGCCCGCGTCCGACGTCACCGACAGCGGAGCGTCGGGAAAGTGGACCCTCACGGACCGAATCAGCTCCAGCGTCGCCTTGGGCTCGTTCGCCATCTGCAGGTAAAACCCGACCCGACCGCCGTCGCTCGACGACGGTGCCTTCTTCGGCTCATCCAGCTGCTTCTTCGGCTCGTCCATCTTCGGTTCACTCGGTCTCGAGCCCGTTTGGTCGTCGTCGTCCTCGAACAGGTGGTCGTGCTTGCTGTCGATGACCACGTTCGGATTGGAGTACGCCGCCGCCGTCTTCTCCTCGGACAACTTCGCCGGCGATTTCTCCCCTCTCTCCTTCCTCCTCTCGCTCGCCTCGGCTATCGCCCTCTCGCGCGCCTCCGACTCCGCTCTGGCGCGCTCAACATCCTCTGCATCGACGACTATTGGCTCATCGCGCGATGACCTTCGCACCCCTTCCTCCTCACCCTCAACCCCCGTGACGGGCCCGGTCTGCTCGGGGGCTTCGTTCGCGGCTTCGTTGTTGGATTTTGATTTGGCCCTCGCGCCCGGACGTTTGCGCCGCGCGAACGGCACGAAACCCCCGTCGTCCGGCTGCACGACCGCCTTCACGACCTGTGCAGGCGGCGTCGCTTTCACCGGCTTCGCGTTATGTACCCGCGAATCCTCGACCGTCACGCCCCTGGCCTCGCGCCTTTGGACCGCGCCACCCTCGTTGGCGGACGACCACGCCAGCAGCAGGAGCACCACCAACGCGACCGGCCCGAGGGTCACCGCGCGGAGCCTCGGCCTGGCTCGCAGCCCTTCCCCAGCTTGCCTCGCGTATATCCGAAACCCTCGCCCTTGCGGCGCGGCCGCCCCCGGCTCCTGCCCCGCCATCGGTCCCCCCCACTTTGATGATTTCCTTTCCTCGGCCGTCAAGTCACTCGAGTTTCGCACTAACTTTTACGTCATCAAACGCTAAGGTTCCGCGTCGGATCGCCGAACCGGCGGAGGAACGACGCGCGCTCGTCACTCCTCGTCCAACAATGACCGGAAGAACGCCTCCGCCGGTCGCGTCCCTCTCCTTCGAAGCGCGGCGCCAAACTCAGCCGCGCAGTCCGGGTCCGTCGACGGTATACCCACCAGAACGTCATTCTTCGGCGTGCACCCCGGAGGCTCCATCAGCACCTGCCACGTTTCATACCCCCGCTCCGCCGCGGACGCGTTCCTGTCCGCCTCCACCACCGCCTTACACGCCCTCCTCTGCGTCTCCCGTTCGGCGAACAGCGACGGGTCCGACCGGGGTGCGCGGTTCTTTCGGCGCTCGCGCTTCTCCGCCTTGGCGCGAAGGTACGCGGCCAGCCCCGGGGTTAGATTCGTCTCCGCTCGCCTCTCCAGCGCCTCCGTCGGCGCGATCGCCCCACCACCTATCGAGCCCGGTACATGATCCGCGTCGTCTCCCGCCACCGCCGCGTCCTCGCCGATGGACGCGAGGAAACCGGACGCGTCCCGTTCGTCGTCCTCGTCCTCCTCGCTGCTGTCGACGTAAGGACCGGGACCGCCGGACACGGCGCCGCACGCGTCGTAACCTTCGCCGCCGAAATCCGCCGCCTGGGCTATGGACACGTAGGCAACGGCCGTGATGACCGACGCGGCGAGCGCCGAGCGCGGATACGGCGCGGCGGCGGCCGTTCCCCCGCCCGCGGCGTCAACCGCCCGATTATCGATTGCGTCTGATTTTGCGTTTCTGTCCCCGCCGCCCGTTTCCCGCGCATTCGCGGCGGCGTTGGCGGCGAGCGCGATCTTCCCGACGCAGCACGGCGCGACGACGTACGCCGCGTTCACCTCGACGCACTTGTCCATCGCCGCGTCGCTCGCACCCCCGCACGCGTGCAGCGCCACCCCCACGTCAAAGTCCTCATCAAAATCTTCGATGAACCCGAGCACGCACCGCACGTTGCGAAGGCCCGCCGCCGCGGCTCTCCTCTCCGCCACCTCCAGCGATCGGGCCTTGGCGTCCACGAGCACGAACGTCGCGTCGGGGAAATGATACGCCAACGGTAAGGTCTGGTGACCGCCCCCGCACCCAAAGTCCACCACCTTTGCCGTCGGTTTGCGCCTCAGCAGCGGCGCGACGAAGAGGAACACGTTCCTGAGCTGCTCGCGCTTCCTCGCGCCCCTCGCGCGGGGCACGCCGCCACCCTCGGGATGGGTCACGTCGAGCTGCGGGGGTAGACTCTTCCAGTCGCTCAGCGCGGTGGCGTCTCGCGCCCATCGCCTCGCCAGCTCGCGGGTGTCTTCGTCGCAAGGCTCGCAGACGTCCATCAGCAGCGGGTTGGCCGAGTACGTCGGGCACAGCGACGGTGCTTCCCTCAGCAGCCGACGCACGGCGGTCAGGAACTTCGGCGGGCGCGCCTTGACCCGGGCTATCGCGCGTTTCCTGCTGCTGCGGTGGTCGTCGGTCGTCCCGGCGCCGGATACCGAGGAGCCGCGCTCCGACACCGCCGACGGCTCATCCAGCGCGTCGCCCGCGTGGGTCCAGGACAGCGGCGATAGGAACGACGGCGCCCCGGGGGCGCCCCTCATCGCCACGCGTGTGTCCGACCGCCCGTCGCCGATCCGCGGCGGTCGTCCCTCCCCCGCAGAAGTGGAGGGAGGCACGTCTCGTCCGCCTGGGAGATCTTTTAACATCGCGAGACGTTTTTTTGGCAAACCTAGGTCATCAGCGCCCACTTCACCCCGCGGGCGAGCGGCCAGGACCGGGTCGGAGGTCAGGCCGAGGGCACCGCGTCGAGATGATCGTCGAGCGGGCCGCGTCCGTGGCCCAGTACGCCTTCCTGGCGTACCTCGGGCTTCTGAGCGTGGTGCTCTACGGGCTCTTCGTCCCGTCGCAGTGCTCGGCGTCGATGAACCCGCAGCACTGCCTGCCCCCGGTGCTGGCGCGAGGCGAGGCGTTCGACCTGTGGGTGTACGCCTCGCCCAAGAGGCACTTCCACTCCATCGAGTCGGTGGTGACTGGCAGGGAGGAGGTAGAGCCCGAGGTGGCGAACGCCACGGCGCGTTTGGTCATGAGCGCGTTCGACGTGAAGCTCGGGGACGCGCACGAGGAGGAGGTGACCGTGCCCGCCGCCGCGTTCGGGACGAGGGCGAACGGGACGCTGTACGCGCACGTGCTCATGTACCGCTCCAGGGGCAAGGCGCGATCGCAGAACGCGACGCGGCCGAGCGGGGAGCCGCTCGCGGTGACAAGCGCGCCGATCACCAAACACCTCGTGCACACGCGCAAAAACTACACCATGCTCCTCGGGGACTGGACCTCCGCCGCCGCCGGCGACGCGAACGCCTCGACGGCCCAGCTCGGCGAGGACGCGTCATCGCCCGCGACGTGCGACGCGCGAGGGGACGCCCAACCGGACG
>CEPC01014838.1_pt1 | contig 12087 bp, 15 predicted proteins | sample 530651 | NCBI WGS metagenome assembly CEPC01 (sample SAMEA2620828, study PRJEB7988) | marine metagenome | biome: marine biome (ENVO:00000447); feature: deep chlorophyll maximum layer (ENVO:xxxxxxxx); material: "saline water (ENVO:00002010), including plankton (ENVO:xxxxxxxx)" | depth 65 m | reverse complement strand
AGCCCGGCGACCAGCCCGGCGACCAGCCCGGCGACCAGCCCGGCCAGCCCGGCGACCAGCCCGGCCAGCCCGGCGAGCCCGGCGAGGGCGAGGGTGAGGGTGAGGGAGAGGGCGACCAGCCCGGCGAGGGCGAGGGCAAGGGCGAGGGAGACCAGCCCGGTGACCAGCCCGGTGACCAGCCCGGCGAGGGCGAGGGTGAGGGAGAGGGCGACCAGCCCGGTCAGCCCGGTGACCAGCCCGGTGACCAGCCCGGAGAGGGTGAGGGTGAGGGAGACCAGCCCGGCCAGCCCGGCCAGCCCGGCGAGGGCAAGGGCGAGGGTGAGGGCAAGGGTGACCAGCCCGGTGACCAGCCCGGCGAGGGCGAGGGCGAGGGCAAGGGTGACCAGCCCGGCCAGCCCGGCGAGGGCGAGGGCGACCAGCCTAGCGACCAGCCCGGCCAGCCCGGCGAGGGTGAGCCTGAGGGTGAGCCTGAGGGTGAGGAGGGTGACAAGATCACTGGTGAGCAGCATGAAGGCTCCCAGTCCGGTGAGGATCAGCCCGGCACTGCTGGCGGGACCGGGGCGCATGTGGGAGAGGAAAGTATCATCAACGCACTCAAGGCGTTGTTCAACGGCAAGGGGGCAAAGGACCCGGACTGGAAGCCTTCCGCCTATGCCAAGGAGGAGGCTGCTGAGGCTGCTTTCGGATACTGGGGAGCGTTCCTCAATCGCCTTGTAACTGGGATCAAGAGATCCTTTGAAGCGATCAGCCGGAACAAGCTGGTGAGGCACCAGAGGGGTGGCCGGATTGATCTGAAAAGCTCAGTCAAAATTGCAACGGACAGCCCCTACTGCTTTGCTCGCAAGCTCCGGGGAACCAATCGCCGGGTTGCGGTTGCATCCTTCATGGACTTCTCCGGATCAATGGCCGGGGGGACCGACATCATGGGGATCGAAAATTGCAAGAAGGCTTGCAAGACCCTGCGCCGCCTTGGCCTCAGCGACTTCGCCAACAAGGTCAGCAGCATCCTTGCAAGGCAGGACGCTAACCAGCGTATGCACCATCTCCACTTCAACTTCAACTTGAATGGAGCCTTTGGAAATCCTTCCGGCCTTTCCAATCGCACTACCAAGCAGGAGAATACTGAGCATGAGGCTACCGGAATAGCCTTCCTCTATCTTGAGGGAGGACAATGGATGAGGGAAGAGCTGAGGCTGGCCGGGAATACCGAGGTAGCTCAGCGGGTTGCCGGGCTTTTCCAGAGGTTGCAAGGCCAGTTCATCGGGGCCAACCTCATCCGGAAGGCCTTCAGTAAGTGCGGGATTGCTCAATACTGGGGAGCGTTTACCGAGAATGCCCACAAGGTCAAAGGGTGGAACGAAAAAGGTATCATCAGCAGCCCCCGCTCCAATGACCTTGGAGGGACCAACATTGCCAAGGCCCTGAACTCTGCCGTCCGCGAGTTGCAAACTCGCCCCGAGGAGCGGCGCATCGCCTTCATCATGTCGGACGGATCATTCGATGACGGGATCTCCCCTGATCGTGACGCTAACGGGATCATATCCGCCGCGACGAATTACCACGACCAGCCCACCTACCTTAACGTCAACCAATTCGTCAAGAAAGCGTGGGCGCAAGGGATCGAGGTTTACTACATCGGACTGCATGTCCGCCCGGAGGACATCGCTGAGGCTGAGGAGATGCTGGGCAAGGGTCACGCCATCGGGGTGACTGACATTGCAACGGAACTCCCTGCCCTCATGGAGGCCATCGTCAAGATGGATGACCGGGACATGCGCCAGACAGCCAAGGGCCAAGGCTACAAGATCAAGAGGTAGCCCCCCTCCGGGGGGGGCGGGGTTATCCCGCCTCCCCCTCACCCCTTTTTTCAAGTATCATCAACAACCAACCCAGAAAGGAAATCGAACCATGTCAGACCAGAAATCGAAACGCGCATTGCGCCGCCACAAATCCGCCACCAAGTATGCTCGCCGCCTTGCAATCAATAGCAAGACTCAGCCCTATGCTGTAGCTCACAAGCCCTACCAATTCAAGAGTCAAGGGCGCACCTGTAGCTGTTCCCTCTGCTCCCACAACGCTCGCCGCTTCCACGGCAATAGCCTCATTTCTCTCACACCTCAGGAGCGGCGCTTTGCAAGTTCCGCCGACTCCCACTAACAACCAACCGGAAAGGACAACCAACCATGCAACTGAACATCAACTACGGAGCCGTGCGCGGCTTCAACGAAAGCGCAAAAACCCTTGCAACTACTCGTTGCAAGATCGGCAAGTGGAACGTAACCATCGAGGCGTTCCTTGACTACTACGGGACATACAATACCCGGGTGGGAATCAATGGTGCCACGCCAACTCACGGCGGCTACATTGATTGGGAATACAAGACCAACGGGATCGGGGTTGCTCGTATGCGTAAAGAGCAGGATGCTCTTCTTGACAAGGTGCGCTCCGAGTCTCCCCTTCATGGCCCACCCAGCATCAATTGCTATGGCTACCTCATCCCTCTTGATGGACAGCCTGACGATTGCATCGGGACTCACATTTCCGCGAAAACAGGATGGGCGTAACCATCTCCAAAAATAAGAAGCCCGGGGGAACCTTAACCCCCGGGCCTCTTACACATCAACATGAAGCACACGGGCTGCAAGGCCCGATTGCAAAAATCAACCACACCAAAGCCATGAGCGCAACAAATAATTGCAACAACGATGATAGCGTCACCTTCAATGACATTACTGATCTTGCCCGGCACTACGGCTCCACAAGCCTAGAGGATCTGGGACGAGCCTTCTACGACGAGACCTCCTTCGGAGTGAACACCACCTTCCTTGCGGCGTGTCACCCTACCCTGAAAGAGATATACTACGAAAGCGGGGAGCATCCTGCGACTCGCCCCCTCCCGAACATATGGGCAGGCCACTTCTGCACGGGTATCCGTTTTGGAACCATTGTGGAGGGATCTGATGCCGAGTTTACCGCAAGTGACCTGCACTTTCCCATCTCCCTCGCTGAGATACAAGAGGCCTACGACTTCCTCAACAATCTCTACGACGAGGCCACGGACGAGGCTCAGGCTGTCTACGAGCTGGCGGCAGCGGCTGAGGAGGTATACGGCCCAGACGATGGCGAGCCCTACAATCCTGATGGGCCGAGATACCTAGACGCAAAAACAGAAAACCCTATCGACTGATTATGGCTAAAAGCAAAATCTTGCAAGAGGCAGAAACCCTTGCAACCCGTGAGCCCTACGGATTGAGGCTCCGTCAAATCAATCCTACCCGGGCCTGCCTTGGGCCTTACATTGCAAGGCGCAAAAGGTCAGGGGGGCCATGGTCTCTGAAATATCAGAAGCGCCTCCTATGCTCAGAGGATATTAAGATCCTCTTTCTTCTCCTCATTAAGGAGATCGACAAAAGGCCCCTGATTAGGAAGCCTTTGCAAACTTACGATGCCACCTTGCCCAAGGCCCGGAAGGACGTTGCAACTTGCGACGACCCCGAGCTGGATTCCTACTACTGGAATCGGGGCAGGTGCCGTTATTGGGACCACTCGTTGGTCTCTTAACCTTTCTGGCCCCTTGCCACGCGAGTCGCTTGGGGCCTGCGAACGCCGAACGGCATGGGTAAAGTGGCCCATGTCATCCCCCATTATGGCACGTTGTTGGAGGGGGAACCCAGTCGGGGGATAATACCGACACTGGTTGATGTAGCTCAGGCCATATTAAAGAACCGTGCTGCGAGGAGATGCCCCCCGCCTCTCCCATGTAGGTAGACCCCGCATGAATAACCAACCCGGAAAAAAGGGGGGGCACCATTTCAACCTAACCAGCTAATCAACATGAAATTGCAAGAAATTCTCCAGAACCTCAGCCTCGCCTCCTGCCCCCACGGCAGGACCCGGGGACCGTATGTGCAACTTTGCCAGCACATTGAAAAGCTCCACGCGGAGCTTGAGAAGAACCCTCACTTCGTCGCCGCATTGGCAGAAGAGAAAAAAGAAAACCAGTAATCAGCATGAAGCATATCGAAAAGATCAAATCTGATTGCAAGCATGAGGAAATAAGCCTCGCCCTTTGGGTGATGGTTCTTCTGCTTGGCCTGTCTCACGGGGTCCCTGCCCCGTTTATCGTTTTATTCGCCACCAAGGTTGCAATTGACATCACGTTTCTTGCAATCGCCCTCCTCCTGCTATGGCAGGAATCCAGACCCCGGAAGAAGCGTCTCCCTGAGATGCCCATCCGATACAACATCGAAAACCTACACCGTAGAAAAAACTGAAGCCATGGGATACTACAATGCTAATCCTGCCGAGAGAATCGAACCCAAGTTCCTTTCTGACACCATCACCGCAACCCCTGCTGCCATTGAGGCCATTAGCCCGGATACAGCAGCAGACCTTCTCTATCGCCATTTCATGGGCGACTGGGGGGATGTTGACGACCATGACCGCAAGGTCAACGAGGAAGCCCTTGTTAATAACGAGCGGCTCATGTCTGTATTCAAGTCGGATGACCACCCGACCATATGGATCATCACCGAGCGCGGCCATGAGGTCACTACGGTGCTAACCCCCAACGACTACTAAGCCATGAGTCTTACGCTCCCAACCGGGGTTGCAACACCCCTCCCCCTCCCCTCGTTCTCCCTTAATTGGGAGGACAAGGGCGAGGTGAACACACGACAGGGGCCCCGGCACCTGTTCGTCTCCCCCATGCCTGACGGCTGGTGGGATTATTGGAAACTGCACAAGGATGCTTTGAAAGAGCAGGGGTTTTCTTGCGGAAAGAATGATAGCGGCAAATGGCAGATCACTTGCTGGCTTATTCCGGCCAATTCCTCACCCAAGGCCAACTATAGCGAACTGCTGCTAGAGCTTTCCCGATCAGAGAAGCCCGGAATGGCGTGGAACAGGAGCCCCTTCCCTGAGGGGGTCACTCCATATCCATATCAGCTCGCGGGGATTGAATACGCTTGTGCCCGTCCCCGGGTGATCATTGGCGACGACATGGGTCTGGGCAAAACCATGCAGGCCATTGGGGTTTGCAACGTGACCAACGCCCGAAAGATCCTGATCGTTTGCCCGGCATCTCTGCGCCTCAACTGGAAAGATGAGATCGAGAAGTTTGGAATGGGGCTTCCTGTCCCTCACGCGGTCCTGTCCAAGGCAGACATTCCTGAAATTGCAAACCATGACGCGGTAGTCATTAGCTACGATTTGATGGCCATGGCCCCCGCCCAGAAAATGCTACGCGACCGGGATTGGGATGTGGTCATCGCTGACGAAGCGCACTACCTCAAGAACAAGACGACTAAGAGGGCCACCGGGCTGCTTGGTCTGCCTCCCCGGGCCAAATCCAAAACCAAGGCTCCCAGAGAGGCTATAGCAGCTAAAAGGCACCTATTCCTCAGTGGGACCCCGGTGAGCAATAGGCCCGAGGACTTCTGGAACCTGCTGCGCTTTTGCGCCCCTGAGCATTTCGGGGTGTGGAGCAAGTTTGCAACTCGCTTTTGCGATGCCAGAAGAGTTCCCTTCGGCAGCGGCTGGGATACCAGCGGGGCTAGTAACTTGCAGGAATTGCAAACCATGGTCCGGGGGACATGCATGGTGAGGCGCTTGAAAAAGAACGTCCTTACCCAGCTTCCCGCCAAGACCAGAAAGATTGTCTCTCTGCCCACCCCGGTGGAAACAATCCGAGAGCTTGACGCGCTCACCATGGACTACACAACCAGCGAGAAGACGGTTGCAATTGCAAAGCAGAAACTTGCTGAGGCCAAGCTGGCCGGGGATGCGGACTCCATGGCAAGAGCCGTGGATTCTCTCCGATCAGCAGAGAATGCCTTGTTCACTGAAACCAGCAAAGTCCGGAAGCACATTGGCATGTCCAAGGTGGATGTGTCCGTGGATCATATTCGCAATGCTCTGGAATCGTCCGGAGGCAAGGTGATTATTGGAGCGCACCACAAGCAGGTCATTTCCCGTCTCCGCGAGGAGCTGGAAGACTTCAAGCCCGTAGTGGTCACCGGAGACACCCCGCCTCAGGACAGGCATGATGCCGTTCAGAGCTTCCAGAATGACCCCTCCACGAAGGTGTTCATTGGCAACATACTTGCAGCAGGAACAGGCCTAACCCTAACGGCGGCACCGCATGTCATTATTGTGGAGCCGGATTGGGTCCCATCTAATAACGCGCAGTTTGAAGACCGCGCCCATCGGATTGGACAGAAAAGCCCCGTTCTTATCGAGTATCTTGCAATGGAGCAGACCATCGACATTCAAATCCTCCGCGCCAATGCCCGGAAGATGGATGTGATCGAGCAAGCCATTGATAACGATGGGGACACCCCCCTAGACCCACGCGAGGTGAACTACGGCCCCAAGGGGCCAGCGGAACCCTCTAGGTCTGTTGCTGAGCGAGAGCAGGATGATAGCGACAAGCGCAAGCGAACCATGAAGACCATGGCGCTAGGCAAGTCGCTTTCCCCGGGAGAGCTGACCACGGCCCATATTTGCGTTAAGCACGTTGCAAAAATGGATGGCGACCACGCCTCTGCTCGCAACGATGTTGGGTTCAATAAAATGGACTCCGAGTATGGCGGGAAACTGGCTAGAAAACGTCTAGAGAGCTTGACGGATTTCGAGAAGGGGCGTATTTGTGCCCTTGCTTGGAAATACAGAAGGCAATGCGACCCGGATTGGGTGAATCGCCTCAAAAAGCCCAGCTAAACCACACATCAAACCACATGAACATATTCTATCTAGACCCAGATCCAGTCGAGGCTGCTCGTATGCAATGCGACAAGCATGTAGTGAAAATGGTTCTTGAAACAGCCCAACTCCTCAGCACGGCCCATAGGGTCCTTGACGGGGACGATGTGGCTGAATCCAAGGGCCTCTACAAAGCCACACACAAGAACCATCCCAGCGCAGTATGGGTCCGGTCTTCGTGTGCTGCTTATGCTTGGACTCGCCAGCACTTTGAGGCCTTGCTCCTAGAATACAAGTTGCGCTATGGCAGGGTTCACGCTTGCGACAGGCTTTGCCGCGAGCTTAACCATGAGCCCCAAAATATACCGCAACTATACTTCGATCCCCCGCCGCAATGTATGCCCGACCAATACAAGTCGGACTGCGCGGTTACCTCTTACCGGGCTTACTATGGAGGAGAAAAAAGGAGCTTTGCAAAGTGGTCTCGTGGAAATTGCCCATCGTGGTTTAACCCTAAGCAGCCGAATCCATGATTCCACACACGATCTCCCAAACAAAGGAGCTAGGGAAAAGCATAGCGCGTATGTTCGTGCTACGCCTTACGCCCTTGCAAATCATGCTTCTCGTTGAGGCCCGTTATTCTGAGGGGGCCTTATCTAAAGGGCAGCACTTGTTTGCTAACAGGGTCCGCAAAAAATGCGAGGCCCTTTACGATGGCCGGGGAACACCCCCTCCATCTCGTCAAGCCTTCTGGGATGCGTTCCGCGCATTGCAAGATAGAGGCTTTTTATACATCGCCCCGCACAAGCCGGGCACAAGCAAAAGGGCAGTTGCCCTTACCGCTGAGGGCGAGTCCCTCTTCACATATCCGAAATCAACACATCCATTTGCAACATGAAACAACTACTTACCATTGATTGGGATGCATTCATCCCTGAGCCAATTGAAGCCGACCTTGGCCACAACGAAAGTCTTCTTTACCGGGAGATACTGTGGGGCCACCGGGGATACCTTGAGCCCATTATGCAGCTTAGCAAGTTTGCAAGCGGGTTCTTTGACGGAATGGACCTGAGCCGGGTCCCCATTTACATCTCAGACAGTCACATGGAGGCGTTCAGCGTCATGTGGCCTGACACATCCCTCCCCCCGGAGGGAGAGTGGAAGGTCACCCTTGTTGATCAGCACCACGACATGTGGCCCTCTAACGAGGACAGGGTCTGTTGCGCCACATGGCTTACGCAAGCCATCGAGGTTGGCATGGTTCGGGAGGTGGACTGGTATTGCCCATCATTCTCCCATTGCGTTCCCACAAAGGGAACCGGGGACGAGGACATGCTTCGCCCACTCTTGAATGATCACGGCGTTGACATGAGCGTCCGTAGCATGGACGAGTGGGAGGAGAACCGTTGCAAATTGCAACCCGATGCAATCCATATTTGCAGGTCCTCCTGCTGGACCCCGCCATGGCTAGATCGGGACTTCCAGCAATTCTGCCTGTCTGCCGCCTTCGGTCAGGGGGAGCGGCAAATAACCACGCTGGGAGAATGGAACCCCGTGGATGTCAGGCCCTCTCCCGTGGATGGCAATGATGCTCACGAAGAGGTTCTAAGGTCCATGATCCCTGATAGGGAAAAGGGTCTGGAGGCCCTTGTCTCCAAGTGCCTTGAATGGGTCAAGGAGTGCGGGGAGCATCCTCACCTGTTTGAGGACCCGGCAAGGCGGGTGAGCGTCATGGCTGGAGAATGTAGTCGTCTGGACTACAAGGGAGTCATGGCGATTTAGCCTTCTCTGAAAAATAATGCTTGCAGGGCCTTCTGCCTCCGGGTAGACGGCTCTCAAGCATGATTACCTTCAAATGTATACAGAGCCCCCTCGGGGTCGCCTGTCGCAAGATCCGCTCGCGGGTCGAAATCATGCTTATGCGACAGGCGATCCCGGGGGGGCTTTTTTTGTGCCGTGATTGAGCGGCTTGCGGCGAGGTAGCGCAATCGTCTTGATAGTTGCGCGGATCACGGGGCCCCTTACCGAACAGGGATGGCCCCCGTCCCCTCCCCCGGGCTAGGAATCTGCTGGGAGGGCAATCCTCAGCTTGCGCCGTTGGCGCAGGGGGACGCAACGGGATGACCCGGGAGTGTAAAACGCGAAAGCGTATGGCTGGCCCGGACGGTGGTCACAGTTGCGCGGAATTGCAATCGACCGACTGCCGATGGTGCATCACGACCCGCCGCTCCCCTATGGTTCCTTGGGGGACTATAGGGGGCACTGCGAAGCTCTCTCCCTCCTACCTCTGGTGCATTTCCACCCGCTCAGCGTGATAGCTTCATCCTGTGCCCACCCTGTTTTTTTTCACACGTTATGCGCTTCATGTAAAAGCGCAAAACGTGGGAATATAAACAAATGTCCAAATAGTTCTTGATTTTGTTTTTGAGTCCATATACATAGCCCCAACACATCAAGTTCCAACTCCGAAGCACTACTTTCAACATGTCAACTCACTCAATAGCAAGTAAGTTCAATTTCCACCCCACTCCCCTTTGTCAGCACACAAAAGAGGCCGTTGTAATGCATGAACATTACGTCTCCACATCCGGTCTGTCTTTTTGCTTTCAAAACAACCTCTCCCCAGCCGTTGTCCCAAAATCAATAGGGCGATGGGGAACCAGTAGATACGTTTGGGATCACATGCTCAGGGCCGGGCTCTTAGATAGCGCGGAAAGCCTCACCCGGATATTCACCCTGCACTCGCTCCAGAAAAAAGCGAAGAAAAGGGAAAAGCCTTCAGAAAAGTCCCCTTTTGCCAAAATCGACACCGGGGCAATTATCCATGACAGGGCCGGGTTTACAGAGGAGGAGACCCGATCCCCTACTGCTCTTTTCAAGAAGATCAAGAAGGTAAGCAAGTCCTTGGACCCCACAAGGGCATCCGAGTTTCTTGCTAAAATCATGGTCATCAAGGCCTACGACGAGGCCTTGCTCGCCCACTCTCCTACTGGGAGGTCTGCGAATAAAAAATCTAGAGATAAGTCCCTGCCCACCATTCCCTCCTTGGAGGACCTAGATAGATGGGTGGAGGCGCACGGGATAGGATTTACCCGCTGGATGGGAGATGGCGACTTCTTTGGATGGGACGGTAGCCCAGACTCACTTGGCCTCATAACCCCCAAGAATACATCAGAGTTGGACGATGCCGGAACAGTCTACAGATGTCCCCTCCCTCCAGTGGGTCTTCATATCGTGGGATGGGAGGAGGAGGAGGAAAACGAGGACAGGAGCCACATAGTGTGCCTTTTGAGCGCCTTTGAGGATGAGATGCAAAGAAACTACAGGGAGATGAACTGGAGTGCATCAGAGGAACAATTCCAAAAGCTCCCCCACCGATCCGCAAAGACCCGACTGGAGGACAACCTTTGGTCAACTTCCCGCCACACATCTCAGGAGGTGAACGCCGGAAAGCAGTGGATAGGGTCTTCAGACAAGGTAAGATACCTTTTGCAAGAGGGCACACGACCCGATCTGCACCTTTTCGGAGGGATTGTTCTCGCTAACGACTTCCAAGACGCAGCAGACGCAATTGGGGCCCACACCAAAACATACAAGGCCGGGTTCCTCCACGCTGATCAATTTTGGATTAACTCGATTGCAAGTCTTGCCACCAGAATGATAGCTAGCTACGGGATAACCGGGGCCTCGATAGTTGAGGCGCTCATGCCCGGATACCTTTTGGTGCCCTCCGCTCTACAAATGGATATTACCACGGGTGAGGATGAGGTGGCAGCGATACAGAAGATGCGTAAAACGCCTTTCGTCCTTGAGCCCATTATCAGCAAAGAGTCGATAAGGAAGCTCAACGAGGACTCCGACTACACGGAAGCGTTTGTTAATATTATCCAGCACACTCACCTCCCTCACCTCAGCAAGGAAGAAGTTGAGGAGGAGGTTTACAGCGTAATCTTCAAGGTGGAGGCGGCTATGGCTAGAGGGGTCAACGACAACTTCATGGATCGTTGCTCTGAGATGATCTGGGATGACACTGAGGGCAAGTCTGCCCCACAGCAGAAGTTTAGTGATGGGCTTGACGAGTTTGTCCGCGAGTCCGCAGTTGACTGGATCTCGTCACACGACAGCATAGAAGAAGAGCAAACCAGACTAGAAGAATGGGAGGACTAATAAATGTATCCAGATGGCTTCCGGTCATGCGAAGAAAAGCAACAGATGTTGTTCTGTCTTCTGAGCTGAAAAAGCTCCGGCTTCAGCTAGAGGAGCGCAAAGATTGCAAAGACGAAGTTGCAACGGTCAAAAAGATAGAACTCATACTCATCAACTCATCAAAGATTTGGGATAGCAAACCGCTCTCCCACAACCACAAACCAGACAGAAAAAAATAGTATGTCCTTAAAAGCGAACATAAGAATAGGGGATAAGTGCAGCATCGTTGTCGAGGCCGCAGATCCAGTTGACCTGATCAAGAGAGCCAGTCAATTCACCCAGCTACCGCAGAAATGCGGCCACTGTGGAAGCGACAACCTCTCCTTCATGCACCGAACGGCAGGCGGGTCAGACGAGTTTGACTACTTGCATGTCAAGTGCAACGAATGCGGAGCCCAGTGTGACCTTGGGCAAAAGAAAAAGCCCCTTGGGGACATTTTCTTCCGACACCAACCAAAGGACAGGTCCGGGGTTAAGGACGGGTTCTACAAGTATTGGGAGCAGGACAAGCAGTCCTCCTCATCGCAGGTCCCCGGGGACGAGCATCCTGTCGAGGTTGACTCTGACCCCGATGACGAGATTCCGTTTTAATGAGCAAAAACCCTTTGCAAGATGAATACAGGCGATCCAAGCAAGAGGCCCACCCCGTTCAGTTATGCGCGGTGTGCAATGAGAGATCGCCAAAGGCAGAGATGGAGCCTCACCACCCGAGTGGTCGTCGGGGCTCTGATCTGCTTCATTATATATGGCTGCACCCGCTCTGCCACCGATGGGTCCACGACAACCCAAAAGAGGCAGAACAAAAACAACTCCTAATCAAAGGAAGGAACAGAACATGACACAGGCACAAAAAATCTTAAACCACCTGCAAAACGGTAACAGCATAACCGCAATTGACGCCCTGAACAATTTTGGGTGCTTTCGATTGGCGGCAAGGATTAGCGACCTAAAGAAAGACGGCTGGGATATCAAATCCGAGCCTTGGACTACGCCCGGAGGGGCCACCATCGCTAAATACACTCTTCCCCTATACGCTAAACACAAAGGGAAAGCGGAAGACTCCAAACTTGAACTTGCTGACCACGATGACTTAACCGGAATTTGTTGGAACTGAGATGAACCCGCCAAGCCACTACGACATAGCGGACATCAAGGACCGCGTTAAAATCTGGAACGTCT
>CEPC01007924.1_pt1 | contig 12146 bp, 6 predicted proteins | sample 530651 | NCBI WGS metagenome assembly CEPC01 (sample SAMEA2620828, study PRJEB7988) | marine metagenome | biome: marine biome (ENVO:00000447); feature: deep chlorophyll maximum layer (ENVO:xxxxxxxx); material: "saline water (ENVO:00002010), including plankton (ENVO:xxxxxxxx)" | depth 65 m | reverse complement strand
TCCAGCGCGAAGAACGAGCCCCGGGAACCCAAACGATCGTCCTCCGTTCGAATCCCGCCCGAGTCATTCGCGAGACGGAACCCATCCGCGTCCCATCGCCCGGCGACTCGCGCCTCGCCGGCGTAACGCTCTCGAAACGCCTCACGAGGTTCGTCCCCGTAGAACCTCGCGTCCACCTCCGCCAGCAGCGCGGGGTTCCGGTACGCCGCCCTGCCCAGCATCACCCCGCGCAGCTTCCCCGACTCTAAGTGCTCCGCCGCCTGGTCCAACGACTCGACGCCGCCGTTGATCGTGAACCCGAGTCGGGGGAAATCGTCCGCCAGCGCGTGAACCTCGCGGTGCCTCAGCGGCGGCACCGTCCTGTTTCCCGTGGTGGATAACCCCGAGAGCACCGCGGCTCTGGCGTGCACGATGAAGTGTTCAACCCCCGACGCCTGATTCACGACGTCGACGAAGTCGCTGACGAATGCGTACGAATCCATCGAGTCGTCGGCGGACTTTTCCGTGGGCCTCACGCCGAGCCTGTGCTTCACGGTGACCGGGACGTTCACGGCCTCGCGCATGCGTCTGAGGCACTCGCCCACGTGCTCCGGGTCCCGCATGAGCGCCGCCCCGAAGCACGTCGCGACGTCCTTCTTGTTCACCACCCGGGCGGATGGGCACCCGCAGTTGAGGTTGATCTCGTCGTACCGGTACTCGGCGTCGCAGACGGTCGCCGCGAGCGCGAGGCGCTCGGGGGATGCGCCGCCGAGCTGGACCGTGAGCGGGTGCTCCTCGTCGCCGTACGCGAGCATCTCGGGCTTGGACCTCCAACTGTGGACGACCGCGTCCTGGTTGACCATCTCCGTCCAGAGGTGCGCTCGGCGGCTGACGAGCCTGCACACCCGGCGGAAGTGGGTGTCGGTGCACTCGAGCATCGGCGCCACGGAGATGCGGTGCGAGTCGATCCGGCCGCCGCTGTCCCATCGCGTGTACCGTACCGGGGGTCGAGACGTCGCACCGCACGCGTCGTCACCCCCGCCGCCCATCCTCTCGGAAAGTGCGACGCCCCAAGCTGGCTGCCGACGAACCAGGAGAAGGCCGGTTATCCCGTAACCGTAATTTTTGGTTTATTTCCTACGGGATATGTGAGACGACGGTGACCCTGTTTGGCGTGAAAGGGTCGCGCCTCCCGGGACGCGAGCTCGTCGTCAAGCAAGAGAAGAGAAAAGTCAGTTCGAATTCGGGCCGGCGTTGACGGTTTGAAACCCGCCAAAATCGGCGGGATATTTTCCCTCGCTCGTTTCCACAGTCTGCAGACGTTGGCGGCTGCTCTGCCACACGCGACGCGCGCGGAGGTGGGCACGCGTTTACCTCGTCGGCATCCTCGGAGGGACGTTAGCAATGCGTGGCATCGCGGTCGTTTCGAACGCGGTCGCGCCCGCGGCGGGCGCCGGCCGCGCGCGCGCGGATAGAGGCGCCAAACTCGCCGTCGCCTCGGGAACGCCGAGGAATGTCTCCTCCGCCTGCACCGCGAGGAAGGACTCGGTGGCGCTCGGTGACCGACGCTTCTTCGGGAAGGCGCGCGCGCTCCGAACGGTTAGCGTCGGTCCCACAAACTCCGGCAGGGCATCCCGCAACCTCACGGTGCGTCATCGCCGCACCCGTCCCCCCTCCCGTCGCCGGGCCTTATCGTCAACTTTTTCGCTTTTTCCCAGAGCCGCCGGTTCGAGGCTCATCCCTGCCGCGCTTTTCGAACGCGCCGCGTCGCGTCCCTCTCGACGGCCGCCGACTGACCGTTCGCGTTTCCCCGCCATCACCAACAGACGCGCGCGATGGGCGGCAGGGTGGACACGAAGTCGGACCCTTGGTGGACGAAGAACAACGCGTCCAACATGACGGAGGTGCACTCCATGGATGAGCTCCTCCAGGTGCTCCAGGCGAACGCGGACAAGCTCGTGGTGGTTGACTTTTACGCTCGCTGGTGCGCGGCTTGCAGGGCGCTGCATCCCAAGCTCTGCAAGATCGCCGAGGAGAACGCGCACGACGTCGTGGTCGTCAAGATCGAGTTCGACGATAACAAGGACCTCTGCCGAGGCTTGGGCGTCAGGGTGCTCCCTTACTTCCAGCTGTACAGGGGCGAGAGGGGAAAGGTTGCCGCGTTCTCCGCGTCAATCTCCAAGGTTGCCAGGATCAGGGAGGGCATCGCGGAGCACAGGCCGGGCGGTACGTACGACACGGACCCGGCGACCGGCGCGGGATGGCCCGCGGCGGACGTCGCGGAGAAGAGCTCGAGCGAGGACGAGGAGCCCGCGGGTGAGCGCGAGCCGGCGCCCGCGCGCTGACGGGTTTCTGATTTTTTGCCATTTTTTGTGTTGCGTCGCTGTACAAGACCGCCGTGTGACGCGAGTTTTGATGAGGCTTTAGCTTGAGCTGCTCGTTTATGCTTTTGTAATAAGACCGTGCGTTTAGTTTAGACGGCTCTCGTTCGTCGCGGGTGGGTTTGGTGAAGGTCTCAACGACGCTACTAAAGTCTCTTCTAAAAGTTGGGGGTTAGAATAATCGAGGGTTCGAGCGCGGGGCAAGCCTCATGCTTGCTCACCCTTCAGAGCGGTATCCACCAGCGTCTCCATTCGCTCCGGCTCCGCGCCCCCCTTCCTCAGGTTCGGCGACAGCTTCAAACACGTCACGCAACCCCTGTCGTCGCCGACCAACAGCACCGGGTGCTCGGGGTTGAACGCCACCTTCGTGAGCTTCGCCTTGCGCACAATCTTCTGCTCGCAGATGGGCTCGTGCTTGTTGACGTCGAGGTCGTACACGTGCACCTTGCCGTCGCTGGTGACCGCCGCGAAGGAGGTGGAGTTGAGCGGCGACCACGCCACGTCTCCCACCGCGTTGTTCAGGTCAAAGCTCATCAGCGGTCGGCTCGAGTTGTGCTCCCAGAGCTTCACGCTCCAATCCGCAGACGCGGAGAGAAAAGCCTTCTGGTGGAACGGGTTCCACTGCACGCTGTACACCGCCATGTTGTGACCGACGTACGTCTCCAGGTACTGCGAGTTGTACGCCTTGGAGCACTTGTGCACGTGGCCCTCCTCCGTTCCCACGACAAAGAGGTGATCCTGCGCCTTGTTGAAGTCGAAGCAGCACCCCCCCGCGAGCGACCCGAGGGCGTCGGCGTCGTCGTCGGCATCCGCCGTCACGAGCTTGAGCTCCATCAGGTCCTCGTGCACCAGCTCGGACTTGGACATGGTCCAGGTGGTGACCCGCCCGTCGGACGACACGGAGCAAAAGTTGAGCGAGCGCTCGCTGAGGTCCTGGTCCTGCCACTTCACCTGCCACACCGGATCCGTGTGCTTGCCCGTCTTGACGGTGCACTGCCGAATGGGGCGGTTCACCTTGTTCCGCACGTCGTACACCATGACGCTGCCGTCGTACAGTCCCACCGCCAGCAGGCTGGGATGATGCGGGTGGAAGTCGAGGCACATGACGCCCGAATCCGTGGTGAACGTATACTCGGGGTGGCTGGGGTTCTTCAGCGAATAGCAGCAGATCAGCCCGCTCATCTGCTTCACGAAATCGAAGGATCCGTACCCGACCGCGAACAGGTCGTTGTACGTCGGATTCCACGCGATCGCGGTGACGTGCCGTCGCTTCGCGCGTTCGTTGTAGAACTTCCACAGCGGCAGCAGCGTGCCCTCGCCCTCTCGAAAGCGGTCGCTCTGGTCCTCCCAGTACTTGAAATCCTGAGCGATGTCGTCGTATGAGTTCTGGTTGACCATGCGCTCCATGACCTTAACCGCGCGCGTCATCGGCACGCCCGCCATCATCTCCGGCTTTTTCTCCTTGGGCGGGGGCTTGGGCTCCTCCTTCTTCTTCGGCGGCGGCTCGCCCGCCTCCGCCGCCTCCTCCGCCTCCTTCTCCCTCTGCTTCTGCTTCTTCATCATGTCCCTCTGGATCGCCACGCGCAGCTGATCCTCCATGTACGCGTCGTACATCTCCCACTGCGTGGCGCTCGCGGTGAACTGCTGCGAGGGCGGCGGCTCCGTCGCGGACTGCCGCTCCCGCGTCGGGTTGTTTACCGTCTGCGCGGCGCGCTCGGAAAAGTTAAACTGGTTGCGAAGCGCCTTGGAGTCGTCCACGGGTTCCCTGGCGGCGGCGTCGTCGTCGTCCCCGCCTTCCCCGCCTTCGCCCTCCTCCCCCGGCGTCCTCTTCTTTGGCAGACCGGCCACCGCGCGCTCGTACTCCTCGATGGCCTCGGCTTCCATAGCCTCGAGCTGCAGCTGCTGCTTCGCGGCGTCCGATTCTCGATGGAGGAGGTAGCCGTCCGAGGCGAAGTGCATCACGAGCTGATCGATCATGGGCTCGAACTTGTACTCGCGCTCCTTGGTGTTGTACCGCGCGATGTTGGCCGGGGCGTTCGGGTTGTTCGCGGTGAGCTGCTTGGTGATCTCCTCGTCCATCTCCTTCTGCGTGAGCTCGAGCTGATTGGCGGGCACGATGATCACGGTCTTGGCCTCCTCGAAGGCGTCGAAATCCGCGGCGGGCGCGCTGGGTTTCTTCTCGCCCTTGTCCTTCTTGGCCTTGGGCTTTGCGCCATCCTTCTCGGGAGCCTGCGCGGATGGATCGGAAGAGGCGGGCGTCGTCAGTTCGCGGGTCAATCTCGGATGGGATGGTGGTTTCTTGGTCGCCCAAACGGAAACCCGCATTTAGCGTGCGACGGTGGGGCCGGAAGGCGGGGTTCGGGGCGTCACGGACCTTGCGGGGAGGCATCTCGTGACTCGCGCCGCGCTAGGGTTCACTCCGGGACTCCGCCGCCGTCGGTACCTTCGCGTCTGCTGCGTCGCGGGCTCCTCGCGCGCGCTGTCTGTGACCGCGCGGTGGCCGGGGAAATCGCCCACAGTTCCATTTTTGGCTTTCAACAGGCTGTCTGCTGGTGAGAGTTGAATCCAACTCTCCGCCCGCTCGAGGCACCCTCGCCCGCCGGGGCGTCACCAGAGGAGAGCACGCGCGCGCCACGATCCAGCGCGAGACCCGGAAGGGGGATCGGAGCAGCGATGGCGTACAACTACGTCGTGACGGTACGTCTCATCGCCGTCGAAAAACCCCGACACCCTCGAGCGTCGCCCCGCGCGCGCGGCAGCCCGCCGGACCCGCGCGCGCGCGAACAAATCTTCGACGCCGATGAACCCTACCGCCGCTGTGCCGACCTCTCGATCTGACCATCCCCGGATCCCCGCCCGCCCTTCACAGGCGCAAAAGCCCACGAGCGTGACGCACAGTCTCGTGGGTAACTTCACCCACGACAACGAGCTCAACCTCATCGTCGCGTGAGCACCAACCCCTCGCCCCCAACCCCCGTCCCCGGTCCCCCGGGCCCCGCGCAATCTTTAACAACCCGACCCGCGCGAAAACAAGAAGCGCGCTTCCGACCCCTTCTCACCCGCCGCTTCCCCGCCCTCCGCGACCCCGCCGACCCGCAGTAAGTGCACGAGGATCGAGATCCACATGCTCACCCCCGACGGCCTGCAGCCCATGCACGACGTCCCGGTGTACGGCAGGATCGCAGTCATGAAACTCTACAGGCCCGCGGGTGAGAAGCGCCAGCTCCTCTACGTCGCCACGGAGCGCCTGATGTTCTGCGTGCTCGCGTACGATCAGACGACGGGCGCCATCACCACGCGCGCGATGGGGGACCTGAGCAACACCATCGGGCGCCCGTGCGAGCACGGGCTGATCGGCGAGGTGGACCCCGAGTGCCGACTCATCGGTTCGCAGGCGTACGACGGACTCTTCAAAGTCGTGCCCATGGATCGCGCCGGTCAGCTGCGCGAGGCGTTCGACGTGAGGCTGGAGGAGCTCAACGTCGTGGACGTAAAGTTCATGCACGGGTGTTCCGTGCCGACGATATGCGTCCTGTACGAGGACACGAAGGAGGCGAGGCACGTCAAGACGTACGAGGTGGACGTTAAGGAGAAGACACTTCGAGAAGGGCCGTGGTCGCAGGGCGACGTGGAGGGCGGATCGTCGCTGATCATCCCGGTCCCGGCGCCCCTGGGCGGGGCGATCGTCGTGGGCGAGAGCGTGATCGTCTACCTGAACAGGGACGGCGGGAACGGGGCCGGAGTGGGTGATGGAGACGGCGGGAGCCACCAACAAACGGGCGGGATGATCGTCAAGGCCATCGCGACCAAGAGCGTCAACGTGATGGCGCACGGGGCGGTCGACGCGGACGGGTCCCGGTACCTGCTCAGCGACAGCACCGGCATGCTCCACCTCCTCGTGCTCGTCCACGACAGGCGGAGGGTGCACGCGTTGAAGCTAGAGTCGCTCGGGCAAACGTCCATCGCGTCGACGGTTTCGTACCTCGACAACGGCGTGGTGTACGTGGGAAGCGCGTACGGGGACTCGCAGCTCGTGCGTTTACACGCGCAGCCCGTGAGGTGCGCGACGGACCAAGTCCCGGCCACCCCCGACGGCCTGACCTACGTCGAGTGCCTGGAGTCGTTCACGAACCTGGGCCCCATCGTGGATTTCGCCGTGGTCGACTTGGATCGACACGGGCAAGGGCAGGTGGTGACGTGCTCGGGGGTGAACAAGGACGGGTCCCTCCGGATCGTCCGAAACGGCGTCGGCATCCACGAACGCGCCGCCGTCGAGCTCCCGGGCGTCAAGGGATGCTGGAGCCTTCGCAAGGGCGACGCGGCGACGCATCCGTCGGACACCCACCTGGTCGTGTCGTTTGCGGGCGAGACTCGCATCCTGGCCATAGACGACGACGACGAGCTCGCCGAGACGGAGTTTCGCGGCTTCTCCGCGAACGAACAGACGCTGTGCGTGTGCAACGTGGACGGAGGGTACGTCGTGCAGTGCGTGGCGTCGGGGGTGAGGCTGGTGAACGCGGCGGACGGCGAGCCGAGAGCGACGTGGTCGCCCCCCGGGGGCGCGACGGTGTCGGTGGCTTCGGCTAACAGGACGCAGGCGCTGGTGGCGACGACGGGGGGTTCGCTGTATTCCCTCGCGCTGGGGTCCGCCGTCGGTGCCGGTGGCGACGCCATGGACGTGGACGGCGCGGCGGGTGCCCAGGGGGGTGCCCAGGGGGGTGCCCACGCGCTCATCCGCGAGACGGCGTCGGCGTCACTCGACGGTAAGGAGATTGCGTGCCTGGACTGTACCCCCCTCTCGGACCCCGGCGACGCCGCCGCACGGCTGTGCGCGGTGGGCACGTGGACCGCGGAGGTCTTCCTCCTGACCATGCCGGATCTGCGGGTCGTGACGACGTCGCCGCTGGGCGGCGGCGGGGGCGGCGTCATTCCCCGCGCGGTGCTGCTCTGCTCCTTCGAGGGGATGCCCCACCTGCTCGCCGGCCTCGGCGATGGGGCGCTTCACACCTTCGGCGTCGACCCCGAGGCCGGCACGCTGAGGGACGGCAAGTCCCTGAGCCTGGGCACGCAGCCCATCACCCTGCGCACGTTCAGGAGCAAGGGCGCGACGCACGTCTTCGCCGGAAGCGACCGCCCGACGGTGATTTACGGCAACAACGGGAAGCTCATCTACTCCAACGTCAACCTCCGCGAGGTGCTCCACGCGTGTCCCTTCAACTGCGACGCCTTCCCGGACTCCCTCGCGCTCGCGTCCGAGTCGGATCTCACCATCGGCGGCATCGACGACATACAGAAGCTCCACATACGCACCGTCCCGCTGGGCGAGCAGCCCCGACGCATCGCGCATCAGCCTGAGACTCGAACCTACGCGGCGCTGACGGAAAATTTCGACGTCGACGCCCGCGGCGAGAACTACTTCGTGCGATTATTCGACGACGTCACGTTCGAGACGCTGTGCAAGTTTCGGCTGGAACCCGACGAGCAGGACTCGAGCGTCATATCCTGCGCGTTCGCCGACGACCCGAGGGCCTATTACGTCGTGGGCACCGGGTACAGTTTACCCGAGGAGCCCGAGCCGACGCGCGGTCGAATCTTGGTATTTCGCGCCGAGGACGGAAAGCTTCAGCTCGTCGCGGAGAAGGAGGTGAAGGGCGCGGTGTACAACCTCAACGCGTTCAACGGTAAGCTGCTGGCGGGCATCAACAGCAAGGTTGAGCTCTTTCGGTGGGTATCGAGGGGCGGCGGGGTTGGGGGGGGCGGGGATAAGAGCTCCCTCGGGGATCCGGCCGGGGGCGACGGAGCCGGCGGATCGACGTACGAACTCGCGAAGGAGTGCTCCCACCACGGTCACATCGTGGCGCTGTACGTGGCGGTCCGCGGCGAGTTCATCGTCGTCGGTGACCTCATGAAGTCGGTGTCGCTGCTGGCGTACAAGCCGGAGGAGTCGGTCATCGAGGAGCGAGCGAGGGACTACAACGCCAACTGGATGACGGCGGTCGACATCCTCGACGACGACACGTACCTCGGCGCGGAGAATAACTTCAATCTCTTCACCCTGCGCAGGCAGTCGGACGCCGCGACGGACGAGGAACGCAGCCGGCTGGAGGTTGTGGGGGAGTACCACGTGGGCGAGTTTGTCAACCGGTTCCGACGCGGGTCGCTGGTCATGCGGCTGCCCGACCAGGAGAACGCCGACGTCCCCACGCTCTTATTCGGCACCGTCAGCGGCGTCATCGGCGTGCTGGCCACGCTGCCCAGGGAGCAGTTCGAGTTCCTGAGCGCGCTTCAGGCGGCGCTGAACAAGACGGTTGGCGGCGTCGGGGGCTTGAGCCACGACGCGTGGAGGAGTTTTCAGAACGAGCACAGGCACAGGGCCAAGAACGGCGCCAAGGGCTTCGTCGACGGCGACCTCATCGAGTCGTTCTTGGACCTGAGGCCGGAGAAGGCCCGGGAGGTGGCGGCGGCGGTAAAGCTGAGCGTCGATGAGCTGACGCGCAGGGTGGAGGATCTGCAGCGGCTCACGCACTGAGATGTTTGTAGAGTTGGTTTCGACGCTTTTTCGGAGGGTCGGTTGCTTTGTGACTGGACGGATCAGGCCGCGTGACGTGTCGCGACCTCGGGCCGATAAAAATGGCCGGCACCCTCCCTTTTTCCATGCCACTTGTCGCCGGCCCCAGACGTCGTCGCCGATACTCCCGACACGATGCTCGCGATGACGACCACTATCGTGCCGGCCCGCGCGCCGGTCCGCGCTCCACGCGCCGCCGCCCTCTCCTCCCGCGTCGCCGCACCACTCGCGCCCCGATCGCTCTCCGGGCCAAATCCCGGGCGGACACCGACGGTGGTCACCGCGGCCGGTCCCGAGGAGTTCTCCTCGGCTCCCGCGCCCTCTCTCGACGCCGCTCCGACTCCCGGCGGCATGTCCAAGACCCAGGCCGCCAAGCTCGCCGCCAAGCAGGCCAAGAAGGCGGCCAAGAAGCCCAAGAAGGCGCAGATGCAGAAGCCCAAGCGCCGCAAGGCTCCGTCCGGCGAGAAGAAGGTGGAGATGCCGCCGACCGAGGCTGAGCTCGCGGCGTCCGCCAAGTACGACACCATGCTCGAAGAGGGCGCCATCGTCTACGAGTGCTTCATCCGCGCCAAGGGACCCAACCAGTGGTTCCCCGTCGGCCCCATGGCGGTGAAGCAGGACTGGATGATCGTCCCGGAGATGTGGAAAGCGGAGGACGCGATGAAGAAGGCGGGCTTCAAGATGTACCCGGCGCTGATGCGAGCGCCGTGCTTTGGCAACGTCGAGTACGGGTACAGGGCGCGGGACGACGAGAAGAAGGTGACGGAGGAGCAGATCCGCGAGGCTAAGGGTAAGCTCAACCCTTTCGAGGACGTCGTGTTGCTCGAGAAACCCGCGGACGGGAGCGCCGGGCCGCCGAGCATGGGGATCATGGATCGGCTCAACAAATGGATGAACCCGTACGGCACCGGCAAGGGGGAGAGCAAGTAAGAGTTTTTAAGTGTCCAGTGATGAGCGAGTAACAAGAGACGCGCTTCGACGTGATGTGAGGTTTGACCCGTATTAATATTAACGAGTGTATCGCTGAAACGTAGTCATCGCTCCTCGGGGACGTAGGTTGGGAGGTTGTAGTGTCCCATCCTGGCCAGCAGCGCGGATCCGTAACTCGCCTCGGCGAATTCCGACGCCGTCACCGGTATCCCGCCCATGGCCCTCGACCGAATCGTGCTCCACTTGGAGTTCTTCGCGCCCCCGCCCGCGGTGAACACCCGCGCCACGTTCGACGCGCCCATCGACGCCATCTCGCGATACGATCGCGCCTCCACGCCGGCGACGGAGCCGAGGATGGCTCTTAAAAAATCCTCATCCGCGTCGGGCCTCGGCGACAGCGCATCCGTCGCTTCCTTCACCGTCATCCCGAAGCCCATGAGCACCCCGGGGTAGTAGTCCGGCGTCGAACTCTCCTTCTCCGCGTCCTCGAGGTCGATCTTGTCGGTCAACGCCACGAGCTCGTCGTCGGAAAAGTTCGACCGGAGCAGCCACCCGCCGAGGTTGCTGCTCCCGCCCACCAGCCACGACCCGCACAGCCTGTGCGAGTACACCCCCTTGGCGCTGTCGTCCACCCTCTTCGCGCTCACGAGCTTCAGCGCGAGCGAGCTCCCGAGGCTGGTCACCGCGTCCCCCGGGGTGGTGCACCTCGCGGCGACGAACGCGGCGATGGAATCAGTCGTACCCGCCACGACGACGCAACCGTTCGGATTGGTCAACGCCGACCTCGCCCGTTCCGTCGCCACCGCCGCGACTCTCGTGCCCGGCGCTCGCACGTTCCCCGGGAGCATGGACGCGTACGGCAGAGACTTCATCCACGCCGGGTAATCACCGTTCGGGCCCAGACCGGGGTCGAACCCGAGCTTGAGGGCGTTGTTGTGGTCCGTCTCGCCGTGAGGGACGCCGTGGAGGCAAGACGCCAACCAATCGGCGTGATGTAAGAGCGCGAACTCGCCCTCCCCGCGCTCGCCGTTGGAGACCCACCAGCTGTGCAGCTTGCACAGCGCGCTCGTGGGGCTCCGTACGGTGTGTCCCTCGGGCGCGACGGCGCACACGAAATCCATGGCGTCCCCGCGCTTCTCGTTGTAGAGCATGGGTGGGTACACGGGCTCGCCGGATTGGCGGTCGACGATGAGGACGGTGCCGGAGGTGCCGTCCACCGCCACCGCGGCGACGCGCGCGCGGACGCCGGCGTCGAGTTGATCGAGGAGGGACCAGAGCGCGCCGCGCCACGCCTCCGCCCATCCCCCCTCCGGCACCCCGTCGCCCCCCTTGCCGCCGTCGACGATGGGAGGGTACCGAGCGGTCGTCTCCGTCACGACGGCGCCGGCGTTGTCCACGACGGTGGCGCGCGCGCCGGAGGTGCCGAAGTCGAGGCCGAGGAAGAGCGCGTCATCCGCGGCGGCGGAGGAGGACGACGACGAGACGGCGGCCGCGTTGACGGCGGTCATCTCGCGAACGGAGCGCGAGGCGAACGCGGACGGGGAGGAAGACGCGGTGCGACGACGGGGCGACGGGACGCTCGAGAAGGCGGTCGATCGCGCGACGACGACGCCGCGTGTGTCGGCCGCGGCGGAGGGTTTGGGGCGCGGGGCGCGCGCGCGGGAGACGCCGCGGCCGGTCGCGGATGCGAGTCCGGCGCGCGCGACGATCGAGACCGCGGACGATGCCGCGACGACGGGCATGTGCGCGCGACGAAGTGGCCGCGCGCGGGTTCGGATAAAACCGAAGGAGCTCGACCTCGGCTCCCGAGACCTCCTGTGACGAACTTTGCCGTTGATTGGAAAGGAAGCCCGCGAGGGCGCGGTCAGTACCGCCCGCGCTATGCAATACTCGCAGGGGGCGGGAGTCAGCAGCCAGATGTCGGTGCCCTCGGGTGCCTGGGAAGACCTGCGCCGCGAGGTACGCACCCGTTCGCCCGCCGACGCGCCTTCATAGCCTCCATCCCGCGAGACCGCGCTGACGACGCGGGCACCCTACAATTCGCCGCGGATCTCACCTCGCCTCCTCTCCCCTTCCCGACCAACGCAGGCTCGGAAGCTGGAGACGGAGATCGACGGCAAGCTCGCGACGCTTCAGAGGGCGGTGAGCACGGCCGGCGTCGACGTCAGCGACGCGCTCCTCGCGGGCGACTCCCTCGACGCGCAGACTGCGGACCTCGATGCGCTGCTGCAGAGACTGGCGGACGTGAGCACCGCGATGGCGGGGGCGGTGAAGGGCGGCGTCGGGGA
>CEPC01103106.1_pt1 | contig 12201 bp, 2 predicted proteins | sample 530651 | NCBI WGS metagenome assembly CEPC01 (sample SAMEA2620828, study PRJEB7988) | marine metagenome | biome: marine biome (ENVO:00000447); feature: deep chlorophyll maximum layer (ENVO:xxxxxxxx); material: "saline water (ENVO:00002010), including plankton (ENVO:xxxxxxxx)" | depth 65 m | reverse complement strand
TGCGCGGCACCGAGCCGGAATACGAAATCATCGAGGACGTGGCCTGGGATCGCCTCGATTGGGACGACACCCTCGAGCGCTTGGCCAAGCGCTGCGATGCGGTCTGTTTCGGCACGCTTGGCCAGCGTCTCCAACCCGCCCGGGCCACCGTCCAGCGATTCGTCGAGACTGCTGGCCAAGCGGCACGACTGTTCGACGTCAATCTGCGGCAACACTACTTTTCAGGGGATGTACTTGCGGCCGGCTTCACCGCCGCATCCATCGTCAAGATGAACGAGGAGGAGTTGCCAGTCGTTGCTCCGCTGCTGGACGCAACCGGTGACGAATCGGCGATCGCTCAACTGATCGATCAGTTCGAGCTGGAACTGTTCGTGCTGACACGAGGCAGGCACGGCACGAAACTTTTCACGAGGAGCGAAACGGTTGAGGGCCGCGTGGCGCGGTTTGAACTCGAGGAGAACGCCGACTCGGTCGGCGCCGGGGATGCCTGCAGTGCGGCAGTTCTGCACGGGACCGTCCGCGGCTGGCCGCTGCAGCAGACCGCCGACATGGCCAATCAACTCGGGGCCTATGTGGCCTCGCGCTCCGGAGCAACCCCGGAACTACCGGAGGGGCTGCTGGGCGACTGACAATCTTGATTCCCGCTTTACACTCGCCCAGCAAACAATCACTCTCTCCGCCACGCGCGGCGAAGCCGTGCCACCGAAAATGAGCAAGGACAAGAAGGACGAAAAGGAATCCATGGGAAAACTTGAGGAACTGTTCCTCAAGTCGCGCACCATCATGTTGTACGGGGAGATCAACCAGAAGGTGGCCCGCGAATTCTGCACCAAGATTCAGATACTTGCCGCCGAGTCCGATGATGACATCAACGTGTTCGTGAACTCCCCCGGTGGCCATGTGGAGTCCGGCGACAGTATTCACGACATGATCAAATTCGTGAAACCGCGCGTGAAGGTGATCGGCACCGGCTGGGTCGCCAGCGCCGGCGCGCTCATCTACTCGGCTCCCCCGGTGGAGGATCGTTTCAGCCTGCCCAACACCCGCTACATGCTGCACCAGCCCAGCGGAGGCGTGGGTGGCCAAGCGTCGGACATCAGCATTGAGGCGGATCAAATCGTGAAGATGCGCGAGCGGCTCAACCATATCTTCGCCGATCAAACCGGGCAGCCGATCGACCGGATTGCCAAGGACACCAACCGGAATTTCTGGATGACCCCGACCGAGGCCAAGGACTACGGTCTCGTCGGCAGCATCATCAACTCCCACGACGAGCTGTAATCCCGCCGGACCTCACGGTTTCACGGGCGAGACGAGCTTGAAGAATCGATGCCGCGCTTGGCCAAGCGCGATACTCGAGGTAACCGTCCCGTCCGCATTCGGCTCAAACCTGGCCAGGCTCTCCCACGCTTGGCCAAGCGCATCAGTCGCCAGCAGCGTGTAGATCACGCCTCCCTCGGCCTCAAAAGTAAGTCGCACCCGATCGCCGGACAGCCGATCAATCGTCAGCTTCATGGCCGGCACTTCTCCCGCCGGATCCGATCCGGGCGTGCCCCCGATCGCAGCGCTGGCACGGTAGCCGGTTTCGCTGACACCATCGGCCACCAGCGAATAGCCCTCCCCGTCTGCCTTAGTAGGCCAGGGCGCCTGGTCACTGTAGGTCAGAGACAAAACCGGGGCGCCATGCCCAGCCGCCAGCGTCAGGGTCTCCCCCTGGTTGGCGAGTCTGCCCTCGTACACACCGTCCACCTTCAGCCCGGGATGAGTGGCCTCAAGAGCAGCCTTGTTTCGCGCGAGCACGAACAGCTTACCCGGCGCCAGCGTGCTACCCTGCGAAAAAATGAACCGGATGCCGCTGGAGAAAAACAGCCCACTCAGGTCGAGCGCTCGTTCGCCGGTATTTTTGATTTCCAAAAACTCGTAGTCGCTATCGCTGACCTTCGGTCGCGACTGCGGGTGGTACATGATCTCGCTGAACGCCAGGCTGTCGCGATACCGGGCGAGGTCCGGCTCACCGGCGACAAACTCCACGGGGGCGGACCAGCGGCTCCACGAATGGGTGCCGTTGCGCATCCGCACGCGCGCCCGATAGGTGCCGCCCTTGCGCATCACGTGCTGCGGGATGGCCACCTGTTCCACGAACTCGTCCGACTGCATCTCCCAGACCGGTTGGATCTCGTACTTCCACGGCTGGCCCAGCTCAAAATAGGGAGTCTTCGGATTCGAGATTTCGGCGAGTCGCCACCGGATGCCGGTGAACTCCTGATTGTTTTTGGCCAACCCCGGTGCGAATGGCGTGGACTTGAATTGCAGCTCGTTCAACGGATACCCCTCCGGCCCGGCATAGGAGATCTCGGGGCGATCCGGGATGTCCGTCCACTTGGCCTCGTACTCGAGGTAATTGAACCCGTAGCCCTTCGGGTCGCCATCCCCGATTCGCCAGCGCCCGGTGTCGGTGTCGGTCATGAAATCGAGCATGTGTTGCATCATGCCCTCGAAATCCTTGGACTTGAGGCGCCGCGTCCATGTGCCACCAATGTTGTTCTGGCTCTTGGGCGAGACATAAAACTGACCACGATGATTCGATGCTGTGCGCGGGTGATAGTTCCACATGAATTGATCGACATCGACAAATGTCAGCGACTGTCCGGGCGGGTTGATAAAACGGGATTGCTCGTCGATGAACTGCCCGATCTGTCCACCGGTCGGCGAGGCGTCGCCCACCAGCAAATCCATCAGTTCGCGTGCCCGGTTTTTGAATTCGATCTTGAGCGTCCGATACTGGCGCAGGCTTTTCTCGAGGTTGACCGCGCCCTGCCAGTGCGTCTCCGGGATGATCAACATGTCGAGGTCCCACGGCACCGGATACCAGTGGCCGTCCGGATTATGGTAACAAACATGATTCCAACCATCACGCAGGTCGACGTTACTGATAATGCGGTTGATGCTGCGAAATGTGTAGTACGTTGGCATGTGCAGGTTTTGCCGCCACCAGTTCAGGGACTGCGTACGGTTGTAGTTGTCGCGGAAGCTGTTCCAGTCCGACGGCGTGCTCGGCTGGGTCGCCCCCTGATTACGACGGTCGCCCTCATTGCGCTCAATCTTGTAGACATTCCCATCCGGCAATCCGTGCTCGGCGAGGAACCGGCTATCGGTGTGCTCGACGTGGAGGTAAAGCCCCCAAAGGTCGCCCGAATACTGTGCGTTCCCGCGTCCGGTGGGTGCCTCCTCGGTATCATCGATCACTCGAAAATGAATAAAGTCCGTGTGCGGCGCCAACCCGCCGGCGAGCGAATAGAGTTTGAAGCCGATCGCCTCCTCCATGCCGGCCATGCCACGGTTGACCGGCATCCACGGGGCAGCGCATCCGTTCAGGTTAATCGTCTTTTTCCGGGTCTGGTACAGGCGACCGTAGTTGTCCCGGGCGCGCAGACCCCTCGCCCGATTGAAGTATAGCCGCCACTTGTTTTTCCCGGAAACATAGGTCGAGTACTCGCCGCGATTTCGAAACTCAACGTGATCATAAACGCGGCCGTCGTAGACGAGCGTCCCCTTAAAGCGCACCGTGTCGTGGGCGGAGTTGTACTGCGAATTGTTGACATCCGAGCCGTCCGCGATCAGGTGATATGTCGGCAGCGACCGCATGACGCTTGCCGGAAACGTCTCCTTCTTGCCGTTAATCTTGTTTGATCCACTCCAGGCCGGAATGCCGTTGTAGCAAAAGTAGGCGAAGTTCGGCTGGTCATCGTCACCGTACGGTAGCGCCACCGAGTTGCCCGCGTTGTCCTCGACACGCACCCGGTAACGCACAAGCGTGCGGTGTTGTTGCACCGCGCGGGGAACGGTCGCCGAATAAATTGAATCCTCTGCCGTGGCGTCCCCGTTTTCCCCGGCGTCGTTCATCGTCAACTCCCGCCAGCCCTGCTCGTAACCGCCATCGGTCAACCGGACGTATCGCCCCGGAGCAACTGACTGATAGGAAAGTTTCACAGACGCCACGCCTTCCGGGTCGGTGACCTTCACGGAAATGCGAACCGGTGCGTTCGCCTTGGGTTGCTGCGGTTCGTGTTTCACCTGGCGCGTCTGGGGCGGTGCATTTTCTGAGAAAACCGTGTTGACACTTCCCGGTGTCGGCGTGCCGCTGGATTGACCGGGTGGCGAGGTGCGCAACTCGGCATCGATTGAAAAATCACTGCTGCCGCGCGTGGCATTGAGGCCGTGGATCGCGATGATATTCCGGCCCGGCTTCACGATCTCACTGGCATTTTGAATCAGCACCTCCTCCCACTTGGCCTCGTGATCCTTGGCCAGTGAATTGAAGCGCAGCACTCCGGACGGCACGCTGACGCGGGAGACCTCCTCCCCGTTGAGCCACACGACGGCGCCGTCGTCCACGTACACCCTCAACAGCAATGTCGATGGCACCTCGGCCCGTGCGGTAAACTCCCTCCGAAGATAAACGGAGGTGAACCGGTTGCGCATGTTGATCTCGGTCTTGTCGTCGCCATCCCCGTAGCCGATGGGCGTCGTTCCCTTTTTCCACGACGCATCCTCGTCAAAGTCCAGTTGCCTCCAAGCGGACCTCGGCGAGGAGGCCTCGCTGGTGCCTTCGCGGTAACTCCATCCCGACCGGCTGGCAGCCAGTAACACCACCGGCTCGGACGGCTCAATCTGCATCCCGGCCGAGCGCCACGACCCGCCGAGGTCGTTGTCAAGCGACGGGTGAATCAACTCCATCGAACTGCCCGCGCCACTCGCCGCCGTGGGCCAAGGGAAACCGGAGTCGTAGTTAACGCGGTCCACCTGCTCGCCGGCGGCATTGCGCAGGGTCAACGTCTCTCCATTGGACAACCGCCCAATGTATGGGCCAAGCACAAGCTGTTTAGGTGTGCGAAATTCGGCACGGAGCTTGGCTGGATTCTCTGCGACAACCAGATAACCGCCCGGCTTGAGCGCGGTGTTGGCCGCGAAGGTGAAATCGATGCCGTTGGAAAAATACCACCCGCCAAGGTGTTCCGTCCGGTCACCGGTATTGTGCAACTCGACAAACTCGACCGCCGCCGTCTTGGGATCGGCGTCGTAGTGAATCTCGTTGATGACAACGCCCGCAGCAACCGCGCTTGGCCAAGCGATGCCAAGCGCGGCGAAAAACTGGAGCGGACGAATCGGCATCCGCCTCGTTACGGGTTAAGGACGACTTCCAGTCTGAAGTAGCGTTGATCCCCTCCCGGCGGCAACTCATGGGTCACCGCGCCAGCCTCCTGCGGGGCGAACTCAGCCAGAGACCGCCACGCTTGGCCAAGCGCTTGGCTTGCGTGAATCGTGTACGAGCGCCCCTCCACCGCGGCAAAACCCAGCTGCAATCTGCCGTTGGCCAAGCGCGTGACGTCGAGCACAAGGCTACTGTCCGCGTCACGCGGATCGGTTCCAGCCGCGTACTCAGCCGCGTTGGCCAAGCCGTCCACATCGGCATCCTGCACACCATCGGCGGCATCGTTCGGATCAAGCGCGTGGGCGTCCTCCCATTCATCCGGCATGCCGTCGCGATCGGAATCAGTCTCCGTACCGGGCCGCATCCAGTTCGACGAATCGTTGGCGAAGCGATCCAAACTGATCCGCTGAATGGCCGACCCGCCCTCCTCCGGCATGGCCGGCCAGGGCGACGCAGCGCCGTACTTCACCTTCTCAACGAGAATGTACGGGACGAGCCCGATGTCCGGCGGCAACGTTTGCGGTGGATCAGGCCGATACAGCTGCAGGCTCTCACCCGCGTTGTTCAACTTACCGTCAAACGGGCCAAGCACGAGCGTGTTGGCATCGAGTTCGTACAGCTCGCGAAGCAACTCCGGCTCCACGGACCCGACGTAAACCGACTCACCCGACTTCAGGGCGAAGTCGGTCGGGAAAGTGAACTCGATGGCGTTGTCGAGTTTCCAACCGTTCGCCGGGTTCGCCGGGTCAAACAGCGGGACGGAGCCGACCGAGGTGTTGCTGAGCACTACGTACTCGGCATTGCCCTCTTCCGGTGCGTACATGATCTCGCTGATCACAATCGGCCCCACCAGCGGCCCGGTGTTGGGTGCACCCTTGCCGGCGCGGAATTCATTCAGCAAAGCAACATCCTGCCCAGCGCGGACATTACTGCCCAGCGAGTTGCTGGCCATCGCCACCAGCGGCCCGGTCGCGTTCGGATAACGACCAAGCGACACGCCGTTGGCCGCCGGGCCGAAATCCACCTTGTCGACAAACCGCAGCAGGTTGCCCTCGGCATCCGCCTGCGTCAGCCAGACATCATCCCCGCGGGCCGAGCTTAGCGAAAAGCCATTCTCACCGTTGTCCAGCAGGAACGCTTTTTCGTAGAATACGTGATAGCCGTTTGGCCCGATTGTTGTGCCGTCCGGGATGCGATATTTTTTCAGGTTGTTCGCGCTGTCGCTCAGGAACCACCCGGAAAGATCGACCTCAGCCTTTCCGTGATTGTGCAACTCGATCGCGTCCTCCTGCGGCGCATCGGAGTGGGTCAGCACCTCGTTGATCACCACGGTCGGCACCGCCGTGACCGCGCCGCCGGGCGTGCCGTTGTAGGTGTTGCTCGAGTTCCAGTTCCGAGGATCATTCAGATCACCAAGCGGGTTGATCACCACGAGCGAACTGCCGTTGCCATCCGCCCTGCCCGGCCATGCGCTGCCGTCGTCGTAGTCCACCTCAAACACGAGGTCGCCATCAGCATCGACCGCCGCAATGGTTTCCCCGTTGTTCCGGAGACGCCCCTCGTATTGGCCATCGGCCAACAGGATTCCGGTCTTGCCGTAGCGCGACTGAAATGCGGCCCGGTTTTTTGCCACAACGATCCGTTCGCCCACACCGAGAGTGATGTTGCCGAATTGGTACGTCACACCACGATCAATCTGTGCCCTGTTCAGGTTGATGTTCGCGGTACCGGCGTTGATCAGCTCAATGTATTCGTAGTCGTCGCCACCAATCGGGTTGTACATGATTTCACTGACGCTCAGGCTGCCCTTGAGAGGCGAGACAGCAGAAGGATCGATCAGGATCGCGTAGTCGAAACCCACCCGGATCGCCTGCACCTCCTCCGTGGCGACGAACATTCCGCCGTCGTAGGCCGGTGTGTTCGCGCCGAGTGTCTCGACATGCACTTCCTGCCACACGTCCTCGACTTTCCACTCGAAATGCAGCTTGTCACCATGCCGGATGATCCGCACGGCCATCTCCTCCTGTGCAATCGACTTGGTGTAAATCGACTCGGCATTACCTTTTGAGTCGACTTTTTTGACTGCCAAGCGAACGCCATCGTCAAACCCAATCGTGTAACGCGTCCGCTTGGTTCCCTTGCCAAGCAGCACCATTAGGCCGGAGTCGTAATCACCAAATTGACGGGAGACCAGACGCAGCTTGGTCTGCATCGCCCAGTCGGTTTTCTCCGGTAGCTTGCGGGATATGAACGGATAGGTCGAAAACGACTTGGCCAAGGGCTTGGCCGTATAGTCCAGCACCTGCACCTCAAGCCAGCCCGGCACATCGTCCAGCGAATACCAGGTGTCCGGCGAAAAGTTCCCTCGCGGCCGAACGTTGGCCAAACGCCAATAATCCTCCAACGCCGGCTCCCCGAATCCGCTGAAGCCGTTGGTGCCGTGAACGGCTGCCTCCCTCGAAACCTCGGACTCCTTGCCCTCCTCGTCCTTCACCTTCACGGTAAACTCGTAAAGTCCAGGCCGGGTGAACAGCGCTCTGGCCCGCGCTTGGCCAAGCGGACGTAAATCCATCTCGTCAAGATTCGTCGCGGACCAGCTGAAGGTCAGCGCTTGGCCCTCGGGGTCGTGCGAGTCGCGGGCATCGATGTCGAGCGTGTCGTACACCGAGATGTTCCACGAGGCGGGACTCGCCTTCAGCGACGCAACAGGCGCGGCGTTACCGCTTTTGTTGATGTTGATTTCAGTCTCGTTGCGGATATTGCCGTTTTGATCCTTGCCAAGAATCTTGACTGACTGCTCGCCCTCGCGAAGTTGTATGCCGGAGACCTGCCAACCGGTCAGGCCAGTCCACTTCGCCTGAGCCTCGGGATGCCCCTCCACCTCGAGGTGGATGACACCGTAGGGCGATGTGCCCTTGAGACTAACACGGTCTGCGGTCACATCCCAGTCGTTGCCCTTGTTCGTGGTGATCTCAAATTTTTTACGGGAATAATTGATTCCCAACTCGCTCCGGCAGGTGCCTCGACGGTTGGAGAAAAACGATTTGTACTCGCTCGCCCGGGAGGAGTACGAGTTGCTCACCGCCTCCTCGGCGTCCAGCCAGGCGTACATACGCGGTGAGTCGTAGGTGTACTTCTCGTAAAACTCCGCGAGGTAGGAGTAGAACAACCGCTTGTTGTACCACTTGGTAATGTAGCCACTAAATCCGGGCATGCCGTTGTAGAGCTTGGCACCGGTGTTGCCGAATGCCAGATCGCTGTCCCAGTGCAGAAACTGGAATTTACCATCTTCGTACCTCTGATAAAAAAACCCGTTCTTGCCTCGGTTAAGTGAGAAGGAGTCCCAGTCGGAAATATAGCCACGAACCATCGACATGATCATAGTCTGGTGCGGGTCAACCAATCGCTCAATCTGTTCCTGTTTGTAACTCTTGCTCACCGTGCGGAAGAGGTTGATCAATGCACTAAAGTCGTCCTCCCACTCATTGGTACGCTTCATCCACTCTGTCCGATAACGACCGGGATTATCGGTGCCCTTGTAACGCCAGTCGGCATTTCGATTTGAGCGCGACCATCCATCGGTAAACCACCACTCATCATCGATTCGATAGAGATTACCTTTAACACCTTCATTAAAATTTCGGCGAAGAAAATCGTTAGCTACCGGCTCAACTTCTTCACGCATTTGAGGCGAACCATTATTAACAACGAACCAGATCATTTCATTTTCGTTCACCACATGCCCCATCAAATAGAGCATGTATCTGGTCATACGGTTTCTACTAACACGACCATTGGCATCATCATCCCATGACAGCTTATACTTACCCCTAAATCGTCGATCATTAGGCATCTTCCACTTGCCCCGATTTAAATTATTGCCGCGTGTCCATGGGCTACCGCTATTGCGAGTCTCACAGTTATAACGAATGTCCTTTTCGTTGGAGATAAAGGTAGCGTTGTAATAGTGATTTGAGAGTCTAGGAAATTTATATTTGTACTTTGAACTACCCCCATTACTTATTGCTCCAAGATGATAATCGGAAACCACCAAACGGACAGTACGCAGATCATTTTTTGGCTTACGATTGTCAACTACATACAAAGCTGGCAAATCAGGACCAAGTTTGGGTTGCATATACTTTGATCCATTACCCGCTTCTGCCTCAACATAAAACTGAACCTTTCTACCATTTGTCCTGTACTCAGTCAGTGTGGCAGTAAAAACCCCATCGTTAGCAACCTCGTCCCCACCACTTATACCGTTGTCATACATGGTTTTGCTCTTCCAAGTCCCGCCCAAGTTGGATGAATCGGCACGGTGCCGCAGCCGAACAACGTCGAGCGGATCGGCGGAGGTCACCCTGGCTGTCACCCGAACTGACTGCGAAGAAGTTGGAACAGCAGGACTGTGCAGAATTCCATCAACCTGAGGCGGAGGCTCAGCTTGAAAAATTGAGTTTCTTTTTCCTGGTGTGCCAAGATTCTCGGGAATCTCTATCAGAAAACTCCCGGCAAGACTCTTATCCCATGTCCAAGCTATTAATCGGGGGTTGCCTCTAACCCACTTAGCCTTAAAACGAATCGTTGCATCATCATTACGTCGAATGCCGGATGTCATATCAATCTCCATCCTGTTGGGACGATTATCACCCCGCCCGTCAGCGATCAGGTGCAAGCCTTCGTTGTCCATGTAACTTGCCCAATGAGTTCCCTGAGCCAACCAGCCATTGGCGCTGCTGCTCCCGGTCGCCATCTTTGTGCTGTTTTTAAGGACGTTATTTGAATTGTCCCTAGCAGTTGTAACCTCAATATCTTTCAAAATAATCTCCGAGTCACCAACCAGGTGCATATGAAATTCACGATAATCAGTGGCGCCGCCCTCGGTTCGCAACTGTCGATAGCGACCAGTAGCCGTGTACTCACGGAAAGTGCTCTTACCGCGCTCGTCACTGTCTCGCCATGCGGAAGGCCGATTGTTGTCAACCCAAGGGTTAATAAGCTCCATACTTGTACCCGCCCCTTTGGTCCAGTCTGGCCAATCACCGTGGTTCGAATAATCCACCTCGTCAGCCAGATTGCCATAGGCATCCTCAAGCCGGAGCATCTCGCCCGGGTTGCTCAACTCTCCGCGATAATTCCCGACGACGTTGGCAGACTGATACACGCGCTTGATGTACTTGATGTCCGCCGCTACCACGAGGTAGCCCCCGGCCTTGATGGTCGTTCCGGTCGGAAAGGCAAAATTCACACCTTCGGTGAACCGCCAACCGGTGAGGTCGATCTCCGAATCGCCTCGATTGTACAGTTCGATAAACTCGCCACCTCGATGATCTCCCGGCGGATTGTACATGATCTCGTTGATGACCACGTTTTCATACCGCTGCGGATTGTTATCGCGTCCGCGCGTGCTGTTGCCCACGATAAACCACTCGTCGCTGCCATTGGGATATGCCTGTGCGGAGCCTTCATCATCCGGGCGGCCCGGCGAAATCCCCTGCATCACCGTGCCTCCATTAAGCAGAAAAAACGGCATCTGCCCGCGCGAATCGATGTCCACCTCCACCACGGCCGTGCCCCCTGCCGGCACCGAACCTGTCAACTCGATCCGATCGGAAAAATCACGCCGCGTGGCCAGCGACAAGCCTTCCAAACTCACCGCGCCTTCACCCGCGTTGTAAATCTCAACCCAGTCCACACGACCGTCCTCGGTGAAATGAATCTCGTTCAGGCCAAGCGCTTGGCCAAGCGAGTCGCGGCTCATGTTGGCCGTGCCCGGCGTAGCATCGGTGAACAGGTACCACTCGGATGCCCCGGTGGGTTTGCGGCCGATCGCCCGCCCGTCAAGTGAGATATCAGCGCGAACCGCCGTGACCACCGTCTCGCCATCCGGCTCCGCCACGTACACCGTCACCGGCGATTTCACGGCCAAGCGGGCCGCCGTGAACGAGAGCTTGGCCAAGCCCTTGGGCTGCACCCGAAAGGTGCGCGTGAGCTTCCGCTTGTCGAGGTCGCTTGGGTCGTCACTCAGGTAATACCCCTTTAGGTCGATCACCTCGCTGGTCGGGTTGTAAAACTCGATATACCCATCATTGCCGGACACCGGGTAAATCTCGTTGATCACCACGCCCTTTGACGCAGGCATGGAGGCCCGCACCCGGCAACCGAACACGATATCCGAACTCGTGCGGTTCGTCTGGTGCACCTCAACCGCCAATACATTCTTGCCACGAACCAATCCTGAATCGATCGTCGCCACGCCCTTTTCCTCAACTGCATCCCCGACTGTTGCAGATGAAGTTTTGTTAAAACTAACAGTGCCTTGAACCCGGGAACGGCCGACTTCCTTTCCATTAAGGTAATAAACGGCTCCGTCATCAACAATCTGATCAATTGTTAGAATAACACCCTCCGAATCGCTATTGAATGTGAACTCCTTTCGGAAATAATAAGTTAATTGATTCCCCTTGTTAATCTCAGTGTTCAAACCTGGCTCTGGTAACCCTGCGTTTTCCACTCCGAGCAGGCCTCTGCCAGATTTCCAAGAAGAATCATTGTAATCTTTATTTCTCCAAGTCGTTCCGAGGTTCCTATTCTGATCGTTATATTTCCAAAGGTCACCATAATCTAAAATCACAATACCAGAACTGAGATCCACTTCAGGACTTTCCACCGGTGTCTCGGCACCGGCCACCGGATCGCCACCCGGCGTTCCCCCGGAACGCTTGCTAAAAGTCCAGTTTCGCCAGTCATCGACACTCCGGTTTTCATCCTTCAACACAATCGTATGCCCGGTGCCGTCCGCCGCCACCGGCCAGCGGCCGCGATCGTTATAGCCAAGCGTACACATCTGCACACCGTTCTTGTCCTTGACCGTGATGCGGCCACCCTCGTTGGGCAAATTACCCGTCCACGGACCAAATACCTTCACGCTCGACGGGACACCGAACTGCTTTCGGAACTGCCCGGCGTCGATGCTCGTCAGGATG
>CEPC01095306.1_pt1 | contig 12223 bp, 6 predicted proteins | sample 530651 | NCBI WGS metagenome assembly CEPC01 (sample SAMEA2620828, study PRJEB7988) | marine metagenome | biome: marine biome (ENVO:00000447); feature: deep chlorophyll maximum layer (ENVO:xxxxxxxx); material: "saline water (ENVO:00002010), including plankton (ENVO:xxxxxxxx)" | depth 65 m | reverse complement strand
GTGAGCGTGTTGTACACAAAGCCGTTGGTAGAGTCCACCAGAAACATCTTGCCCTGGATGAACTGCTCCTTGAGCACGAGGGTCCCGGCGCCCACCTGCACGACCTGCTGCGGGGTGGCCACGGGCCTGGACATCTCCGTGATTGTGGGCACCTCAGAGGACTGGATGGTCATGTCCACCGCGCGAAGAGCCTTCTTGAGGTCGAGGAGGGTTACCTTGCCGTCGCCATCGAGGTCCAGCCTCGCCATGTGAGAGAGCAGGTGGCGCTTCTCGTCCTCGGTGATGTTCGGATCGAGCTTGGTGAACATGTCGCCCAGCTCTCGGGGCTCCAGTGAGCCGCTCCCGTCCTTGTCAAACTGGTTGAACACGGTCGCGAGGGTGGAGAGTTTCGCCTTGATGTACGACCTGAGCTTCTTCAGCACCGGGCGCATCTCGCTCGATGCGCTGTCCGCCGTCCTCTCGCCAATCACCACGCAGTTCTTCATCGCGTCGACGAGCTCCTGATAGGTCACCTTCCCGTCCGAGTTGATGTCCACCATGGCGCGGAAGTACTTCTGCTGCGCCGGCTTGACGCCGGGCATCACGGCGTCCAGGAACCTGCCGAGCTCGGCGGTGGAGAGCGATTCGCTCTTGTCGGCGTCAAACTTATCAAACGCCTCCTTCAGGTGGATCTGTTCGCGCTTTAGGTAGGCGTCGAGCGCCACGAACACGTCGTCCTTGTTTGTGGGCCTCACGATGTGACCGCCGGACATGCGTCCCACGGGCTCCGGCCACTCATCAGGCGTCAGCGGCTTGGTGTAAACCTTGGACGTCGAGCGGTCGAGGAGGTAATTCCTGCGATCCTCGACGAAATGCTCCAGAACCCACGCGTCGTTCGACGCCTTCGTCGCCGGGGCGGCCGCGGCGGGTGTCGGGCCCTTCTTCACCTCCATCTGCCTGAGCTGGCGCCTGAGGGACTCAACCTCCGAGGCGAGCGTGGTCGCGCGCACGCGCTCCTGACGAAGCTGCTCCGCCATGGAATCTCCGCGTCTGGAGCTGGTGTCCATGTCGGGGAGCCTGGGGACGGAGACGGAGCCGATATCCGCGGCCGTCTTCTTCCCGGGTTTGATGCCGCGCGCCATCTTGAGCGCGTCGTCGAGCTTCGCCTTGTACTCTTTGCACAGGTTCTTGAAGTGCGCCGTCTTCTCGTGCTCCTTCTGCAGCTTGCGCGTCAGCTCCCTGGACTCCTCCTCGAGCTCGGCCGCGCGCTGCTCCGCGGCGAACAGGCGAGCCGCGGTGGGTGCAGCCATCTTATCTGCCGCGCTACCGCCCAGCTTGGACGAAGCAGCGAGCGTCGCACGCTTCGCGGCTTCCTCAGCCCTCGCCAATCGAGCGAGGGTCTGCTTGTGCTTGGTCTCCCTCGCATCGAGCTCCTTCTTGAGCCTCCGGTTCTCATTCTGGAGGTTCAGGTACCGGTCCTCGTCCATCGTGGCGCTCATGAGGGCCTACGGATAAGTAATGAAGGCGCCAGTGAGCCGGGTGCGAGGGCGACGCGATGGACGCGCGTGTTTCATGGCGGGGGGGCCTTAGAGATTTTCGGGATGCAACAAAAGTCGTGGCGCAATGACGCACCTGAGTTCTTGACCGGGACCTCCCCTGGGGACCTGGGGATTGCCCGTACGCCTGAGACGACGTCACCGATACGGCGTCCGCCTCTTGATACATACGCCAGGGCGGGTCGCACGCCTCAGCACACGAACCCACTGGGCGCACGTGAAAGCGGGGCGCCCCTTTGAGGCTCATTTTATCTCCGGACCGAAGAAAAATCGGGGCGTTCCAACGGTCCGATTTTTTCAAACCGAAAATCAGTCATTTCCAAGCGTTTCTTTCGGGAATCGCTGAAGGCGAGGAGGCGTTTATTCTTGGGCGCGCTCGTCCTCAAGGGCCCACATTCGACTTCCCCACCGACCAACGGTACAGTGCGTTGCTCGAAACAAGCTCTCCCGTTCAATACTAGACACGAAACGACATGACCGCCATCGATTTCGAATCATCCGGTCAGCGCATCGACGTCAGCCTCGAGGATGTGGCCGCGATGGCTCTGCTGTACGGATTCGAGAGGCCCGGACCTCATTCCGACACCAAACCAGCAGCTCAACGCGCCAACCTCTCCGATTTCTTCAACGTTTACGGCGTCAATGCGTTCTCTAAGTTCAAGGACAAGTTCCGAAGGGAGACGCTGCTGCCTCCGGAGGAGCAGAAGGCCATGGAACATCAGAAGGTGAGCGGTTTCCGTTTCACCGAATACGGGCTTGACAGGCTAAAAATGACCGCGCGCTGAATCCCCCACAGGCAATCGACGCCGAGCTGAACAGGTACAAATTTCCCGAAGTCACCGATGCGGAGTTCAAGAGCGCCCTCGAGCAGCACGATCGCATGAACAGGAAGTGGAGGATCTTCAAGAAGCCCGGCGGCGTCGCCGTCAGGCCCGAGATCTTCTACGAGATCCTGGGCGCCAAGATGCAAATCGAGAGCGGCGACTGCACCGAGGAAGAGCCTCAGTGGAACGATCTCGGCGCGGTCGATTACATCGGCAAAGCGATTTGGAGAGGTCACACAGGCTGGAAGGGAAAGTCGAAGGAAGAGGCCATGGCCGGATTCGTCCATCTGAGCAAGAAGGCAAAGCACAACTACTCCGACAACTTCTTCGTCTGATGACTGATGCTCTCATCTTGGCGCATGCGTATTCTAGGCTAGTCCTATCACGCCTTTCTTGAAAGCGTCCGCTGCTTCGTGGCATCCTTGACGATAGTCTCCTCGACCTTTAGTCCTTTTCTGCGTCTCGTCGCATCCACTAGTTGACGAGCAATGTTCGGTCCCACGTAACCGTCTTCCCCAAACTCCTCGCGCTCCTCTTCCGTTTTAGGCTTGAAGAAAGGGTCGATGTCCAGGTGTTCCCAATGGCTGAGCATGAGCTGCGCATTCGACGCACCGGAGCTACACTGGCGAAGCTCGTCCGCGAACCCGAAGGACTCTGCTACGGGAAGGTAGCTGTGGATGATGAACACGCCCGTCCCCTCTCGAATGCTCTCGGAGATGACCTTGGCCCGTCTGCGTCCAAGGACGGAATATGTGCCTCCCAGAGCCTCGGAAGTCGTGCTGATGACTGAGAGATACATAGCCTCGACCAGTCTCGGACCAGCCTTGAGCACGGCCTTCCGGATGGCTTCCCTCGCGGCACTGGCCACCTGACCAGAAAATGGTCCGTACTGTGCCTCGCCAACCTCGCCGTCACCGCCAGCCTCCGCGTCAACCTTCGAATACACTTCGAGCTGAACAGTCACACCAAAGAGGGGCTCTTCGCAGAGCGGACCTCTCTCGCACGCCATCTGAAATCCCGTGAGAGCGTTCCCTTCGATCGTTTTCACCACGTTGGCATCAGAGAAATCAATAATTCCGTTCTGTTTCTCAGCCTTGTTCTCGCACGTCTTCACCGGCAGCTTTAAGTGCTCCCCAACCGATGGATTACCCAGGGGAGCGATGACCCGACCTTGCTCACCTTCGAGCATCTTGCCGACACTCATCAAGTTTGGTCCGACGTGCTTCGGCCCAAGCGACCAAGCGGATGACAGAGTCTTCTCGATAACATCTTCAGAGCCGTCGCCGTCAATCGCAACAGCCTCCCTGGCCTTGTTCAACTTGCCCATAATATCAGGGACGAGCGTGTCCGCTGCGTCTCCCGCCTTTTGATGCGCCGACAGCAGGATTTGCTTCAGCCCGTCAGCGGAATCCTCGATGACACGGGGGAAGAAAGACGGCAAGGGTGCCGCGGTGGCCTTGATTGTGAGCAGCCCGTTTGACGTCGTCACCGTCGCCGATCCCGTCGTCGAGACGCCCTCCCTGAAGGACACGAGAGGAGGCGACACCTTCAAATCGATTTTGGCGAACCTCTCTCGAAGGTCCGCGATGCAGCGCTCCAAGTGCACCTCGCCAGCCGCCGCGATGACGTGTTCCCCGGTCTCCATCAGGCCAACCTCCACGAAGGCGTCCGAGCGGTTCAGCAGGCGCAGACCCTCAACGAGCGCCGGTATGTCCGCAACGCTCTCCGGCTCCACGGCGACCTTCACGATGGGTGCCACCTGAAACATCATGTTTCCGAACGGCGCGCACATCTTGCTGCTGGACAGCGTGGCGCTCTTCAGCACGTGCCTGTCCAATCCACCGACGGCGAGGATATTTCCAGCCGGCACCTCCTTGACCCTGAACATGCCCTGACCCATCATCAGGTACAGCTCCTCCACGACGATCTCCTCGCAGGAGCCGTCGTCCGGTTCGCTCGGATCGTACGCGCCGTTGATCACGTACACGACGTCCCCTTCCCTGAGCGCGCCCGAATACACGCGGCCGAACCCGAGAAACACAGACGCCCCCGCCGCCGCCGCCGCGCCCGTCGACTTTCCGTGAACCACCGACGCCGGCACCGCGAGCATCTTACTGATGAAAGCGGTCGTGACGGATCCCTCCGACGCGTCGCACCTCGACACAGCCTTGCGCGACGCCGCGAGGGCGGCGGCGTCGTCCGCCGCCAGCGTCTGCTTCAGCGTCGGCGCCGGCATCAGCCTGTGCACCCTGCGCTTCGACGACCCGGTCGGGGAGGGCAGGCGGTGCGCCGTCATCTCCAGGATAGCCGGGGACAGGGGCAGCCAAGCCTTCATGACGGCCTCCAGCGCGGTCTTCCGATCCGCGCTCTTAAGGTCCTTCTCCGCGACGTCCACCTTGAGGGACGCCGCCATCGCGGCCAGGTCCTTCCCGCCCTCGGGAGGGTACCCGTGCCTCTCCGCCTCGGCCGCCTTGTACAGCTTCCAGATGGGATCGAGCACGCACTGCACGAACAGGGGCTTGAGCTTTCCCCCCGCCGCCTTCCTGCCCACGATCTTTCGTGTCTTCGGATTGTAGAACCAGTCACCCCACAGTCCCCGTCGCAGCGCGCTCGAGCTGCAACCCAGTTTCGACGCGTACATCTCGGCAAACGCGTCGGTCCGAAACGCCCACCCGTCGGCGGCGCACGCAAACGCCACGTTGCCCCGCTCGACGCTGAAGGTGTCGGTGGAGTGCTCGGCGTCGGTGACGACGTCGGATTCGATGTCGTCGATGTACTCGTCTCTTTCGATGGCGTCGTCCCTCTCGCCGTGATCGAGCGCTCCTCCCTCCGTCGACGTCGCCAGCAGCGTGTCCGCCTGCGAGATGAACTTCTCCGAGACGAAGGCGCTCATGACTCCGTTGATCTCGTTGAGCAGGTTCCTCATCCGCTCGTACGCCTCCGCGGGGGTGTATCCCATCTCGACGATGAGCCTATCGAGCTTGTTGAACACGAGGCACACCTGCAGGCGTTCCTCCCAAGCCTGCCTGAGCACCGCGTGGGTCTGCACGCAGATGCCCTCGACCACGTCCACCACCACGAGCCCTCCGTCGCTGAGGCGAGCCGCGGTGGAGACCTCGCTGCAGAAGTCGACGTGCCCCGGGGAGTCGATGAGGTTGATGAGCAGGGGTTCCGGTTGTGCCTCGTCCCCGCCCACGGCGCATTTCGGGGTGTAAAGCAAGGATATCGCGGCGCTCTTCATGGTGATGCCCCGTCGCTGCTCGTCGTCCAGGAAGTCCATGAACCTCAACTTCCCCGCGAGCTTCTGACTGATGAACCCATTGTGGGCTATGAGGCCGTCGGAGAGCGTGGTCTTGCCGTGGTCAACGTGTGCGAGGACGCATATGTTCCTTATGTTGTCGGGGAACTTCTGCAACCCCGACAGACGCTCGACCGCCTTCTCCATCCCGCTGGCGGCGTCGTGTTGAGTGATTTCTCCAAGCCGCTGTTCGCGAATCAGGTTGAGCAGGCCGAGTCAGATTAACTTATCCACACAACGAGACGCGCACGAACCATGTGCAGCACCTCCCTCGCCAGTTTCAGTGTCATCGGAGCTCGTTTCAAATGCCCTGCGAAGCAGCGCGTTGCTCGAAAAGCGACTCCGATGCGTTGCGTCGCGGAGGGCCATTCGGACGTGCCGGAGCCTAAGGCTTCTCGGGGCAGGCGCGAGCTCATGCTGAATGGCACGCTCACGCCTCTCGTGTTGGGCGGGCTTTTCGACGGGGTTCTCGGCGCGGGAGGGTCACAGGAGAGGCCGCAGGGGCTCGGTTTGCACCAGTATGGCGATATCATCACTCTCGGTCTTTGTCCCCCCGCACCCAATTGCGTGTCCACCGCCGAGGACCTCAACGACGATTCACACTTCGTCCCGCCGTGGACTTACAACCCCCAGGAAGGTCGCGGGATCAGGAACCCGGCGACGCAGGAGCAGGCCATGGAGGAGCTGGTCGACGTGATACAAAACACCGATTGCGACGGATACGAGACCAACATCGTGACCAAGCTGTCGGACTACCTCTACGTGGAGTACAAGTCCCCGAGGCTGGGTTTGATCGACGACGTGGAGTTCTTCTTCGCGCCCGATCCTACCGGGTCCTCGTCGCTCGCCAGGGTGGATTACAGGACGTCGGGCCGCGTCGACGCGCCCAAGAGCGCGGAGACACAGCGCAAGAGGATCAAGACCCTGCGGCTGGCGCTGCAGAAGAAGGGATGGAAGTCCGTCGGGTTCTGAGAGTCCGTCCCTCTCGAGTTGTTCACAAAAGCGGTCATCGTCGTCCCAGCTAGCTAAGCTAAGGTTAACGCTATCGGCAGCGAGAAGTCCGCCATCTATCCTAATCACGTGTTGCTGCCGTCCCATCGAATCTCTACGAGTCCGTAAAACCGCTTCGCCACGTCCTTGGGTATCCCCGAGATCGGGTTGTTCCTCACGTCCAGGATCTTCAGGCTCTCCAGCTTCACGACATCGGCGGGTATCTCCGTCAGCTCGTTTTCGCTAAGGTCGAGCACCTGCAGGTGCTGCAGCTCGAACACGCTCGCCGGCAGTTGCGTGAGCTTATTCCCGGCCAGAACCAGAGATCGCAGCTCGCGGCCGTTCCTCTCCAGAACCCTGCTCAGCCTGCAAACGCAAGGTTCTCCAACCTTCTCGCAGACCATGTTCACGCACAGCAGATCGCTGCTGCCCGTGAGGTCCAGCGCTCTCATGGAAGGCGACCGGTTCGCCTCCATGAGCGAGCGCACCGGCGCGAGCAGCGTTGTGTGCAGTCTCCTCCTCATCTACTTGAGGCGCTCCTCGACTTGTGACACATACCTCGGGCTTTTCGGGGAACGGCCCTCTCTTCGGCTCCTCTGCTCCGCGGAGAAGTGAAGTGCCACTGCCGAGTCCAACTTTGAAAAAACAACACGGACTTTCTCCCCACACCCATTCCGAGATGGCGAGCCAGGAGGGCATCGCCAGCGGTCGATGGGTTCATAGATGGCTGACGTTCATCACACTGCTAGTGTGCTTCAGCGCCCAGGCGTCCGCGCAGATGGTACGTCCCAGACCGCTCGTCAATCGTCTCGTCGCCCTCGCTCGCTGACGGATTTTCACCACTCCCCCGCTCGCAGAACGCGTATAGGCACGTGCACGCGTGGGGCTTGAACCGATTCGGACAGCTCGGCATCGATCACATGCCAGGCCAGGTGAGTCCCCAAGCTAGCCCGTCGCAGAGAGGAACCCGCGATTCATCTCTCAACTGAGCTCACGGACCCGCGATGACTCCCGCAGAGCAACCAGCCGAAACCGAATCAGTGCGATCCACAGTACGTCCCGTCTCTCGGGCACGAGGCGATGGGCAAGGTGCAGGCGAACCTGCAGCGCATAATATCCGGGCAGTTCCACGCTGTCGCGATAACGGTGAGGACCGATCCTCGCTCTCACACCGCCCCCACCGAAAGCTCGCTCTCTGAACTAACGCGCCGTTGTTGACTTCACCGGACAGGAGGAGAAAGACATATACGTCTGGGGGAGGAACGACCGCGGGCAGCTCGGAATGGGGACCACGGGCGCGGAGGACACGGACACCCGATTCACCCCGACGTTGCTCGAGCTGTACACGGGGAACGGTCAGAAGCAGGAGGTCATCGACGCGGCGGTGGGTCTGGAGCACACCCTGGTGCTCGTCAGCGGGGGCCGAGTTTTCGCGTTTGGCAGCAACCAGTACGGGCAGCTCGGCGTCGACATGAGCGCCGAGGACATGCCGTTCACGAGCATTCCCACCTCGATCGACGTCGGAGGCGAGTCCGTGGTGAACGTGTCCGCCGCGGCTGGCCACAGCGTCGCCCTGACGTTCACCGGGGCTGTTTACACCTGGGGCGCAAACCACGAAGGGCAGCTGGGTTTGGGCGGATGCCAAAATCCCGACGGAATGCACTTCGACCCTTGTCTGGGTTCGGTGAAGAAGCCAACGAAGATCATTCAAACGCTGGAAGGTGAATTCATGCCTCCGATGAAGTTGATTGCCGCGGGTGGCCACGTCGCGGGAGGAACTGAAAAAGTTTTGGAAGGAGGTCATTCCGTCGCTGTTTCAGAGGACAACGAGCTCTACGGATGGGGAGATAACTTCCACGGGCAAATCGGTAAAACACAGACTTACTATCGGATGGCTCACAACACAGACGTCTTCACGCCGAATAAGTTCGACAACGTGACCGGAAAGTACTTCAATCGCGAGGTCCGACCATCGAGAATCGGGCCACTGCTCATCACGACAAATTTGCCATCTCCACCCCCACCACCTCCGGCTTTCCCAGCTCCACCACTCGCACCTGGACAATCTGCAGGCGGAGCGAACCCGAATAACGCAACCACCGGGATCGGAGGTGGCGTCGTCGACGAAGAGGAGGAAGCGTATCCTGAGATCATTGGACTGACTGCTGGTTCACATCATACGATGGCGTTGCTGAAAAGTGGAGAAATATTTGCATGGGGCGATAATTACTTTGGCCAGCTCGGACTCGGATATCAAAGCCTTCGGCGCGAGCCCGACAGATTTCACAAGACGCAACACTATTACCAGCCGGAAATGATTGATAAACCGACGCGCATCGAGCACTGGGACTATTTTGTGCAACAGAAGAGAGAGGAGACAATCGGAAACGGGACAGTGGAGATAGAATACACCGCACAGATCACTGGGAAAATCAGGTATGAAAGCGACGCCATAATCACGCATCTCGAGGCAGGTAACTTTCAAACCATCGCGCGATCTAGTTCCGGGAACGTCTACATTTGGGGAACGAACTCATTGGGGCAGTTAGGCACTTGTGATTGCGGCGCCTGTGCACACAATTATGACGCCACAGGAGGTGATCCGATGGGAACTTGTACAGCTCAGAAATCGCCTCCAGCCCCTCCAAAGCCCGACGCGTCAAGCCTGGTCGCCGGCGAAGACGCTCCTCCAGCGCCTCCTCCAGACCTCACGGTGTACGCGTGGGAGCAGGGTTGCGAATGTAACTGTGCAGGTGCAGGCACTTGCAAGTACACGGCGTCTCAAGGAGATACCGATGCTGTCAACGAAGGGAAATGTGTTGATTTTGGAGCAAACACGAAATGTGAATGCGTCGAACCGTTTCTGAAAATGCAGGGTTCCATCTACAAAATGGATCAGCCGATGCACTTTGCTCTCGGCGTCGCGACGGAGTACAAGTTTGTCACAGTTGCAGCGGGAGGGGCAATGTTTGCAATTTCACAATCGCAGTGCCCAACCGATGATCTAGGAAAAGTGTGCTCAGGTATCGGGGAATGTTTGGAAGGTGACGACGGCGAATTATCGACTTGCGATTGCCCATTCGGAACAGCTGGAATTAAGTGCGAGCACTCTTGTCCTGTTGGGACAGAAGAAGATTATCTTGCTGTACGCGCCGAACACAACATCGGAAAATTTCCTGATTCTCGTTATCGTGAAGATACTGATGGCGTGATGACAGGACGAGTTTGTTCCGGACACGGACAGTGCGATGATGTCGGCAAATGCGTGTGTGAGGAGTTTTGGTACGGCGAGCGATGCCAGCACATGTGTCCGTGGGACAATCAAAAACGACATTGCAGCGGAAACGGAACTTGCGCGTATGATCCGGAGATACAAGAGACTCCTTATTGCATTTGCAACCGTTACAAAACAACAGACAAAGATCCCCTTGTCGCGCAAGAAGCAGCCAAACAATGCGCCGAACGGCAACTTGCCGTTTACGAAGGAGGTTGGTGCAGTTATTACGATGCGGATCAGGGCTTCGAGGCATGCTACCTCTATGGTCTGTGCGGCGTTTGCGAAGACAACGGTTTTCGTCACTCTATTCTTCTCACGCTCGTGATCTCTGTGTTGTTGCGCTTATTAGTTCTAGAGTAGAGTGATGATAGTACTGTAGCGTAGAGACTAAAATCTATTTCTACGAAGATCCGCGCTCTCACCCGAAAAACAACCAAAACAACAGCATCAGAAAGCTCAATCCGAGCATACTCCCGTACTCCGCGAAGACTCGCAATGAAATTCGCTTTTCCCCTTCGAGTCCCAAGCCGCTGTTCAGTTCCTCAGACAGGGCGATCAAAAGGCGAGCCAAAGGTGGAAACTCCATATCGTGAATCGGCCGTGTGTTCCAGTCACCTCTGTAAAGCTGTTTCGAGGTGGTTTGTGCTTTGCCAAGTCTGGCCCACCCGATTGCGTTTTTGCCGCTTCCGTTTCCGCCCGTTCTGCTGTCAGGCTTGTTAAGCTCCGTGCTGAAGGTTGCCCTCGCCGTGACGGACTCGCCGAGGCGCTCAAGGCTGAAAACCGTGAATGCAGCCTTGCGCAGCTTCGGCACCCTCTGACGAAGGGAATGCGATGGACCGACGTGGGCCATATCGCGATCTAGGCGTTCCAGGAGCGCGAGTGCAACCTGGGGAAGTCCCTCTTGGTCCATCGTGAACATGCAAAACTTTGGGGAAACCGCCGGAGGCTTGGCGGCGCCGTGCAAAGCGAACGGATCAGCTCCCCTCCGGGCACCAGGAGCCCCCATGGGAGTGACAGTCGCCATGGGGTCCTGATTGGTCGTCTCAGGCGGATCCCAGTCCATGATCTGCTCGTGGATGTAAGGCAGGAAGTCGTCGTAAGGCGTGGGGGGCGGCGGCTCCTTCGCGGATGCACCCGGAGCGAAAGGGTCGACGGGCGCGTACTCGTTAAACGCAGCCTCGACCTGCTCCAAGATCCGAACCGCCTCGGGACACGACGCTAATGACCTGAGCACGCTGTAGAGCGCAGTCGCCGTGCCCTCCGCGTCGACGGGTACCCGGTTGCAGCACAGCTCCAGGAAGTGCTTCATCAACTCGCAGTAAAACGGAACGTTGCGCAAGACGTGCATCTCGTCGAGCGGCTGCTTCGTCCGCCTGGGCGACGCCGACGAGGAGAGCGGCGACCTATCACCCACGAACTTCGGGGAGTTGGACTTGATGTCCGCCGCGACCGCCTGGACCGCCTCGATGCCGCGAGATAACTTCTCGATGCCGCGGGAAGTCGGGGATCCGCCCGACCCCGAGCGTCGTCGATGCGGCGCCGGAAAGCTCAGAGTCCACGGCATCAGGTACGTCACCCAGAGGTTCATGACGGGACCCAAGTTGGCGGTGCTCTCGTTGGGCCAGTACACGAACGCGTCCCTCAGAAACTTGTACAGAGGTTTCTGGAGCATCTCCTTCGCGCGTTCAACCTCCGCGTCCACGCCGAGGTCCTGGACGCCGGGCGATCCCCCCCCCGAGCGCGACGCGTTGACCCGCTTCGAAGCCCCCACCGCCGACCCTCCCCCGCCGCTCGCGGGAGTCACGGGGGTGCGGGGGGACCTGGGCGACCGGGGCGAGACCGGCGCCGTTAGCTGCGCCCCGCCCGAACGCTTGACGCCGCCGGAGACGTCGTCGGGTTCCGCGTAGAGGTACGTCACGAGAAGGTTGACGGCGTTGACCAGGTCGTCGCTCGGGGGATTGTACGAGTACTGCCTCTGCATGCTCGACGTAGGGCTCATCTCCATGTACGGGGAGGAGTTAGACGGCGAGTGGTGGCGAGCGGCGGCCCGGTTCGATAGGCCGTCGCGAATACCGGACGCGTACGGCGACATCCCGCCGACTCCCCCGGCGCCGACGCCCGGCGCGCCCTCGTTGGCTCCGGGAAGCCAGAACTCGGCCATGATGCTCACCAACATCTCCCCCTGGCTCGCGCCCACGCGGTTGGCCCTGCGGTAGGACGCGTCGCCGGGGCCCCGGGGCCAACCGGCGCCGGGCGTTTGCGTCCCCAAACCCCACGCGACTCCCCCCCGGCCCGCCTC
>CEPC01154454.1_pt1 | contig 12227 bp, 6 predicted proteins | sample 530651 | NCBI WGS metagenome assembly CEPC01 (sample SAMEA2620828, study PRJEB7988) | marine metagenome | biome: marine biome (ENVO:00000447); feature: deep chlorophyll maximum layer (ENVO:xxxxxxxx); material: "saline water (ENVO:00002010), including plankton (ENVO:xxxxxxxx)" | depth 65 m | reverse complement strand
GTGCTCGACGAAAATTTTCCGATTCTCGACGTTTGCGCGAACCGAAAGATCGGGGAGCGCATTGTTCATTCTTGCTGAGCACGGGCCACAGACACAGACAACACCTCTCACGTGTCGTTGAGCAAGTCGCAATTCGTGCGCACGCGGTAGGTTGTCGAAACTTACAGAGCACACAGCTCCACACCTCCGCTATTGGAATTTTGGAACCTGAATTCGGAATCAAGTTTTGCTAACTAAACTCCCGATGACGTCGACGAGTCTGGTCCCGGCCGGCGTCCGGCTTAGCTCAAGGCGTCACGTGACCAAGTCTATCGTGTATAAGGCTCGCGTCATATCATCTCGTCGCGCAGCTGTGATGCCAGTTGTTCGCGCAGACATGAGCGGCGTCTCGGAGGCGCGCATCAAGGTGATCGGCTGCGGCGGGGGCGGAGGGAACGCGGTTAACCGGATGATCAACAGCGGGTTGCAAGGTGTTGAATTCTGGAGCTTGAACACTGACGCTCAGGCACTTGTTCAGAGCCAGGCAGATAACAGGATACAGATCGGCAAGCAGGTGACTCGTGGCCTCGGCACTGGTGGCAACCCGGAGCTGGGCAAGAAGGCAGCTGAGGAATCTGCCACTGAGATCCAGCAAGCCGTTCGGGGCGCAGATCTCGTTTTCGTCACAGCTGGGATGGGTGGTGGTACCGGCAGCGGATCGGCACCCGTGGTGGCACGCCTATCACGTGAGGCCGGAAATCTGACCGTGGGAGTGGTGACTCAACCCTTCACATTTGAGGGTCGTCGTCGCTTCATCCAGGCTCAGGAGTCTATCGAGCAGCTAAGGGCAAACGTGGACACCCTGATTGTCATCCCCAACGACAGACTGTTAGACGTGGTGATGGATGATGCGCCCCTACAAGAAGCGTTCCTTCTTGCGGACGATGTGCTGCGCCAGGGTGTGCAGGGTATTTCTGATATCATCACTATCTCCGGCCTTGTCAACGTCGACTTCGCAGATGTGAAGGCGGTGATGAAGGGCTCGGGCACCGCCATGCTCGGGGTTGGAGTCGCGCAGGGCAAGAATCGCGCTGAAGAGGCTGCCACGGCGGCCATTTCAGCACCTCTCATCGAGCACTCCATCGATCGCGCCACCGGAATCGTGTACAACATCACCGGAGGCTCTGATCTCACCCTCCAGGAAATCAATACAGTATCCGAGGTGATCACCAGCCTCGCAGATCCGGCTGCAAACATCATTTTTGGCGCCGTCGTTGACGACAATTACAAGGGCGAGCTTCAGGTCACGGTAATTGCCACGGGATTCGCAACACCGAGCAGCATTAATTCGGGAAAAGGAGGGGACTCGGGTGGACCCCCTCCTCCGACCCCTCCAGCTGGTGGTGGCGGTGGGCTTCCGTGGCAGAGGGAAAGCGGCGCCCGTCGAGGCTCCTTCTTGGACACTTACGGTCGTAGTTGAGACAACGATGCATGAGATGTTATCTTCTTCTAAGTTATTGTTTCTCCCTTGTTGCCACTCGTGTTTGCGCGCACCAACGGAACGCCCGCTCCTTTTCCGGCGCTGTGTGCGGGCAGCGAGAGAAAAGCCGCTCTGAATTTGCACCTCCCATAGTGACCACGAGGATCTTGAAGCCAGCGGCGATCACGTGAATTTCGATTCCATCCCGTCTCGACAACCGATGCCATCGGGCGATCCGCGGGCGAGATTCGAGAGCAGGAGGAGAGTGGTTGCCCTTTGCGAGTCTAGGACTTATGCCAGGTTCGAAAGAAAACTAACATTAATAAGTCATATAAATACCTGCAAGTCTTGACACACATACCTTTATCACTCACAAATCTTATCACGATCCATGGAAATTTATGGTTACCTCATAGGATCGGCGCATTCCACGGCTCCTCGCGACTCGCCACGTCAACTCCTTTTCTGGTCCTAAACCGCTGCCAGCTTGATCCCCACACGCGCTGCCACCAGGAAGCCACACGGAAAAATGAACGTCATCAGCGTGGCTTCGTTGCGGCACAACGCGGAACCTTCACGTGCCGTGAGGCGCGCAGGTGTGGTGAAAGCGACCAGGACCTCGGCCTGCGCCCTTGTCAGGACCGCGGCGGGCGTGAAGGCTGAATCACTTCGCGTCAACCGCAGGCGCGGGTTCCGCGGCCGGGCGGTCAACATGCCGTTGCACGCCGTGGGGGAAGAAGATGGCACGGATAAGAAGGATACTCTTTCGAGTCTCAGTTCCATCCTGGGTGAGGATCTCGAGGCGGATGCAGCGAAGCAGAGAGAGGAAGAAGAGAGAATCGAGAGGGAGGTGATGGCTGCGAAGAAAGAGCAGGCTGCCGCCCGAGAAGAGCGAGAGAAAGCCAGCGGGGCGAAGGATGTGTTCAAGCGTGCTGCCACGCCGTCCGCTTCTGAAGATGATGATATCAGGGGATCTGAAAGGGCGATCGCCGCCATCTGCTATCTTTTGCCCCTCCTCGACGGGCTAAAGTATAGCAAGTTCCTGCTCCTTCAGTTCCCCCTCTTTGGGCTTCTTCTTCTCCCCATCAAGCCGGCCATTGACCTCTGGTATTCGCTCGGGTTCCTTCAGATTTTTGTCTTCTTCGGAATGTATCTCGGAGTCGTCAACAACCAGGAGTTCCGCTACTTCACTCGCTTCAACGCCCAGCAAGCCATCCTGCTTGACATTCTCCTGATCGTCCCGGACGTGCTCATCAGGCTTATCTCAGGCCTTGGCGGTGATGACGCACTGCTCACCGGAGGCCCGGGCCTCGAGGCGCAGGTGCTGCTATACAACACCGTCTTCCTCTACGTGTATCTTACGTCCGTGGTTGGTGCGGGAGCGAGCACCCTGGGGAAGACTGTCAAGCTCCCGATTGTGGGCGACGCGTCGGAGCAGCAGACAATGCGGTGACGGGACTGATCGCTGGTCTCAACACGCGAGAGCTTTGCGCCGCATCGGCATTTGTGAGATTAATCAACCTATGATACAGTAACAACTAAACTTCGACTCGTCGTTTCGCCTTCCGCTCGGCGATCCGCGTTCGGGCAGCGCCCTTGCTTCTATCGCGACCAGTCTTACCCTCCTCCTTCATGAAAGAAACTGTACCGCGTGGCACCTTGTTCTTGTTCTGTGCTTTCATGGCGTCGCGATGGAACACACCCCCTCCACCGCCCTTACGCACGCGTATCTTAGATCCACCCGCGGGCACGTTAAGCTGGGCATCCTTGGCGCTCTTCTCTCCTCGGACGTCAGCAAGGACGGCATCCCAGGATAAACCTTCCTCGCCATATCCGTCGGATTCATCCCCAGAATCCTCCTCTTCAGGTTCCTCTTCATCCTCGTCATCGCTCGCAAATTTTGCGAGCGCGGCCTCGTCCAAACCACCGTTTTCGTCGTCAGATAACGGTACCTCCTCAGATCCTGACTCGTCGCCATGATTGTCGTCGTCTCCATCCTCACCTTCCTCATCGGAGACCTCTTCACCAGATTGTTCATCATCTGAAGTATCCGCGCCTTCATCATCATCAGCCGCCTCCTCATCATCATCCTCTCCATCACTGCCTGAAGCGTCGCCTTCCTCGACTATATGGGCTTCGTCGTCATCGCCGCGCATGTCTTCTTCGTCGAACAAGCCATGCGCCGCGGGCATTCGTCGACCCACCTGTCTCATGGTTGCTTCCTTTGCCTTCTGCGACATAGCTTCCGCAGCATCCAACTCAGCATCCGCTGCATCCTCGGGAAGTTGATTTTTGGCTTGTATTCCCCGACGCATGTGTTCCGGAAGCTGCGGGGGTGGAGCGAAATAAGGAATGCGACCGCGCTGCCAGTCATGTAATACCATCTTTGCCGCAGTATTGAGATCAGGTTCACCCCCCTTCAGAAGTCGACCAGTAAGCCTTGCCACTTGTTGAAGGAAGTCTTCTGGAGACTCCCATGATTGCACCTTATACGCACGGCGTAAATAGTCCGGCTTAACTCTCGCTACGACATCAGGTATGTGTTCCCATGCATCCTCGAGCGCGCTGATGCGCACCACTCCCTTGAGCACAGCGTCCGTGTCACTGTCCTCGGTGTCATGGTATACGACACCTGGACAGTCTATGAGGAAGATGCGCTTGGTGAGATTTACGTACTGCCAGACCTTCGTCTCGCCGGGGATAGGAGCCGTTACGCACACCTTCTTAGTTCTCAGTGCGTTGATCACGGAAGACTTCCCAACGTTGGGATATCCAACAAATCCGACAGAAATGTTCTGCTTGTCCATGCGCAAGCGGGAGAACTGGCGGAGCAACGACAAAACTGCGCCCTTACCAAAAGGGTTGGTCACTGAGGCGTGGAACGCTAGTGTTGGATACTCTCTGGACAGTACGTGAAGCCATCTCTTCGTTACCCAGGCGGGAACAAGGTCCACCTTGTTAAGAAGGAGTATGACGTGCTTATGCCGCTTCATCGCATCCTTCTTCAAGTGGTACTCAAGGTGGTGGCATCTCGTGCCCATCGGATCTCGCGCGTCAAGCACCTGAATAATAACGTCGGAGGAGTCTACCACCTTGTAAAGCTCTCCCCAGATGCGTTTTGACTGCCCTTTCTCAAATAGAGATCCCTTTGCGGCATCCACAACGCCATCGTTCTGTCTTACCAAATCGCGATCTGTGATTGCCCCAGCTTCCACACCTTCAGCGTATGCCTCGTTGTGCGCGGCGGCGCGTGCTGCCATTGTGGCCAGATCGTCAGTAGCGAGTTTCGGTTTCTTCTGCCGACGTCCCGCGCTGAACGTCTCTGAAAACGGGGACGTGCCCAGGAGGTTGACACGCCTCGTGCGGCCTTTCTCCGGGTCCGCCAGCAGAGACAGCGGCAGCTTCTTTTGCTTGATGAGCACCGTGTACCCATCCTTCGACTTTTGCGCCATGTCCTCACGGAACTCCTCGAGCTGCTTTTGCCCGATGACGCGAGTGTTTCCGAACCAGCGGCGGTCGGGAACAATGCGCGTGCTTGGCAACTCCTTACTTTGCAGGTCTTGCTTGATGAGCTTCCCTTTCTTGTCGCGGACGGGCTTCTGCTTGTACATTAGCAGGCGGCGCACCGTGGCCGCCGAGCGCATGCTCTGCGAACCTTTGCCGCGACCTTCCTGGCTCATCGAGTGGGTGGGCTTCTTTGCCCCGCCTGAGGCACCCCCATGGGACTTGCCCGCCGTGGATGTGCGGGATTTCTTGGCCATCTCTCCAGACGATGTGTTGTCGGCGCGCGGCGGCGGCGCTAAAAGTTACGAAACCGTACGAAGGTGGCGAGATCGGTGAAAAGTGGTCCGCCCTGGAATATCTTGGTGTTAGAGCTTAAGATTAAGCTCTCTCTTAGCTAGTTGTACAGAGTACAAGAGTACGGATAACCTGTAATTTTTTTCGGGGTTATATTTGAAAGATTCGGGGGCGGGTTTTTAACCACCATAAAAAAGGTGGCTGGGATGCGGGATATTCCAGCCGCGAACTCAGTGAAGCCCTGACGGTATCACGACAGCATGGGAGCGCGCTTCTCCAAGTGGACAGCTGCACAGTCAGCCCTTGCGACATCCGATGCGGCTGTGAGCGAGCTGACCACAAAGGACGACTATTGGTTCGCGTGGGACACCGTCGGCCGCAGCTTCGCAGGCAACACTGAGATCGCTGGCGAGCCAACTACTGCCTGGATGCTCTCCGCTGTCGAGGGTTTCGCGCGTGGTCACGAGCATTTCACACCGTACGTGACGTTTGTCACGTCGATCGATCGCCTGCCGTACGTGAAATCCGGCGGCGGCTTCTTCGCGACACGCGACGAGAATGGCAAAATCGCCGCCGTGATTCACGCGGTAAAGATACGAGCCAGCAGCAAGCCAAAGCCTCAGCACAGCACGTTTTCAATGATCCTGCAGTCACTCACGCTCGGCGCGGCGAAGCGCATCCCCGAGCTCGTCCAGTCCACGGACCCGGCGCTCAAGGACCTATTCAAACGCATCAACGACACCATGGAAACGCGCGGCAAGCTGCTCGATAACGTGCCAAATAAATTGCACGCGAAGCACGGCCCCGCGCCGCACCACTACTACGTGACGATCATGGCGGTGGAGCCAACGCAGCAGGGCAAGGGCCACTGCGGCAGGCTCATGCGGGCGTTGCACCGCATCGCTGATATGGAGGGCGTGCCGTGCTGGCTCGACTGCGGTTCGGATAAAAACGCGGCCATCTACACAAAGCTCGGGTATAAAATCACCGAGCAGGTCACGATTGAGGCGGCGCCGGGCGATGCCATCACAGTCTACTCGATGCTGCGAGAGTGTGGCGCCGGCAAGTGAATTTCTACTGCTCTGACTAAAGTAAGCGAAGCCCTGACCTTGAGATTAATTATCTTACGGTGAAATCCGAAAAGAAGCGTCATTCAAGTGGAGCAAATGCTGATTTGAAACTCCTGTTGCAACAGCATCTGCAGCAACTGGACTCTAATATGCGGAAAAAGCCCAGTGTCAATTCCACGCCCCCGTCTTCATTGAAGAGGCAGAGGAAGTAGATTTGACCTCTACTCTATACATACTTTTCAATATACATAACTTAGACTATTTTCTTTTTTTTACCATTCATATTACCATTCATAAATCATACCTTCGTTAAAACATTTCACATATACACTACTTGTTCTTAAAGGTATTTAGACTGAGCCAATGATGGAGGTAAATACATTGTAAATACTCACAGGGGTAAAGAATTTTGGCTCAAATGCCAAAAAACGTATGCTGGTTTCAACTGGTGGGCATAGACTCTACATTTCAAATAATCTTTTAAGTGTTAAAACCCTTAGTGCGAAAAAAAAAATTTAGCAACAAAAAAGGGGGAACGACCCAAATCTCATAACGTGTGTCGCTCGGACGCATCTGAAGTTGGGCAGAACACATGGCCGACGAGATGGATATCGGGCCCGTCGAGCACACTGTCCGGGGTGGCGCAAATCATAATATTCAGGTTCTCGTGCGCGTTCGGCCTCCGAACTCGCGAGAGCTAGACCAGGTGAGTGCCGTCCTCGAGAAGTAACAAAAAAGTGCCGAACCTTTCCACGTGCTCACCCTCTGCAACCCGTTCTGAACGGCGCAGGGATATGTCAAGGGCGTTCACACAAGCGGACAGTCCATCGAGATTGCGTCCAAGAGCAACGCCACCTACAGTTACGATCATGTGTATGACCATGACGCCAGCCAAGCGGACATTTTCGAGAGCGTTGGCGTTCCCGTCACGGACGCGTTCCTGGAGGGCTACCATGGCTGCCTGATAGCATACGGGCAGACCGGAGCGGGTAAGACTTTCACCATGCAGGGACCAGACGAGCACACTAAGACTGATAATATCTCTGGCGACACGGGCGTTATGTACGCTGCCGAGGATCCCGAACAACTTGGTCTCATCCCCCGCGTCCTCAAGCGCATCTTTGCACATATCGAGAGCGAGTTAGCTGCGGCAGAGAACAAGGAGAATGCCGGGGACGTCAACATCGAAAAACCGGAATTGGAGTTCACAGTGAAGTGCTCGTATCTTGAAATATACAATGAGACGATGGCAGACCTGCTCAGTGACCCGGGTTCGACTGTGCAACCAAACATTCGCGAGCATGAGAAGAAGGGTGTCTTTGTTGAGGGCCTGACAGAGGCGTCTGTTCACTCCGCAGAAGAGACCTACGAGTTATTCCAGCGTGGGTCCCACAATCGTCGGGTGGGTATAACGGAGATGAACAGAGAATCATCTCGCTCACATGCAGTTTTCACTGTGAACCTTGAGTCTTGCCGTCGTGCTTTTGCTGGAGCTGCACTGCAGAAGCGATCTGCACTCCTTCATCTCGTAGACCTCGCTGGTTCGGAACGTCAAAAGTCAACCGAATCCGCAGGGGTTCGATTGAAAGAAGCTTCCGCCATCAACAAGTCACTATCGGCGCTGGGTAATGTGATCAAGGCTCTTGTGGACGTTTCAGACGGGAAGGACCGGCATGTTCCTTATCGCGACTCCAAGCTCACTTTCCTTCTGAAGGAGGCCCTTGGAGGAAAGGCACGTTGCACATTACTTGCATGTGTCAGTCCGGCGGCTGGTCAGATTGAAGAGACGCTCTCCACTCTGAAGTTTGCGCAGAGAGCAAAGCTGGTGAAGGTAACAGCGTGTAAGAACGAGGAGGCAGTTGGGTCCGTTGCCGAACTTGCTGCAGAGGTTACGAGACTCAGAAATATCTTATCTGAAGGAACAGCTGAGGGAGCAAATCACGCTCGTTTGCGTGCCAATGATCTTGAGCTTCACATTGCCCGCGCAAACCGTGTGGCCGCAGCCACCGCAAAGGCTGCTGAGCTGGAGACAGAAAAACTTTCGGGAAAACTTGCAGAAGTTCAAGAACTTGCAAGCAGGCTTGAAAAAAACCTTCAATCAACCAAAATGGTTCTTCGCCTCAAAGAAGCCAGATTATCCAAGGGTGTTAAATCATCGGAGAACATTGATTCAGAGGAGATGGAATCACTTCGCAAGATGGCTGAGTGTCCACCAGAGGTTATCAGGATGCGAATTGAGATGCAACAGCTTCGTGACCAAATAGAGCAGCTAGAAGCAGAAAATGGGATTCACCCTGCGAAAGGGAAAATGAGCCAACTCGAGAGGGATATTAAAGAACTCCGTACACTGCGCACGGATGAGTGTGAGCTTGTTGCACAGAACATCGAAGATCGTGCAGCTGCCGACGCTGTGCGTGAAGAAACGGAGCGTGTGAACAAAATGCTGGAGGCACAGCGCGATGCTTCAGAGCATGCAGCCGCTCTATCTGAAGAAGCTGCCGCCACCGCTGAGGCCGCGCGCGCAGAAGCAGTCATCGCTCAAGTCACTGCTGAGGCGAAGCAAAAAGACGCTGAGGCGAACATGCTTCGCGTGCAGGCTACGTTTGACGAACAGAAAAACGTGATGGAGGAGATGTTTGTTCGAATTGAGAAGCTTGACGCGCTGCGCACTGAGTTAGAGCAGCAGCTCGCAGAAGCCAATCTTGCCGGCAAAGCTGTGCGAACAGAAGTTGAGGAAGCAAAGGCGGCTCTGGCTGTAATGACCGGAGCAAAAAACGATGTTGAGGCTGAAGCTGCTGCTGCTGCACAGAGGCACAACCATGAACTTGCAAGAAGGGATGAAGAATTTATCACGGCAATGGCAGCACACAGAAATGAAATTTCCGAGATCCAGAAATCTCATGCTGCAATGTTTGTTGCCACAACCGAAACTCACAAGCGTGAAATGGAGAATTTGGTCGCTTCTCACGACAAAACAATCACTGAAATGAAAGATGCTCACACGAAAGAGCTTGCCGCTTCAGCTGAAACTCATGCTATTGATCTCGCAAAGCAAAGAAGAGGGCTTGAAAAATCGGCGCACGAGGCTTTGCTGAAGGAGAAACTCGGTCATGACGAAATTGTGGGCAAACTGGAAGCTGCACATGCACAGAATGTTCAGGTGAAAATCAAAGATCACAATGACTTTATCGCCAGGCTGAGCGCCATCCATGAGGCTGCCCTCGTGTCAAAAGAAGAGGAATATAAAGCAGCAATCGAAGATGTGGTGGCGAGCGCAGATGCAAAAGTATCAGATGCTACTGCAGAGTTGGAGGCTATAGAGTCTGCTCACAAGGCTGCGATCGTGGAGGCAGCAATTGCGCATCGCACAGAGCTGAATGAACTGAAAGGAGCGCATAATGACTCAATTGATAATCTCACAAAAGCTCATAAAGAACAACTGGAGGAGATAAAATCAAAGCATGCACAACAGCTGGCCAATCAGAGAATGATTATGGAAGCAGCAGCAGCCAAAAGTGCTGAAGAAATTGAGAAATATGAGTCCGTGCGAAAGACTGTTGAAACTCTCGAAGCAGAACTTGTGCATGTCAAGGCGGCACACGAGGTAAAAGTTGCTGAGCTTGAGAACAAGCACAAGGAGGAATTGAAGAAACTGGAAGCAAGATACAAAGGAGAAATTGTCAAGGTTCAGTCTGCTGCAACAGAAACTGCTGCTGCACGCGAAGCCAAGCTCGCCAAACAGGTTGCCACTGCTGAAAGGGCATATCAGGAAGCGGCAGAGACTATCGCTGCAATGGAAACTGTAAAGATGACTGCGATGGAGGAGCTGAAGGTTACGCATGCAGCTGCACTTGAGGCAGCAAAGCAATCTTATGCATCTGCAATTCAGGCTGCAGAGGCCGAGAAGATATCAGCTGTGAAAGCAGCAACGGATAGTGCGTCGAGGATCGCCGAGGATATTGATCAAAAACATGCTGCTGCTCTAGTTGAGGTTGAAGAAAGAGTCACAAGGATGGCGGCGAAAAGTGCTGATTTAAAATTGGTCGCTGCATCAGAAGCTGCCGAGATGGACAAGGTGGCTGCTCTCCAGGCTTTGGAGATTTCTCATGAGAAGGCTATGCGTGCACTTCAGGCGGACCTGGTTGATCGCCTTCACAAAGAAAAAGCCATTGCACTAGCCAATGCTGAGAATGAAAAGATCGCTGCTGTTGCCGCAGCCTCGGAATCTAACACAAGAGACGCTGTTTTGAAGCTCAAGGAAGCACACGCTGAAGAAATTCGAGAGTTGGAGATGACGCACGCCAAAGTGTTGGCAGAGGCAGCAGAGGAGCAAACAAGGGCTGCCAGCATCAGACTAAAAGAGGCTATCACAGAGGCTGAGTCGCGTGCTAATACTATACTTACGAAGCAGAGAGAGACACTTGAATCTGCAGCAAAGGCTGGTATGAGAGCACAGGAGAAAATGCTAGCCTCTGCAGAGGAAAAGCTCACCAGCCTGAAAGCAGAACTGACTGCTGCTAAAGAAGCTGGAAATGATGCCGAGGCACGTGCAGCTAAATTTGAGGCTGCAGCAAAAGCAGCAGTGATTGCCGCTAAAGCAGAATTAGATTTATTGCGTGAAGAGAGCTCCAAAGCTCACGCTGCGGAGCTTGACGCGCTGCGCGCTTCTCTCGAGGAGGAGGCAAAACTGGGACATCGCTCTGCCGCAAGTTCTGATGGTAAGGTGCTGGAGCTTCAGTCCATCATCGCTCGCCTGTCAGGTGAACTTGCTGCGGCAAAGAACTCTGCCGATGTTGCAGAGCCACCAAAAACAGCATCCAAACGTGGACGAAGCAAGCGTGCCGCGACTCCTGAGCCTGAGCCCAACGATGTGAAGTATGAGAAATCAGTCACAAGGAGTGTGTCCAAGAGTCGGAAACCCCTCAGTTCAGTTTCCGCTAATGTTGATGTGGGTGAGGACAACGCGTCTGACGAGTTGGTAGCAACAAAGCGTGCAAGAGGCACAACCAAGGCGACGATGCGAGCAAGCTGACGTAAGGGTTAGTAAACAACCTATAGAGTGCTACTCGTCAGTGTCTCGTGGTTTCCTCAGTTTCTGAACGTCGAACAGCTGCCCTTGCAAGCTGAGCACCTCTTCTAATTTGTCCCTCAACTTTTGGTTGAGCTGCCCCGTGAGCGACTCCTCTATGGCCGCAATTTGCTCCTGTGCGTAGGAAACACTCACATTTTTTCATGTTCGGATGAGGGGTGCGGGCTGGACGAGAGAAGATGTTTAGGAAGTCGACCTTACCTGCATCAACCTCTGGTCCGTCAAAAGCCGCCCCCTTTCTGTTTGCATCCTCTCCACCACCTTCTCCAGCATCGCTAAGGTTTGCTCCTCTTGCTGCCTTAGTTGTTCCGCACTATCAGCCTTGAAGGTCTCCATCTGGCTCTGTAGCTTGAGTCGCTGAGCTCTGATAACGTCAAGCTCCTGCACGCGAACATCAGGGGTTTCCAGGCGTTTGAGCCACGAGCGGGTCGTCCAGCAGTAGAAATAATGTAGACGCACGCAGTTCAAGACACCGCGCACGAGTGAGAGGGCACACACACCTGTTTTTGCCTGCGAAGCGTTGCGAACATGTCTCTTATCATCTTAAACATCTTCGCCGGCGCTGGGTAAGAGCCCTGACGACGACCGTCGAAGCACGAGAAGGCGTCGGGTGAAGTGTAGACTCAATACTACGAAGGTAGACTACCTGTATCGGCGGTATTTTTTTAATAAGAGTCTAAAGTAAGATTAAAGGTTAGTCTACCCAGCCAGTCTTCTTATAAATACCTTCGTAAGAGTATTTAGTAGACTACGAAGGTACCTTGTACCTTCGAAGGTACAAGGTACAAATAAATTTGGAAACGCGACGAGC
>CEPC01018435.1_pt1 | contig 12373 bp, 9 predicted proteins | sample 530651 | NCBI WGS metagenome assembly CEPC01 (sample SAMEA2620828, study PRJEB7988) | marine metagenome | biome: marine biome (ENVO:00000447); feature: deep chlorophyll maximum layer (ENVO:xxxxxxxx); material: "saline water (ENVO:00002010), including plankton (ENVO:xxxxxxxx)" | depth 65 m | reverse complement strand
CAGTTCCACCCGGTTTTTTATTCCCGGGAACGGATTGAGGAGGTCACGGCGGTTCGGATCGAGCTTCGGCCGCAGGGATAATGTTTAACCCAAGCGGGATGCGCTGACCGGATTGTGATTTGTGCATTCGGGAGCAGACGATCAGCGAGGCCCAGGCCCTTTTACGGGACTCCTCGGATCTTACTCCAGGAGCTATCACGATGAGGAGTTCCGAAAAAACGATACGCGACCCGCTTTGGGAGACGGTTCACCTAGACGCGATGGCGGTGAGTATCATCGATACGGCCGAGTTTCAGCGTCTCCGCTATATTCGCCAACTAGGGCTTGCCCATCTCGTCTATCCAGGGGCGACCCATACTCGCTTTGATCACGCCTTGGGCGTGTATCATCTGACCCGGACTGGCCTGCAATATCTTCGTGAACGGAAGGGTGTTCCGCAGGAGGCATGGGAGGGAGAAGAACTCATCCCGTATGCAGCCCTCCTTCACGATATAGGCCACTACGCGTACTCTCACGCTCTTGAAGAGCTAGAGCCGGAACACCTACCGGCTCATCATGAAGAGGTCAGTCAGCGCTTCTTCGCTTCACCAGCACTACGTGACGCTCTAGCGCCCTTGGGCGACGATGCTCCCGAGCGACTAGCCCGATTGATTCGCGGAGAGAGCGAAATCCCCCTGCGGGGCTTGATCAGCGGGAGTCTTGATCTGGACAAAATGGAGTATCTACGCCGTGACGCACGTTTCTGTGGTGTGCCATACGGAGAGGTTGATGTTTCACGCCTCCTCCAAGGCCTCATGCTCTTGCGGGATCCAGAGACGGGTCTATACGAGGTGGGCGTGCATGAAAAGGCGATTGCCGCTCTCGAGTCCTTGCTGTTTGCGAAGTACCAGATGTTTCGGAATGTGTACTGGCACCATGCCGTCCGTGCTGCCACAGGGCTGTATAAAAGAATAGTAGAAGAGGCCGTGCGCGGTGCTCTAATTGACCCTGAAGACCTGATTGGCCCGACCGATGAGGAGTTGCTGTACGAACTCAGCCGTCGGGGGCTGGATTCTAAAGATGAGATTGGTGAGCGGATAGCTAAGCGCTGGATCCCCGCACTACGTCACCGCAAGCTCCCCAAGCGCGCGCTTGAGTTGACCGCCGCTGACCTTTCGGGGCGTGAGGTGGAGAGTTGGGCGATCGGTGACTCACCACAAAAACGGGCTGTTGAGGATGAGTTTGCTGAGGAGCTAGGGCTCGAGTCTGGTGAGGTGATAATAGATTTTCCAGTTAAGCAGGCGATGTTCCAACTCGACCTCCTCGTTCAACGCCGTAATGGCAATGTTCAACGTCTTGGTCTAGAAGGCGTAGAAGGTGTCCTGGACCTGCCCAGGGTCGCGAGAGAGCTCTACACCACAGCCCGTGTGCTCCGAGTCTTTACACTGGAGCGACGAGAAATTGTGGCGGATACAGTTCTCGAGCGTATCACCAGACCCGTTGCCGCCGTTTAGTGTAAATAGAGCCTTTACCATTCGGCTGCGAGGCCCAATGGCAAACTTTAGGGGCTGCCCAGACTGCCAGGTGGTGAGCGGGGCTTCCCGATCTGGTTTCGCAACGAGTCCCCTGGGGCCTTTGTGTTACTTAAGCACGGAACGGCATTATAAGGATGGGTTAGAAAACGCGCCGTATCGCTGTCGCCAAAACAGTATTGCTCAACCCCGAGCAACCACGCCGCTTGGCCGGGACCTCAATTCTACAAACCCTTGACAAAAGGCCTTGACAGCGTGCAAGATATACGGCTTCGGAGTTTACGATTCGCACGGCTGTGCAAGTTGTGATAGGAAAGCCGGCGTCTTTTTGATGACCGGCGTGCCTTTGGACTGGAAGGAGAACGAATAACGATGGCTGCGGCTACGACGACGAAACGTCGCAAGCGCCGAGGGAAAGGGAACCTTCTTTCCGGATTCGACGCCAGTGTCGAGGAACAGAGCGCTCTAGATCAGTACTTGCGCGACGTCAGTCGGCACGAGCTTATCACTCCGGAACGTGAAAAGGAACTCGGTGCCCTCGCCCAGCAAGGTGATCAGGATGCCATCCAGGAGCTTGCTCGAGCAAACCTGCGTTTTGTGATCAGTGTCGCAAAGAAATATCAGAATCGCGGTGTCTCACTGACAGATCTCATCCAAGAAGGGAACGTGGGCCTTGTCACGGCTGCCCGAAAGTTCGATCCGGACCAAGGCGTAAAATTCATCAGCTATGCCGTTTGGTGGATCCGACAGGCGATTCTTGCCTCTTTGGCGAACCACGGCCGCGCCGTTCGCGTGCCTCTAAATCGGGCGAGCGATCTTGCGCGAATTTTCCGGGAGAAAGAACGGCTAAAACAGGAAAAGGGCCGTGAGCCGAGCACCGACGAGTTGGCCGAGGCCACTCATCTGACTCCAGAGTTGGTCGAGTCTCTCCAGACGTTGAATTCTGCAGAAATAAGGCTGGACGCCCCCATAGGTGACTCGGAGGATTCTCAGCTCGTTGAGCGATTTATAACGGAAGAGGCTGCAGAACCGGAGGTCGAGGTTGAGAGTCGGCTTTTGACGGAAACTATCGCGGATGCTCTTGAGACTCTTGAGCCACGCGATGCGAAAGTTCTTCGTCTATACTTTGGTCTCCAAGGCGAGCGGGAGCATACGCTGGAGGAAATAGGCAACATGCTTGGCGTGACGCGTGAACGAATCCGCCAGCTTCGGGATCGTGCCTTACGTCGGCTGCGGGAAGGTGGAAAGGGCGATGCACTGGAGTCCTTCGCCGCGTGAGCCTCGGGGCCTGGTACTTGGGCCCATGGTTGGAGCAGCCCCTGTCGGAGCCTCGCGCCCCGACAGGGGCTCTTTGTTTCATGAACTCATGACTGGTTCGGGTACGTTCCTCGGTGTTGTGCATGAGACGGGTGGGGGCATATACGCAGTGGTCCTAGAGACCGGAGAACGCGTAGATGCGTCCCTTCGAGGAAGCTTGAAGAAAAAAGATCGCACTGGTCGTGTCGTGGTGATCGGGGACATCGTGGAAGTGCTGGTGGACGGAAACGAAGTGACAATTGAGTCAGTTTCAAAACGGCAGACCGAACTAGTAAGGAGGGGGCGGGGTCGGGCACCTAAAATCCTTGCGGCTAATCTGGATCGAGTCTTCGTGGTGATAGCGCTCCGTGAGCCTCGGGGCTCCACTCAGTTGATTGATCGAATGCTGGCCTTAGTCCACGCCAGCGGAATGCGCCCTCTGCTCATCTTGAACAAAGCCGATTTGGAGGGCACAGAGGATCTCGAAGAGACTTGGCTGACTCTCTATAGAGGGATTGGTTACAAGGTATTGGTGACTAGTGTGTCTTCCGGAGAAGGCGTTGTTGAACTGCACCGTGAACTGTGCTCTGGAACGTCTGCATTTATCGGACCCTCTGGTGTTGGAAAGTCATCGTTGCTCAATGTTGTCGAACCGGGGCTTCAGCTTCGAATCGGCCGGCTGTCTCAAAAGACCGGGACAGGACGCCATACCACCGTGAGCGCTCGACTGATCACACTAGAGTGTGGCGGATTAGTTGCAGACACACCGGGGTTTGGTGACGTGGCCCTTTGGTCTGTGGACCCCGAGACGGTGGGCTCACACTTCCCCGAATTTGCTGAGAGCGCAGTTAATTGCCGGTTTAGAGGCTGTACACACTTACATGAGCCCGGCTGCGCAGTCCTTGAAGAAGTTGGTAAGGGAGTGATTGCAAGGTCTCGATATGAAAGCTATTGCTTTCTTCGGGCCGATGCAGAAGAGCAACAAGAAGAATACTGAGTTTGTGTCTGCTGATTGGTTGAGGAAGCTTCTAGCTTTCAATCAAGATTCGGCACAGTTGTCTTGGTAACTGTGGACCCAGCTGTCACCCTGGCGAGACAGTGCAGCGAACGATCGCTTCTGATTTCCAAAGACGTCCAGCAATATCTCGTCCAATCCGTCACCATTCCAGTCTAGGTGGTCGAAATATCGTGGGGCGGCTTTTCCATCTTCCGCGGTATCACGGTACCACGTGTAAGACTCCACGTATCCCGAGTCATTCTCGTGCCCCATGACGAAAAGGGAATAGGCACCTTGCCCTGGATTCCCGACCTCTAGGTCGTCGCCAACCATGAATGTGGCTGCTATCGACTGTCCTGGAGTATTTCGGAGTTGAAAGGACTGTATGTGGTCTCTTGCATTCAGTGTTCCTAGCTCGGGCCAGGTTGCTCCGTACCTTGGAATCGCGTCCCCGGCGATTGCGAGGGTTGCTACGCGTTGCTCATAAGTGTGTGAGAGCTCCCGGTATTCTTCATAGGGTTGATTGACTACATCTGCTGGCATTGCCAGCAGTCTTTCGGCATTCGCTGCTGTTGCAACGAGCTCAACTACACCACTGATGACACTGCGCGCGCCACAGAATCCGATCGCTGGGCTGACCGACTGAGCGATCATCCGACCTACACGCACCCCTTCCGAAAAGACGGCCCACTCTGAACCGGGTACTATGAGCTTGGCTATTCCCTCTTCCTTGCCCGAAAGTTGCGTGTTGGGAACCTGCCGGAGTGTATCTGAATGCACTTCACCAACAACGATGAATCGACCTATAGCTCCCTGTCGTAAACCGGCTAGCAGGATTGCTTTGGGGTACTCCACGGTTTCAATGGGCCCTAGGCCCACTGTGGGTTGCTCAGTTGCCGATTCCGGGCCTTTAAGTGCGATGTCAAAGCCCCCAAACTCTACGTTGTCGCAGCCGGTGCTCGCCGTTAAGATCACCGCCACTACTAGTAAGTGCTTTTGCATCAATCTTGTGGCACTGCCTCTGACCTTGGACTCCTGACTCGGTTACAAGGGACAAGCTAGTCTGGACCCTTCGGTGAGCAAGCTTCTAATGGACCAGTATGTCGACGGAAACGTTTCACTCCGAGAGGTGATGAGTTCTTATCCGACTGGCGTGACGGTCGTAGCAGGAAGCGAAAGAGCCGATACCCCTTTTGGGTTAACTGTAAATTCCTTTACGTCGCTCTCTCTCTCCCCCCCCCTAATCTTGGTGTGTATTGGGCAAACATCGACATTGCATGACCGACTAATAGCCTCAGATAATTTTTCGGTGAACATTTTGGCGGGCAATCAGGGCGCCGTAGCAGATCGTTTCGCTGCGGAGCCTTCTGGGGAGCGTTTCGAAGGAGCGGCTTGGCAGGTCGGGACTCTTGGTGTTCCAATAATAGATGGAGCGACGGCTTGGCTGGAGTGTTCTCGTTATGAGCTTCTGAAGGGAGGTGACCATACCATTCTGATTGGTCGCGTTGAGCATTCGGCTGTTACGGGGCGAGATGCATTGGTATACCACAGGGGTAGCTTGAGACCATCGAGAGGATGAACTCAAGCCCCCGAAGGATCAATTGGATGGTTCTCTTCTTGGTGAATCCCAAGGCCAAAATGGCGACAGTATTCGACGTGACATTCCATGTCCTATGCGGCTTGCTCTGGAGCTGGGATCCAGTACGCGGCAGAAGATCGTAAGTTCGTGATAATCGCCCATCTTTCGGATCTCCATCTTGGATTTCGAGCTTACGGGCGTGTGGTCGGGGGAGCGGATATGCGTGAGCGTGATGTGTCGGCGGCCTTCGAACGAGCTGTTCAAGAACTAATCAGACTACGGCCGGACGTGGTGGTTGTGGCAGGAGACGTCTTCGACCGCCCCGATCCGCCAGCTAGTGCTGTAGTGGCACTTGCTCGAGGCCTAGAATCAATGAGTACTGCTCTGCCGGATACACGGATACTGATGGTGGCAGGTCCCAGAGATACGCCACGTCGATCTGGAGATCCGGGAGCACTCGCAGTGCTAGACACTCTTTCCAATGTAGACGCTGTAACGGCACGTACCCAACGGATCGAGATTGATCGACTGGGTTTGAACGCTTGCTTAGTACCTTACCGCGCAGTGGTGCGCAGTGCTCCTCCTTTACCTGATCCAGACCCTCGTATGCGCTGGAATCTTTTGGTGATGCACGCAGAGGTCGCTCGTGGCGAAACTACCGGGATCATGATTGATCCTGAGGAATGGGACTACGTTGCGTTGGGTGGAGAGCACCAGCGAAAGAAGTTGTCGCAGCGCGTAAGGTATCCGGGTTCACTCGAGCGCGTCGCTCTAGATCCTTGGGAGGAGGCAGGTGATGAAAAAGGTTTCTTGACGGCAAATCTCGAGACTGGTCAGGTCTCCTTCCACACTATTCCTGTTCGCCCTGTAGTCGCGCTTGCCCCTGTGAAGGTTGGACCCCAAGGAGATCCGGACCGTGTACGAAGAAAAGTAAGAGAAGTGCTTGGTGGGGTGCCGGGTGGTATCACGGACAAGATTGTTAGACTTCGCTTGCAGGGGGCGAGACCTAACGACCTACTTGCGCTTCAGGGTGAGCCCCTGCGTGCGCTGAGGGGCGAAGCGCTCCACTTGGCCGTCGAAGCTGACAAGGATCTCCACGTTCCAGTGGAAGCCTGGCTTCCGGTCGATTATGAAGCTCAGGTGCGCAACACTGTCCTAGCCGAGCTCGAGCACGACGGGAAGCGCAGCTTAGAGACCGAACGTGTGATTAAAGAAATACTGCAAAGGAGCTCGTCCGTATCAGACGATAGGCCAATAGGTGCCGTTCAAGCTCTTGATGGGGTGATTTCCGGATTTGGTAGAGTGAGTACGTCGATTCCGACCGGGTTAACCGCGATCCTCGGAGGAGGAGGGCGGGCGCGCAGAGCAGTGGCCGACCTCTTCAGGAGTGCGGGAAGCACCGGCCCAGAAACGGCGCTTTCGCGATGGTGGAGTGGAACCGATGGGGAGACTCTGGACGGTTCTCTTAGAAGGGCGATCGATGCCGTTGCGGAAAGCCGCGGCACGAGCCTTGTTGATGCTGCGTTGGAATCTTTAGGTGCGACAATTCCACCAGAGATGGCTGTGTCTCCACCTCAGAACCGTTTGAGGGGAGCGGGAGGTATTAATCGAGAACAGGTTGCGGAAGAGTTTAAGGTGGCACAGCGGGAGTTGCTTGCTAGAAGAGCTGATGTCACAGAGGTAGATGGAGATTTGGAAGTAGCAACGATGGACTGGCTGCGAGAGCGTCAAGACGCGGAAACCACTCTCTTCGCATATCGAGACCGGGCTCGAGAGTTGCGACGTCGCATCCGCAGCATGGAAGCTAGAGGTCTGGAGGCACCGTGTCCGACCTGTGGCAGGGTTCTGGATAGCCACTACGAAGAGGTGCTCACAGAGCTGACTGAAGAATGGGAATCGGTTGTTCAGGATGGAACTTGGTGGAAGAGCAGGTGGGAGCAGCTCGAGATGAAGCCACAGCATCTCCAGGATCTAGAGCGCACAGCACTGAGGTTACACTCTGCAGTGGAGGCTGGATCCGAGCGGGTAGAAGTCCTTCGCGTCAGGATTGGGGAGCTTGATGGGGCTAAGGTCGCACCTCTAAATGAGCTTGATGACACAAGGGGAGCAGTAGCGGCCGCGCTCATTAGGGTGCGGGTTGCTCGGATTGCCCGTTCGAAAGACCTGCTTCTCGATCGATCCTCTCGCTTCGTATCAAGAGTGTCCGGTGGACGTGTTTTGGCACTTACGTTCGAAGACGGAGTAGTTCGTCTTCAAGGAAGCGACGGTGAGCTTAACCCGCTCTCAGAAGAAGACTTGGCGGTCGGCCGCATCGCTATCAGACTGGCAGTGGCCTCGCTGATTTCAGCTCAGGGTCGGTATGTTGCCAGCTTGCCAATCGAACATCCTTTTGATTCTCTAGGCACCGAGGCTCGCATTCGCGCCCTTGTTCTCACTAAACAGCTGCTAAATGAAGTCCCCCGGATCGTTCTATTCAGTCGAGGAGATGCTGTTGATGCTCGCCCAGAGCTTTTTGATTACGTGTTGGAGGTACGTGACGACGAGGCGGTAACAGGTCCGGTTCTTCGTCCGGCCCCTTCGGGTCCCGGTAAAATCGATATCCGTTCCGGGTCTTCAGATACTGTACAAAGGGCCGGCTTTGTGCCTACTGCGATGTGATCGTCTCAGGGTGGTCGGTGGAGTCATGCTCAAAATAGGTCGATACCTGCGACTGTCTGCTAGTCAGCTTCCTAGAGCAGCGGTTGCGACGATCTCAAGTACATAGGGATCCATGAAGCTTTTAACCGGCACGATCGCCCTGGCGGGTTTATGAGAACCCATGACTTCGGCATAGACTTCGTTTACTGCGCTCCAGTGCTCTATGCCTGATACGTATATCATCATTCGTACCACAGACTTTAAGCTGGATCCCGCCTCCTCAAGTACAACTTCTACGTTGGTGAGAGCCTGGCGTGCCTGCTGAGCAGCATCGCCGGGGTGTGCACCTGGGTTCTTCGGGTCTTTACCCAGCATGCCCGAGACGTAAACGACGCCGCCGTAAACCACCGCCTGACTGTAGTGTCCGGCCGGCTCTGTCCCTTCTTTTGTATGGATGAACTTCATCGGATCCCTTTTTAGCTGGAGTTTAGAGTTGTAACCGAGCCGCTTCTTTTCTTGGCTTTCCTCGCTCGCGCCAATCAAATCGATAAAGCCATCGGTTGTCCCGCTTTTCCAAAACATCTCCAACGATTTTACCAATCATCGGTGTGAACTTAAAGCCGTGGCCACTACCGCCAGCAGCAACGATAAGACCTGATCTTTCGGGGTCCTCACCGATCCACAGGTCACCGTCGAAGGTGTCGCAGTAAAGGCATACCCTAGTTCCGACTACAGGGACGTCTGAGAGTTTGGGCAGTGAGCTCCGCAGGAAAGATCGGGCGTGGTCTAGGTGTTCCTCGGACACCTCCCCTCGCGAGTCGGGATCCACAACGCGTCCATTTCCGTGGTGACCAAGCTTGAGGCGGCCGTCCTGCAGAGAGGGGAACCCGTACCATCCAGAGCCAGAGGTGTCAGCTGCAAACGGGGGGAAAACTGGGCTCTGCCAATGGGACGGGTCCTCTACCTCGTAATGTATGATGGGTTGAGCTACCGGCTTGAGAGTATCCTCTAGCCAAGGGAGAAGAATTGGTGTCCACGCGCCTGCCGCCACCACCACTCGATCTACTGACAGCGTATTCATTGACCCATTGAGCGCTCTATAGCTGACACCGGACACCTTGGAGCCCTTACTCAGCACTTCGTCGAGTGCTCCCTGGACAAAGTGCACACCCTCGGTCCGCCCCGATTCCAGCAGACGCGATACGACCGCCCCACTTTCTGCCCAGCCTCCTCGGGGACTTAGATAACCTTGGGGATAAAGGCTAACATTCCATGCTGGCCATTTGGCGGCGAGTTGTGCGGCATTAAATCGCTCGGGTGTATACCCTCGCTCCCGAAGAACACGTTCGCTTTCGAATTCAAAGCTCCCAGGTTCAAACGGCTTGGCAGCAAGGACTAGAAAGCGCTCGGGGTGATACAAGCGCTTCGGCCACTCCTGGTTCCACTGCTCCCATATGTTCAGAGAGTAATCTGCTAGCTCATGGTAAAAAACATCCGATCCATAATCCATGCGGATCATTTTGCTTATGTCTGTTGATGAAGCGCTTGGATGGGGACCGATTGTTCGGTCGAGTATAGTTACCTGGTGCCCTCTCTGAGCGAGCTCGAGCGCCGAGACTGCTCCGAATGCTCCTGCTCCTACCACGAGTATGTCTAAACACTCTCTTTGCATCTGTATCCTTGGGGCTTCATGTCTTTAAAATTGAGAGCACTCTGCACTCAATACAATCACTATGCAAATGCGAATCCTATCCGAAGCCGATGTGCGTCAGGCAGTAGATATGCCTGCAGCGATTGACGCGATGCGTGATGCTTTCTCGATACTGTCGTCTGGTCAGGCGACTGTGCCTATAAGGCTTGGGCTTGAAACAGAGTTCGGCGTTTCGCTCTTTATGCCGGCGCACATGAAACCGTCAGGACAAGCCGGCGCTAAGGTTGTGTCAGTGAATCCCGGTAATGTGAATAAAGGGTTGCCAGTGATCCACGCAGTCGTCTTGATTATGGACCCGGTAACGGGGAGGCCGTTAGCTCTAATGGACGGGACTTGGCTTACAGCTCTTAGGACTGGAGCAATCGGTGGACTGGCAGCTCAAGTCTTGTCGCGCAAGGATTCATCTGTGGTGGCACTCTTCGGTGCCGGTGTTCAGGCGCGGACTCAGTTAGAGGCTGTCCGGTGCGTTCGTGATATTCAAGAAGTACGGGTGGTTTCATTAAGCGAGACCAGTGCGCAGCAACTCGCTTCAGAACTCGAGGGTGTTACTGCGCTTGGGTTGAGCGATCCTGATATAGCGATCGCCGGTGCCGATATCGTGATTGCAGCAACAAGCAGCACCACTCCAGTCTTCAACGGCTACCAAATCGAACCGGGCACTCACGTCACCGGAGTCGGATCCTTTACCATCGACATGCGTGAGGTAGACACAGAACTCATAACACGAGCCCGGGTGGTTGTTGACCAACGGGATGCTATCCTGGATGAGGGGGGGGATATCGTTGGACCAATCCGAGACGGTGTAGTGGATGAGTCCATCATGCATGCTGAGATTGGCGAGATCCTGCTTGGAGAGAAGGAAGGTCGACGAGACAGTGAACAAATCACGTTCTTCAAATCGGTCGGCAATGCGGTCCAAGACCTGGCTGTAGCCTCTCTAGTGCTGGAGGTCGCAGAACGGGAAGACTTGGGCGTCGTAGTAGATTTGGAGGGATGACCCTTATAGGGAGACTACAGGCCAGTCTGGCCTGGAGTGCCCAGGGTCTGCCACTGCTGTGATAGAAGCTCGTACCGGTCTCGAGCCTCAGTGTCCCCATCCTGAACGGCTGCTTCTAGCAGAGAGAGGTACACCCAGGAGTAATAGTTTGGGATCCCAATCGTGGCGACATCCGGCCAGTGATCCCACTGGGGAATCTCACCGCGATGGATGAATACCTGGTCGGCTAGTAGCTCTGTCCGCTCTTGGTCAACGAATGCACCTGTCACTGGAACATAGGGTGATCCGGTCAGTGCCGTGAACCGAGGGTTATCTGCCGGTGGACCATTACTCAACCGGAAAGCCAGGCCTTGGCGTACGAGGTAGGGTTGGACGCCAAGAGAGGCCGCCGCATTTCCGCTGGACGCGAAGTAGATAGGTCTGTCGTCTATGGATTCGACGAGAAGCGTTAGAGCAAAACGTTGCCATGGCTGTAGGAGCATGCCGCTTGGTAGGCGGGCTTCAATATTGCCGATCTGGATCGCTACGCCCTGGTCCAAGCGTGTAAAGGCCATTGATGCCTCTTCGATCTGCTCGTCTGTGAGGGGGAGAATACTCCTCGTAGGTGGAGAGATCGATTGGACTATGATCGGCGTCTGCTTTCCTGCTTTCCCTAGTTCAGTGACGTATGCTGCCTGTGTCTTACTTGGGTCGTACGGCCTCTGGCACTGGATCACGCTCCAGTCCGATGCCGGGTCGATGTCGTGGCAAGGCTCCGTGAGCCTCTTGAGTTGCTTTGTGTACCAGCTTGTGTTGAGATATGACGTTACGATGACCGTGACGTCCCTTCGGATACCTTCTACCTCCTGTAGGTACCAGAGCGGGAAGGTGTCGTTGTCACCGTTGGTGAATAGGACCGAATATGGTTCGACGCTCATGAGTAGGTTGTAGGCCCAGTCCCGAGCAGCGTAGTCATATGTTCTAGTCGCCCAGCTCCAGTTAAGGCCTAGGGGTATTAGAGCGAGCAGGAGAATCGGACTCGCCTTCTTTAGCCCCAATCCGGCTTCGTCGGCCGTGTCCTTCCATAAACTGGCTATACCCATTCCGGCCCAAAGTCCCCACACGGAAAAGCTCACTACAAAGAAGTAGTCACGCTCCCGAACTTCATGCAGCGAGCGGTCCGCAACGGGAGCAAGGAGTGAATACCCGTACTTGAAGTTGAGGTAGTAGATCAGTGCGACCGAAAGAGTTGCAAACAGCGTGGCGATATATATGAAACTGGCTTTGTCCCTCCTGTAATGTTCCACAGCACCCCAGATTCCAAGTCCAGTGAAGAGCATTGTGAATGGAAGACGGATGCGAGCAAAAACTCCCTGTTCACCCTCTAATGACCGTGCCCACTGCCAGTCGAAGTACTGAAGGTAGTTCAAGAACTGATCAGTCAGGGGTGCCTGCCGGAGCACCAAGGATGGCTTGTCATACTGGGTTCTGTTTAGTGCTTCAGAGAGTGCCGTGCACCCAGCTTTTCCGTAGCTGACCACGGCGGTGATGGCTGATCCTATATCAGGACAGGTCGGAGCCGCTTCGTTGATAACTGGACCAAGTCCTGCCCGTATTGGCAGGAAGAGATGGATCGACAGCCCGAGGATGGCAGCCGCTAGCCCTC
>CEPC01096136.1_pt1 | contig 12437 bp, 10 predicted proteins | sample 530651 | NCBI WGS metagenome assembly CEPC01 (sample SAMEA2620828, study PRJEB7988) | marine metagenome | biome: marine biome (ENVO:00000447); feature: deep chlorophyll maximum layer (ENVO:xxxxxxxx); material: "saline water (ENVO:00002010), including plankton (ENVO:xxxxxxxx)" | depth 65 m | reverse complement strand
GGTTTTGCCAATAAACACCTGATTACTCTTCTTGACCGGATCTGAGCATATCGTAACAACACGTTTCACGCGTATATATTATTTACAACAAATAAATGTTTGCGTGTATCCCCTGTTCGCGCCCATGTACGTATTTTGCGTTCCAGGAGACTACGTAATCGGCCGACTATTCCAGTCCGTTAGTTGGCTTCTAAGCCACGCCCCACAACGCAACACTCCACTTGAATCATTTGAACACTTCAAACATATTGTCCTGGCCCAGTGCTTACAAGAAACGTCTGGGCAGTACGAGTTTGTCGGAATGATTCCAGTCATTGAAACTGGACACGAGCACCTCATTTCAATCATAACCAGGATTGAGGGTGGAGACAGCAACGACATTGCGAACGCCATGCTGAAACACACTGTAGAGCAAGCGCGACATTGCCAAGTGAAACGAATCTACTACACATCACAGAGCAAAGACGACGCAATCGAGGGCATGCTGCGGATCTTGGGCTTCACGTATGAGCACACTGCTGGGTGCGAAAGTGTCACTGAGATGGTGTTAAAACTATAGCTGCATAAAAGTCAAACGTGCTCCTCAACCATTTCCCATGTGATGGGGTGGTCTAGTTCATCTTGACCAATGCACATGTTTACAATCTGAGATATGATCGATAGCATCGCGCAAATGTGCCTTGGTTTCATATATACCAAACATGAAAAGCGCCGCGCAAGTTCAACTTGGCAGCATGCATCTTTCTTTGGGAATTTTTGCCACAAAAACAAATACAAAAATGTAAAAGTTTCGAAAGACCGGGTTAACTAAACATAATGAGGTTCAACTCCAGTTTTGTTTCAAAACAAGCACAAACGGGATCAAAACGCGGCAACGGGCATGGCGTTTGACATGAAGTACCTCACGGGCATATGGGCTTTGCAGCGCCGCCTATCGCCCGCAGAGCGCCGCGAGAGGCAGCTGTGGGAGTTGCGGCACTCGAGCTTGTCAAGGATAGTTCCTGGCAACATGCACATGTGGTGTGTAGACGAAAAGGGGCAGATTCAGGATCCATATCGGATGCGCGATGAAGACGAGGAAACGTGGGGCCGCTGTTACTTTGAGCGCGACCTCAAGATTCACCGCCTTCCTTGGGAAGAGATTCCACCATTCTGCCATGAATGGGTACTGCATGAACAATTCCGCCAGCAAAAAAACGCGATTGATTGCTCCAGCTGGACTGGCGAGGACAAGGACGAGATTCTGCGCAAAGAACTCAAAAAAAACGCTGATAACGCGAAGAAAATGCCGAATACCTGCATCACCATCGTTGCTCTGCAGAATATAATCCACGGCTGGGAGATCAAGGTGGGCTCGCTTGGTTGGGATTGCGAACTTGACGGCATAGACATTTGGTGGGCATACGGCAACGGGGCCAAGAAATGCCCCGATGAGTGGCTCAAGTGGGTCTGAATTCGTGTTAGACTTGACCTTGCGTTTTTTTATCCTGGGACATCAAGAAAAGAAACGCCCCAGACATTTCGGGCGTGGAACTGTTCGCAGACCTGACCTTGCGTTTTTTAATTCTGGTATATAAAGAAAAGAAACGCCCCAGACAGCATCATCATGCAGCACAGCGGCGGCCACGTCAAACGGCTAGAATTTGTGACGCAAGGGTGGAGAGATTGCACCATCAATCGCCTGCAGACTGACATTGATTTTCAAAGCGAGCGGTTGCAACTGGAAGAGGCATATGCCCGGGACTTGCTATCCGTGCTGGAGATGGCAGAGGGTCTGGATGCTGCATCACCGGACGGGAGTTTTCGCACGCAATACCTGCTTTTAGAGAGAATGCTTTATTCGTTATACGAGAGCATGAACTTACGCCGTGAACAAATACGTGCGTATTCCAAAGATATTACCTTTTTTTCAGGGATGTAGATATATAACGCAAGCGTTGCAGAGCGCACAAATAAATGAATGTGATTGCTGAAATTGTCTCAAAGGGGCCACGTTACTGCCGAGAAATGGCCAGAAAGGCGCCCAGCGCAGAAGAAACGTTTCGAAGCTTTAAGAAGCTAAACAACAAGCTCATCAATCATGCACTGGGCGTGGAAGGAACACCCGAAATCCGTTATGAGGAGGACATCCCTTACATTTTCTGCTCGTATGTGTGGCTGCAGCCTTGTTGCTCGGATTGCACGCAAATACAGGACATGTTTAATGAAAGCCAAGTTGCCGGAATTCTATTCTGCAAGTATGCCTTTTTTGGCACGCAAGACGCGCGCGAAAGCCTCCAAACCTGCTCGGTGGTGCAGTTATTTCCTGAAATTACCGAAATTCACGTGGACACGCGTCCCATTCTCACCCTCGACATTGATCAAATCATGCTCCTCACGGCGAGCGCGCAGCATTACTGGAAGAAAATGGTACATTTGCCGCACACCATCCAGCTTCTATTCCTGCTGTGCTGTCGGATGGGACAGTTTATGCTGTTCAATAACATTGCGGGTCCCTCTTCCAGCGAACACGTGGAAGTCATTCCAGAATCTGACAACGTGCTTCGCGTCAGAAAAAAAACAGTGCGAACATTCCTGTGCGCAACGCTGGTCATGTTTCGCAGCCTCACATTGCAGCAGACAAGTGTGTGTGTCAAGTTAGGCAGCCTGGCAGACGAGGAGCGCAACATTTTTCTGCGAGTTCAATGCTACAACGAGTCAAAACAGGCCGATATGGCGATATGCGATGCGATACACAATAATATCATGCGGATAAAGTCTCTGCGCAGCGCTCATGGCGGTGGAGAGGGGACCGCCACGATGCAAGGCAGTGACCTGTACAAGTACATCAGTTCTCGTATGCCCGAGGACGCCATTGGCATGCCGCCACGCAAAATCACAGACGAAATGCAAACGCTCTTGCGAAACGTCTGTGTGTTTCAAGAGGCTGCAGGAAACTTTTTTGACCAGGGCGTTTGCCTCGAAGAGTGCGCAATGGTTTTGCAGACTGCGCTCCGTTTTTTTTACATTTCACCGGCCGTGGAAACCTTCAAAAAGCTGAGTCTACTGGCCGACGTCAACCCCGGGCAGCGACTGACGTACGCGTTTGATTTTGTACATTTCGACACGGGTCAAATCTCGCAGGTGGTCTTCCTGCACAATCCGTTATACAGACAGAGCAAGCCTCCACAGACAGTGGCAGAATGGGATCACGACGACGTCTGTGGGCCCATTGCTGCCTTCATGTCGTTCGACCCAACTGTGCAAATATGGCTGGAGGATTCAGAAGACCCTCTGGGTATACTTGAGCACAGGAGGCAAATCACACGCCCTGCAGACCACGACAAGGCAGACGAAGAAAAGGCCAAAGAAATAGCGCAACACGGGCGCTATGCGTTTGTCTTGAACAAAAAGGGCATCTTTCTGGTGGACCGCGACACCTCTCAGGTCTACACCTCGCGCCGTTCTTCCACGGATCGGTATCATCACGTCTTGTACCTGCTTTGCCTCTTTGTTTCTTTCACGGGAAAGACACAAGATGTGTGCAAAGTGGCCATAAATTCGTTCAAACTCTGCGGTGTGGTCGGGGCGAATACATAGCCCGGAGCTGTGTCTTGATTTGTATATAAATTCATGGCAAAGATCGTATACAGGCTCTGGCGCTGGCACGGGGCAGAGTGCGTCGCATGTTTCCAAGGCAACACCTGCTTGTATTCCTGATTTTGGTCCTTATTTGTTGTTCTGAGCAACGGACAAGCGACTATAATTGTGACCACAACAACCAGGTTATTAATACAGACCAGAAATGCGCAACAGGGTGGTTCTATGTTGCAGGGGCTGGTTGTTTGGATTATTGGGCGCAAAGCAGACACTCATGGTCGACATGTGTAGCTCAATGTGCAGTATTTGGGGGATATTTGAGTGCACCGGAATCGCACACCGAGGCAGACTTAATCTGGAATTATATGACCAATGATGATAGAATCGGGCCAAATAGTTTTTGGCAGGGGTGGAAGGGAGAAAAAAATTCATGCGGCAGTAGAGATTGCTCCTATACTTGGAAAGACGCCAGATCTGACACACTCACACTGAACACAGATGGTATAAAAAGTGTGTATGACAATTGGGTGGCTGGTCACGCATATTGGCGCGATGACGATGAATCTGTAAAGTGCTTACACGGATATCCTGATGAGGGCGACAAGGTCATGGACGACGACGAATGTGGCAATTCCAAATATTGTGCATGCCAAAGAGCAGTCAGGTGTATGTATTGCGGTTCAAGAAAAGAAAAGAGTTACAGAACAAATACGTGTGAACCGTGTGCAGCTGGAAAGGCATCCGATGACAATAGTCGCTGCCAGGATTGTGTAGCGGGAAAAGCTAGCAGTAGCGGTGCTGCCACGTGTTCCACATGCGGAGCAGGAACATTTTCGTCTGCCAATCTAGCAGCAGCGTGCACGAACTGCCCCAACGGCAAGTATCAGGATCTGAGCCCGGCAAGTGGAAATACAGCATGCAAAACAACATGCACTGGCGATTCCTATACATGCAACGCCAACGGCGGTGGCACCAACTCAGGAGCCGTCTCTTGCTGCAGCTGCCCCGATGGCAGAGAACAAGACAGCTCCAACTCAGGGCAGTGTAAGTGTAAGGTTGGGCATCGCCCGGACAGTGGTGGTTATAAGATCACCGGCACCACCGACGCCACGAAAACGTGCAGCGAGTGTCCCGCGGGAACCAAGTCAGTTGTTTCTGGAAACTCGGTCTCGTGTGTTGATTGTGCGAATGACGAGTTTAGCCCAAGGGGGTCGAGTGTTTGTTGGAAATGCCGCCAAAATTCTCAAAAAAAAAGTGTCAGTGATGGGGACGCATGCGTGTGCAAACCGGGTTACTCTCCTTCAGGTAACCTGCCTTTTGACCCCAAGCACCCCATATGCGAGCCGTGCTCGGTTGGGAAGTTTAAACAAAGCGCTGGAAATCACGACTGTGATGTGTGTGGGGCGCACACATACAGCGACAAATTCGCGAGCGTGGCGTGCACAGGCTGCCCCCCAGGAACTGACAAGGCAGCTGCAACCGACCTCGCATGCAAAGCATGTGATGCAGGCAAATATCGATCTTCAACAGAAACAGAATGTACCAACTGCAATTCAAACACGTTTAACCCCTTGCAAGGTTCAAATTCAGATTCAGATTGCAAAAACTGTGGATTACACAGAAACAGTCCCCCTGGTTCAGATTCAGCGACTGATTGTGTGTGTAATGCCGGATATACGGGCGAGGATGGCTCTGGGCAATGCCAGGAGTGCAAGGCAGGGTCTTACAAAACAGCCACAGGAGACGCCGAATGTACAGAATGTCCGGAGGGAAAGTTCTCAACATCGACAGCAGCCACATCGGCTACGGTTTGCACGTTGTGTCCTGGCAACTCGTATTCGGAACAGAGAGGAAGTTTCGACAGGACTCATTGTCAATGCAATGCGGGATACCATGGGCTTGATGGACAGACATGTACAAAATGTGAAACGGGCAAGTACAAACCACAGCGCGGGGCATCTGGTTCATCCAATACAGAAAATGATTGTATTTCTTGCCATCCCGGAAAGTACCAAGACACTGAGGGACAGTCGACGTGTATCAATTGTGCGCAAGGGACGTATTCAAGTGATGAAGAAAGAGATAATTCATGTAAGACCTGCCCCGGAAATTCTGCAACAAGGGCAGCTGGCTCTCAACTATCTCATTGCACTTGCAACGCAGGGTACTACAAAAAAAATGGACAAGATTGTGTGTCATGTGAAGCCGGCAAGTACAAAGACGTTGAAGGTGACTGGTCTTGCACAAGTTGCGCCCCTGGAACGTTTTCGAAACAACATGCGCGAACTGAAACCGGGCCATGTGAAGAGTGTACGCTTGGCAAGTATAGTGGGCATGGCTTCTCTTCCTGTCGTGACTGCACCGCCAAACCGGGAAAATACTGCCCCACTGGACATCATGATCCGAGGGGCGAGAATTGTCTTAAAAACCACAAATGTGCAGGGGGTCACAGCGCTCTAGAACATTGCCCTGGTGGAGCCCCGGCTATTCAAGGAGAGTCCGCGTGTACGGACTGTGTCCCCGGAAAGTTTCAAAGCGACGACGTGTGTGATTTATGCCCCAGTGGCGAAACCTCTTTTTATCGCACGGAGCACCAATCGGGATGCTTTAAGGCAGAGTCGAATGCCAAAACATGCCCCCCTGGTTTTTACAAGGCCAGTGAAACAAGCCAAGAGTGCATACCATGTTCTTACTTGGGCCACTTTGACGAATACAAGAAAAGTTGGGAAAAGAGTGTGCGGTATGAGTTTGACGACACTGAACACCAGGACTATTCAGAAGAATGGAGTAAAATAGAAACAGAAAGCAAGGAATACCCCACACATCGCTTTAATGGAACAATGGACGTGCATCAACACTGTGGTGTGTTTACTGACGCCGTGTATTGTCCCCGTGGGATGGTGTATCATAAATCGTCCGTACCGCCGTGTAAGCATTACGAGCAAAAACCACGGGAAACCTGTCCACAGGGAACATTCTATGACGTCGGAGACTACGACTGCAGCCCCTGTCCCAACCACACCTTTACACTGTTTGAAGATTCTGTCGGGGTGGAGTCGTGTTCGTATTGTCGAGAAGGGTGGTTTTTGAAAGAATCAAACGATACACACCCTCAGTGCGTACAATGTCAAGACTGCATGACTACTGTCGCGTATGGCGGTGTTCATGCGCATCGCATGCAAAGCTGCGTGGTCCCCTGCGGCCCCAAACAGATGCACCCTGATGTCTCCGGGCAGTTCAATTGCGACATTTTCCAATGCCTGACAAGAGTTCGTGCGCAGGACATTCACGAGTGTGTTTTCCCAAGCCTAGGTACTCAGCTGGCCGCGCGAATCGACGACGAAGCAAAATGTCACCCGTACTTTAGACCCATACGACAGAGCTGGGTGGATTCCCCCAATGGCACGCGTTTACAGAACGACATGACGAGTGGGGACTTGATACCAGACAAGGCTGATCCGAGGCGATACTCGCTGCCATTTGACCAAGGTCAAGTGGATGCCTCTTTTCTGTCGCAGAATGAAAATCGTATTGTCGCCACTCGAAATCAGACGAGTAACCCGTATGTGGATTTCTTCTACCTGCTATTTGCAACCAACACCATCACGGACAAGTACACCGAAAAAGACCCCCAGGCGGACATCCATGCGTGGCCCCAGATTTTGAGTGAGAAACCACTTCTGCATGGAAATTCGTTACAAAATTCGTCAACATACGTCATAGATCAATATCTGCGGCATGAGCCACTGCTGTTTGTCAAGAGTACGGAAACCCTGGAGCAGGACACGTCTGGTGGAAGCATGGCAGGGTGGGTATTACTTGGGAATTACACTGGTGCATGGCCACACGTCGATTTTATTCGTCTTGCGTTTGAAAAGTACCTACGGGGATACGTCGACACGGCCATGAACAGGTGTAGCGACGTGCCAGTCGCAGGCGACGCCCGAATATATTATTGCCACGAGCGTCTGCATACGACCACCACACACATCAAGAGTGAATGGCAGGTCAAGGTACAGTCAGGGGGCGCTTGTCTAGACTCACTGGAGTTTCGGGTAACTGGGCAGCAGTGCGACGCTGTGTATAGCCAGGACGATATGCAGGAATTGGTCGTAAAAGAAGCCGTGCAGAAATACCGCGCCCACGGCACCACTACGTCGTTCTTTTTGAATTTGACCGTGTTCAGGGAGTATGGCCCCGTAGACGATGCAGGTGAGCCCAAAAACGAAATGTGCGTCGGCACAGTCGATGAAATCCGAGCCAAAGTCCTGCAGGAGCTCAGTATTGACCGGCAAACGTTTGACTGCTCGGAAGCGTTTGCGCAACGATGGTACTTTGATTTGATGTGTCTCGATGGCGATTTCTTTTACATACAAAAATTGCACCGAGATAACCCGCAGGATTACTTTCTCAAGCTCTTGGAAGACAGCGGTGATTTGACCATGTCTCCGGAACAAATAGAACGCGACAGGAGGTTCTCCGCCAACTTGTGCGATGCCAACATGTCTGCAATAGAAGAATTTCGTCGCATCATCAGCATCGAGCACGAAGATGGGGTTTTGTCGCAGCACAACGAAGACGTCCGCGACGAAATTGCGAATGTGACTCAGGGATACCCTGTCTGTAACATCAGCTTGACTGAGGACTCAAAGGTATATCCTTGCCATGTGCAGCGAATTTCTGGCGATGACTTTGAGATATCGATTCCGTCGTACATTTTCTCGGAGCGTGCGGCGACCGCGAGTGGCTTGCAAGCTCGTCTATCCGTGTGTGACCTCGAGATGAAGTGTGTGAGAGAAAAACCCGTAACCATCTTTGAGTCCAACGAAGAAATTTTCCGGGTGGGTTCACCATTGAGCATAGATTTTGTTCGGCGGTACTTGGACCACGGCGACTTTCTGAGCACAAAGGTTTTGACGCACAACTCGTTATCCTGAGCACACATGTCCCGGATTTTTTCAAGATCCAGGCAGCTGCCTCCTTTCGTTTACATAAACACCTGATCTCCTAACAGGGTCTAGGCATGCGTGACCAAGCTCTATATAAAGATCTGTCGTTTTTTTCTTGTGTCTTGAATGCAAGACGACCCACCATGGACCACTGCCATCATTACTTTGTGGAATTATGCAATCTTGATTGTCTTTGGGTTCGTCAGAGACCACCTGTTTCGCCCACGGCAGCGCGTAAGCAGCGATTACGCCCCACTGCTTCAGGACTGGCAAGACTTTTACACAAGGCGGTTGTACAATCGGATTCAAGACTGCTTTTCGCGTCCAATATGCTCTGCTCCTGCGGCCTGGGTTTCTGTTATGAACAGGGATTTTGACGGATGTGAGTGCAGCCGCATGATACTGAGTGGGTCGAGTCTGACTTGTTTAAACCTTTCTTCGTACAACTACCTCGGCTTCGCAGGAGACCAAGACACGCGCGGCGACGCCATTGAAGCCATGAGGCGACTTGGCGTTTCACAGTGCTCAAGCCGCACCGAAATGGGAACCACGGATTTACACCTGGAACTTGAAAATCGCGTGGCACGGTTCATGGGAAAGGAGGCGGCCATTGTTGTCGGCATGGGCTTTGCGTCAAACTCAACTGTGATTCCGGCCTTGATGGACAAGGGCTGTCTGATCATTTCCGACGAACTCAATCACAGCAGCATTGTTACGGGGGCCCGTCTGTCCTCAGCAGCGGTCCGTGTTTTCAAGCACAACTGTCACGCGTCGCTGGAAAAGGTCATCCGAAACGCAATTGCGTATGGCCAGCCTCGATCTAAAAGGCCTTGGCGAAAGATCATGGTTTTTACAGAAGGGTTGTTTAGCATGGAAGGGGAGCTCTGCGATCTTCCGCGTATTGTTGCTGTTTGTAAGAAGTACAAAGTTTACCTGTTTGTTGACGAGGCGCACAGTATTGGTGCCATTGGGAAGTCAGGGCGCGGTATTCACGAACACTACAATGTGCCCCCTGGCGATATCACTTGCTTTATGGGCACTTTTACCAAGGCATTTGGAAGTGTAGGGGGCTACATTGCTGCTTCTTCTGCGGTTATTGACCTTCTGCGGCGCAAAAGCATCGGCAACACTTCCGCGTGCAGTATGTCGCCTGCCTGCGTGCAGCAAGCGCTCATGGCCCTTTCAATGATCCAGGGTGAGGACGGAACAACAAGAGGGCGCGATAAAATGGAGAAGATCAAGCAAAACTCCAACATGTTTCGCCACGGGCTGACACAGCTTGGCTATCAGACGTTGGGTGACCGTGATTCGCCTGTGATACCGTGCTTGTTATTCCAGCCAGCAAAACTCTGTGCTTTTTCCCGGGCATGCCTTGTCCGCAAACTTGCCGTGGTTGTCGTGGGGTCTCCTGCAACGCCTCTTTTGAAGGGCCGGGTTCGATTCTGTATCTCCGCCGAACACACCGAGGAGGACCTCAAATCGGCCTTGCAAGTTTTGGATCAAGTGGGGGACGAGGTTATGGTAAAATATGACAGGAAAACTTTCAAAGTCACGATTTACGAAAAACTTATGGCTTTTATCATGCGGTTACGCTCTGAAATGGCCCGGGCGTTTTCAATTTTCAGAGAATGCTGGGTCAGAAAGAAGGAGGTACGACCACTTCATCCACGGACGAGCCGTCATGCTCTTCACTCTCGGAAAGCGATGAGTCCCTTTCTAGCAACATATCCGCCATAGTTTTCATGATTTCATCCACACCGCCCTCTGAATGATTGCACTCCGGAGCAGCGGGGCCAAACATTTCCGTGGTCTTTTTGTGCAGCGCATTGTGCAAGCTCGACGCGACGTTTCCCTCGATCTCCAGGCGACTGAGAAATTGTTTGAAGCGTCTCTCATGCCTACCGCCGTTGTCATTGTGATCGCCATCTCTTGGGCCTAGAAGCAAGAAACAGGCGATCAACTGTTCTGTGGTGTCAATATTAAAATCTGTCAGGCGCGTCAAGGTTGCGTCGCCAACACCTGGTACGTCGGACAGTGGGAAACTTGCCATGCTGCGGCCAGACAGAAAACGTTCCATTTTGTTCATGGTGATCCAAATTTCGGTTCGCAAATCTTATATATGCGAGTGCTGTAGTGCTGTCAAGAACACAACCCACGCTGAGTCCTTACTGGAAGCCGGTGCTGTTCGTGTCCTCGTTCGCCGCGGCCCGGCGGGCTTGTGCGATCAGCGCTGCTGGGATCTTGCAGTAAAAGTCCATCGCATCGTAGCAGTCAATACGAACGCCGTCGCCCTCCATGGTGCATACCCACTGCTCCAGGCGAGTGACAGTACCGGATGTGATCTCGGGGTCCGGCATGCCACCGGCGTCCAGCCGCAGGAGTTCTGCGTATTCACCGCCGCGCAAGGGCGCCATGACTTTGATGTAACGATGATCGCACACCGCACGCAGCTTTCCTTGCGCAAATATCTCCTGCGCGAACTCGTTGTCAGGGTCGTTGTTCGTCGACAGCCCTGTGCGTTTGCTCACCGCCGGAGGCCGTCCGATCAGTTCACAAAACGCCATCACGCTTGCTGCCTGTCGTCTGTGGTAAGCTGTCGATTTGCAGCGTTTTGTGTTTTTTGACTCTGCCAAAATAAAAAAGCGGGAAAAATGTTGTTTATTTTAAAACAAGAATGTCTGTTGTAAAGATTAAAAAGAAATGCGAATATGTTTGGTTCGTGCTGTCGTGTTTTCCGTCTGCCCCTGCCTCTGGCCCTCAGTTGTTAGTGACCGTTGGTTTTAAAACAAACGGTCGTTCGTTTTGAAACAGAAGACAGCGACTTCTGCATGTCGGCGCCGCAGATCATTCAGAACTTTGTAGATAAGAACCTTGGCGGGGAATATACGGGTGGGCTTGCTGTGATCAAGCGTCTGGCAGACATTGCCCATGAACATTGTTCTCGATCGTTTCGCGTCCCTCAAAATAGCCTCTTGGACAATGCGTGTTCTCTCATGTGTGCAGAGTTTGAGCAAGTAGAATGTTATCTCGCATTTTCTGCTCAACTGCGAGTGCTGGAGGGTGCATATGAAGAATGGGACCAATTTGTGCGATCGGACTCCGCGGCCTCGTTTCATGACATAAAGCGAGCATTTGAGGACCACAAGGACCGCATTGCGGCCGAAATGAAGTCGTTTGAGGGCAAGTCAGACGCAAATGTGGCCAGACGCGTCGCTGACTTTAAGAAGGCGAATTCGCCGGCTAGCATGAAGTCCATGGCACTACGGGATTTCGTACATGGTCATATCGCAATGTTCCCCGAAAGTTTTTCGGGAAACTGGCATATCCCTCACGATTTTGCGCAGATTGCGGCGGCCTATCGCGGCAAGCGCGCAATGTCTACCCTGATGCAGGCGATTCCGCTCGGATTTGCCTTAGAATGCACGCGGTACTACAAGAACATAGCAGATGTCAAGTACGGCGCGAAGCTATCGCAAAAGCTACACGACCTGAAGATTCAAGATGCGCGAATGTGGAGTTTGGTCTCTGGAGGGGTGGAGACTCTGGACACAAACAGCATGAATATGCTGTCCGCGGTGATTTTGAAGAAGCTGCACGATGTCATGCGGGCGCAGCTGCACGAACAAAACGACCGATATCGCAAACTTTTGTTCGAAAAGGAGTGCGAAGACGAATGCGCAATGATCAAAACTCTACAGGAGCGCATGCTGCATGCCTGTGACGGTAGCGTCGGGTAGATTGCAATAGACATAGACCTCCGCATAGCGTGGGCATCGTGCTTGATTGTGGCTGGATCGAAGGCTTGGAACTATTTTCTGCAGCTGCTCTCGCGTTCTTGCAATGGGTGTGGCCCTCGTGCTTAATTGTGGCTGGATTCAAGGCTCGGTGCGGGCATTTTCTGCAGCTGCT
>CEPC01029073.1_pt1 | contig 12618 bp, 9 predicted proteins | sample 530651 | NCBI WGS metagenome assembly CEPC01 (sample SAMEA2620828, study PRJEB7988) | marine metagenome | biome: marine biome (ENVO:00000447); feature: deep chlorophyll maximum layer (ENVO:xxxxxxxx); material: "saline water (ENVO:00002010), including plankton (ENVO:xxxxxxxx)" | depth 65 m | reverse complement strand
CACCACGCCGCCGAAGCCGCAGCGCGCCCACCGGCGGGCCCGGCGCTGAGGAACGGATAGAAGACATCCGCTGGGAGCGTCGGCAGGATGGGAGGGGACGCAGGTTTCACACCCTCTGGAGCATCCTGAGCCATCTCCACAAAGTGCACCGTGGACTTCAGCAGAAAGTCCTGACGGGAGTCGGCGGCGTCGTCCCAAGGACTCTCGTCAGTCCGAGGAATCAAGTCCGTGTAGGTCCAGTCCGCGAGATTCCAGCTCACCTTCACCCGCTGGACCTTAGACTGCGCGTGGTCGAGGTGGCCAACCTTGGCAGTGAGCACGTCAATGTTGACGCCGACAGCGACGTTTTTGCATGTCTTTGTCGTTTCATCCCAAGACATGGCTGAGTCCCCGGAGGGTTTGGTGAGCTGCTCTGCGGCGGTCAGCTCCGTGGCGCAGTCGGTCGTGTCGGTTGCATCGCACGACTTCCAGTCAGCGATGTTCTCGTAATTCGCGTTGGCCCACGCAGCCACCATCACCGTCTTTGCGCTGAGATCGTAGTTGCTATCCAACGTTCCATACAGGAGACCGTCCATGAGCTGGGCGGGAAGCGGCACGGATGAACCAGGCGCCTTGGTTTTGTCAGGCGTGGTACCACCCAGCACGCTGGCCACGCTGATGAGATCGTACATGTAGTCGGCCACTGCCTTGTCGCCGCTGCCCTGGCAGAAAGTCTTGAGATTATTTTGCGAGAGAGGGATGGCGCAAGAGCTCGATTGAGACATGCCGAAGCGCACGGTAGACTTGCTGTTGCCGCTGCATCTCCCATCGGGGCCCGCGCCAGGTATGGTCAGGCCATCCTTCAGACGTGCGACGGCATTTTTGCCAGAGCTCGTGTCTTTGGTACCTGCCAAGAGGGGAGCGCCAACCACGTAACCCGGCGCGCCGCTTCTGGGCACCACCGTCTCGGCGCTGAGTTTCCAGGACACCGTGTACTTGACACGCACGGACGAGGGGTTGCCCGGGTCTGCCAGGGGATTAGTGTACACGGCTGACCACCTGTTGCTGGTCATGACGTCGGCAAAGACGAGGTCAACGGCAAAGCTGCTGATGGAACCACTGCCGTCGTGCGTGATGACGTAGTGTGCCTCAACGACTGCGAAATTACACGTGTCTTTAGTGCCAGATCCGCTGCCGGCGGTGAACGTCGTGTCAGGGACTGTACCCGTACCCGTCAAATCTGTGAGCTTGCCGCCAATTCGAGAGCGGTACTTCATGGAAGAGATTGTAGGAGCCTCCGTCGGGGTTGCGCTGCTTCCGGGAGTCTTCGCCAGCTTGAGGTCGTTGACCAGGTACTTGGCGTTCAAGAGAGTCGTACAACTCTTCCCTAGCGTGTCGTCAATGGGCACCAGGCAGGTGGCATCTTCCGAAGCAGCGGACGCGGGAAGTGGCATATTGTACCCAATCACGTTGGTCCATCCGCACACGCCGCTGAACGTGGCTCCTGGGAGCACAAACTTGTTTCCGGGCAATGTTGCCCCAGATGCGGCTGTTACGACACCGATGGTGTCGTTGTGGCGGTACTTGGGCTGGGTCTCGGACGCGGCTGCGGGCACGGGATTCCAGAATCTCTCGCTCTGGAGCGTGACCGAGCTCTTCAGGATGTCGTCAGTGGCAAAGCCCGGGTCGAGGAAGTACTTTCCCAGCGAGGCGCTGTTGTCATCCTTGATGCAGAGCTGCTGCGAGAGGAAGGACATGTCTGCCTTTTGCTGCGTGACAACACCGAGGCTGCTGCTGCTGAGCAGGTTGACCCTCGACACCGTCGAGCTGGGCAAGCAGTACTCCAGTGATGGAGGGCTGCGACCCTCGGGGAGGCACACCTTGCCGTTCATGGCCGCGTTGGCTCCGTCATAAACGCAAGTCGCGCATTCGGTGAACTGCGCCTTCTCGTTGGAATCGCAGTCGGGGTCGCAGCAGCAGTTGGCGTCGCAGGTTCCCTCGGTGAGGTCGCACAGGCAGTTCTCAGCCGTGACCTTGACCACCGTCTTCGTCGGCTCGGTCGGAACGTCGTCCCAGTCGATACCGTACGTCGAGGGGTCATTCAAGCCCGCGGACTCTGTTGTGGGGCGCGTGGCGGCCTGTGCGTCCGCCCCGGTGGCGAGCAGGGCACAGACCAACACTCCGGCCAGCAACGACGCGCGGCGGCCCGCCTTCGTTCGGAGCGACGCGGTGTTCGTCATATCGTGGATGGTTAAACGAACCTACGATCGAATTCGAGGCTCAACCCGTGCGTGGGGTTGGCGGCGGCGCACTTTCGTCGCGCACGCAAGCTCGCCGAACTTTTCCAGCGAAGAGATGCCACCAACGGCACCCTGCGATGGAGATCGATGCGCTGCGCCTTAACCGCTCTCGGGAGTCACGCGATTTCGTGGAGCGCTGTCCGACGTGAAGGCTGAACAACGACCCGACGCCGATACTTCCTAATGCGGTCACGTCACGCGCGCGCGTCGTGAGTGGACGCGTCAACGGGCCGGGCTTTCGGGCTGACATCATTTCAAAAAACAACGGCCGTGTTTTGAATTAATTTGGACGCGTGCTTGGGTTATTCTTGAGTCGTGAGACCAGGAGAAACGGTCACTGGAACCTGACTGGCACGCAGTGGCGGAAAAGGTAATTTTGTGTCCAGTTGGGGCGACCTGACAGACGACGATCGGGAGCTGCGGAGAAGGAGGAACAGATCGGGGGCCACCGTAGCTGGACGCAGCCCGCCATGTCGGAACCACAGGATGACCTCCCGCGCGCGCACATCAAGAGGATCGTGAAGGCTAAGCTGACAGCGCTCATGAACGAGGGGGGACCCGACGCCAAGGGCAACAAGGCCCCCGACGGGCACGTCCAGAAGGAGGCGCTGCTCGCGTTCGGCGAGTGCGCCAAGATCTTCATCCACATCCTGACCTCCACCGCGAACGACATATGCCGCGACGGGAAGAGGCAGACGATCAGCGTGGACGACGTGTTCAAAGCTGTTGAGGAGCTCGAGTTTGGGGAGTTCGGCGAGCCCCTGAAGGAGGCTCTGGCAGGTGAGACCCGCGGCCGCCCGCGTGCCCACTGCGCCCGATCCACTCCCGCCCACCTTTCCTCTGCGCGAGTCGCCTCGCATCGGTGCAAATTCTCTGACGCTCTCTCCCATTTCTTCACACGATGCAGCATTCAAGAAGGACGCGGCGGCGAAGTCGGCCAAGAGAAACGACGCCGCGACCAAGAAGCGTAAGGCGGAGGAGGACGATGCGGCAGGAGAAGGGGAGGAAGACGCAGAGGAGGCCAACGAGGAGGCCCCCGGGGGGGCTTGAGTGGAACTTGGCACGCACGACATGTAAAACACGAGCGAAGAAACAATTACAAAATTTACCGACGCAAACCCGTCCTTGTGTCCGAGAGGTTTCTGCGCGGTACAAGGAATCTCACCCCGTCCGCCACTTGTATGAGCTCATCGCGTCCTCAAGCAACTTAATCCTCTTCGCGATCTCCTCTTGCTGCCCCTTGAGCTTTCCGACCGCAGCTGCCCGCTCCGCGTCGGTGTTTGCCAGCTGTTCCCTGAGCGTCGCCTCCACGGTCTGATACCTCGCCTTCCTCGCCGCCTCCAGCTGCATGACTGCGTCATCTGCCTTGGTCGCGCCGCCGTCGTCCCTGTAGTCAAAGAGGTTATCCCACTTGGTGTCAAGTCTCTTGAGCGCCTTCTTCAGTGGGGTCGCCGTGTACAGCACGCCGGCCCTCTGTTCGACGAGACCCTCCCGAAGAAGTTTGACCATGGCGCCCTCCACGTCGAAATCGATCTTGAGACGGAAACGATCATACAGCTCGTACTCGCACTTTGCATCAATCTCCTTGAGCGTCATGCTCTTCCCGTTTGCAGCCAGGACAGCGTACGAAAGGATCATCTCCTTGCACTCCTGATCTTCCATCGATTCCATAAGATGCATCAGCATGCCCGTCTGGCTGTTGGCGCTCTTCGCCTGGAGTTCCTTGGCCATCATTCCCGTGTATCGCGTCTGCGCAGCCATGAGCGCGGTGACAGACTGCGCCACCTTGCCGCCGAGAACGGAGATGAGCGTGATGACCTCCTTGGTCCAACCTCCCGTCATGAGGGTCCAAAGAAAGGTGATGATGGCGATAATCGCGAGCGTCACGTTTATCAGCATGTCCTTGAACTTCACCGTGACGTTCACCTCCGGGAAGATCATCTCGAGGTCCGCCATGGGAATGTCGTGGAAGGACTTAAGGATGAGGGGTCCGACTCCGCCGGGGCCAGCCTGACGGTCCTCCACCGGTTTGGCCATGCGATACAGGAGCACGACCTCCTTGAACGTTGGCTCTTGAAGCTCCATGGTCTTGAAGAGGTTCTTGAGAATCGCCAGGGGATTTGGCAGCAAACGGCGAAGAGTTCGACGCTCGATGACCGTGACGTCATGCCTCTCCTCCTCAATCAACCCCTTGCCAGCGCCGTCCTTCTTGAACATCGCAGTACGTTTCTTTCCTACACCGCCTAGGGACGCGAACACCGTCTTGGGCCTGCCTACGATAGCCAGCAGAGGCTCCATGATGCACATCTCCAGGAACATCTCGACCTTCTCCATGATGAACATGCCCTTTGCCTTCGCCACGCCATTGCCACGCTTGAACAGCAAGGCGGCGTCGGCAAATTGGGTCAGGCCCTCGCTCAGAGCGGGATTCTGCTTAAGAAAGGTACCGAGGAGTTCCTTATCGAACTTATCCCAGGCGATGTCGCACGGCAGCGTGAACATGAAATCCTCCGCTTTCGCCAGCTCCCACTCCTTCTGCGTCAACAACGAGAAGTTGGCGTCGGCCAAGAGCGTGCAAAAGTCGCTCACGAAGTTCACAGACACGTCCAGAAACTCCGAGGGGGTCATCTTACTTTCCTTCATTACGTCTATGAGCGCCTCGTTGTCGTCTTGGTGCGCCGTCACGATGTCGAAGTTGCGCTTCAACTTGTCGCGTGACTCGAGGTACTCGAAATGGAAGAGGAGCCGGATGATCCGCATGAAGTCGCTGAGCCCTTTGCGCTCAGCCTCGGGCATGAGCTCCTTGGCGATTTCCTTAACGAAGTTCATACCCAGTGGAATGAACGCGGAGTTCCTTATCTCCGTCTTGTTGTCATCCTGCTTCATGGATAGAGGAAGTCGGGAATGTCAGCAAATCACGGCTGAAGGGTGTTTCGGGTACAATCAGTACGAAGGTAATTTCGGGCCGTCTGCTCACCGTTTCCTCGGCCATCTCGCCTTGTTTCTGTGAGGGGTTGCGCAAGCGAGTGTACACCTCGGCACAATACGATTGTATTTCAAAGCAAAGCTCGCCGTGACGCCCCGAAGTATGACGCCGTCGTGGATCTACCGGCGAATTCGATCGATTTTCCTCTCTCCTCTTGTACTGGCCAATGTGCAGGCAGGCAAGAGCTTGGCAAAACGACCGCACCCCTGAGATGACCGTGATCGGTGACGTCTGATTTTCACCAACTTTTCTGTTCCTAGCTAGCGAGAAGCAGCGAGTGCGCCTAGAAAATTCGCATCTTTACAACGTTCAGAGCTCATCGAGGTCCACCGCGGCCGTGTACTCTCCCTCGTCTTCCTCCAGAAAGTCCGCGCGCGTGTATTCGTGCCGGAAACCTCCGCGCTCCTCCCGGAAGCGGCGAAATGCGCGAAGACCGAAAAAGGCGCCGACACCCACCCCTCCGAGCCCAACGAGCCAGAGAAAGAACGACAGTACCGTGCGACCGCGGTGTGGTCCGCGTACCTTCCCTTCGCTCGGTATTTCCGGGACGTTCTTGTCCCGGGACAGAAACCCGGCGTCAACCAGCAATCCCTCGGGCCCGATCAACCACCCCCAGACGCCGTCAATGAGTGCGACGCCGAGGTGTTCCTCCACGAAGGTTGGGATCTCATTGTTGTCCGAGCACCAGCCGCACGTGTCTCCGATCAAGGCGTTTGGGTCCTTCGGGCAGTGTCCCGAGAACCCCGGTTCCGTCTCGTTCGCGTAAAGGTCGCACAAGGGCGTGTCCTTGACCTGCGCGAAGAGCTGCTCGTAGGAAATTCCATCGGGAGGCGCGGGCAGGATGTTCTTCGTCTTGTTCGAAGCGAGCACCTGACCGATTGTGATCTTCCGACCGCACCCGCACGATGATGTGATGGCTTCGCAGTACCTCCTGCACGGGGCGACGAGCGCGAGTGTCTTGACGAGGTTGGGAACCTCTTTTGCAACCGCGTCGGCGATGTTGTCCCCGTCAATCTGCCCTTGGACGATCCTCTGCAACGGAGGGACGATGGCGAGCTCGATGTGGTCCTGGAACGACCCACACGGCGGCACGGTCTGCGCGCAGTACAGGTCCTTCAAGTTCGCGTTGCACCTGTCGCACATCGTAGCCTTCTGTGCCTCAACCTCCGCTTCGAGCTCCAACGTCGGGTCCTCGTCCTGCTCCGCTAACGCGCCGCGATAGAAGGCGCAGTCCACCTTTAGCGGGTAGTTCACACACGAGTGCCCAAACTTCGAGCTGGGGTCGAGCTCTATGCAGCTTTCCCTACCACCGAAGACGTCGCACTTCGTCACCCCACTGTCCACCATCTGCTGCCCGAAGAGGCGGAGCATCGCCCTCTGGGTGTCGGCGTCGAGTGAACCGAGTTGTTCGAGCCATCTCAGCACCTCGGAGAGGTCGCTCAGGTCGGGCGAAGATACCGCGACGACGCCCCCGGTGGCGAAGAACAACAAGAGTCCGAAGAGCGCCGCGACCGCGACGCGCGGGTTCCACGCGCCCATCTCGACCGCGTGCTTTGCCGTTGGGGGTAGTGGGAGGCTTCCGCCCTTTTATCATCCCCAAAAACTTGGGCTCGTCCTTCTGGACCCCTTCCCAGGATGCTGACATTATTTTGAACGTCCGGGCTTGGTCGAGGTCTCGACGCTCCCTTCGCCATGTTTGGAAAGATGTTCGGAGGGGACAAGGCTCCCGGCGGTGGAATGGGCACGGGCATGGGAATGGGAGGCGGCGGAATGGGGGGCATGGGGGCGGGAGGCGCGCCGGCCGGGGGCGGGGGTGGAGGAGGCTTCGCGCTCAGCCCCGAGGAGGTCAAGGAGGCGTTCAGGGAGTTCGACCTCGACAAGAACGGTTTCGTAGGGGCGGCGGAGATTGCGCACGTTCTGCAGAGTATGGGAGAGAAGGCGACTGACGACGAGGTGGACGAGATGATCCTCATGGCCGACCTGGACGGCGACGGTCAGATCAGCTTCGACGAGTTTTTCAAGCTCATCAACTCCTTCCAGGGGATGCCTCCTCCCCCCAACGCGTCGATGGGGGGCGGGATGGGAGGCGCGCAGCAGTCTATGGGGATGGGTGGCGCGCAGTTCCAGCCCCCCCCGCCCGGCAACCCCGTAGCGGACATGGAGTCGTTCCAGAAGTCCCACGGACTCAACAACGAGGCGCTGAAGAAAATCTACAAGCAGTTCCTGGCCATCGACCAGGACAAGTCCGGCATGGTGGACATCAACGAGTTCTGCCGCCTGTTGCGCGTCGAGCGCTCTCCTTTCGTAGAGAGGCTGTTTTCCATGTTCGACAGCGACCGCACCGGGCTCATAGACCTCAAAGAATTCGTCGTTGGCCTGTCCAACGTGGGCACGGAGGCGCGGGAGAACAAGGTCAAGTTCGCGTTCCAGGTGTTCGATCTGGACGGATCTGGCTCCATTGACTCATCGGAACTCCGGAAGATCGTCAAGGCGACTAACATGGCGAGCGAGAAGCAGCTCAACAGGAAGGTGGAGTGGCTCATGAAGCAGTGCGACACTGACGGCGACGGGCAAATCTCCTTTGACGAGTTCGTCAACCTCTCCAAGAAGTTCCCAAATATCGTCTTCCCGGCGTACTCGCTGGCGAGCGGTTTGGGTGGACTCACAGGTGGGAAGTGACGAAGGGCTTCGTAGATATTTTAGCAGGACGCTGTACGCGTCGCCCGCGGACCTCGAGCTGCGGTGTGTAAGAAGAGTAACGAACTATTTAAATGAATTTCCAGCTACCCGGCGCACATCACTCAGTTCCAAACGCGCGATCCCCCGCGTCGCCGAGGCCGGGGATGATGTATCCCTGGTCGTTCAGCTCCTCGTCGATCATGGCTGCGTACACCCTGAGCCCGGGGTACTTGTCAGAGAGGACGCTGAGCGCGGTTGGGCAGGCGACGACGCAGACGATGCGGATGTTTTTCACCAGGGCGCCGCGGCTGAGGCACTCCTCGATGGCCTGCACGATGGTCCCGCCCGTGGCCAGCATGGGGTCGGAGATGAGCACCCGCTGACCCTCGGCGAACTGCTTGGGCAGCTTGTTCAGGTACATCTTGGCCTCCAGTGTCTCCTCGTCGCGGACGAACCCGAGGTGGTAAGTGACAGACGCCGGGAGCACCGTCTTGCACTCCTCCAGGAGCACGAGGCCGGCGCGAAGCACGGGCACCACCGCGACGGGCTGCCCGGGATCCACCATCTCCACCTGGGCTGTCGCCATCGGACCCTCCACCTCGGCGGTGAACGTCGGGAGCCAGTCGCGGACGCACTCGTAGACCAGGAGACGGCCGAGCTCGCCGAGGGTGCTGCGGAAGATGGCCGGCGGGGTCATCGCGTTGCGAGCGATGCCGAGCCAGTGGTTGATGAGGGGGTGTGGCGGTACAAAGACGAGCATCTGGTTCGTCGAGGGACCCTTAGCCCGCGCGGGTTCCTCTTCCGCCCTGACTACCACCCTGGTCGCGCGGGACGCCGATCGACGAGAGATCTTCGCAGGTGATACCTTTCTGGAGGAGCCCGCGTTCGTCCTGGAGATTGTCGGAGCGAACATCGTCGTTGCGGAGATGCATCGCATCGCGACGCCACTGGCCGTCATGGTCGTGTTGCAAACTTTGAAGCCCGACGCGCTGTCGAGACTGGCGCGCGGATGGCGTGGAGAAGACGTCGCAGCAGTTCGGGAAATTGAAAAGGCCTCCAATCCCACACCGGACCTCCTCATCGCCCATCAATGGGTAACAATCATCAATTCTTCATAGGCAAACAGTCAGGGCGCGTTTTGATTTATGTCATCGTGGTGCTGGTGGCTGGTGGACTTTATCCAGCCACCCACAGATCTTGCGTGATTGGCCACGGGCGACTCGCGTAAATCTATCCAATGCCGATACCCTCTTCGACCCCGCCCTCGCAGCGTGCGCACAACAACCCACGCCCTCGCACGAAAGGCGAGACGCAACCCACGATCGGCATCTACCCGGACCGAACCTACCAATCAACGCGAGCGCCACCTGCCTCGTCCGTCGTCCCAACTAAGCTGCCGTGATCAGAAGCGATGACCTGCGTCGCGCTCTCCGCCAGCACTTCCTCCGTAAGGACCTTCTCCTCCGTCGGCCGCCGCTCCTCCGCCGTTCGACGCGCCGTGCGCGGCCCCGTGCGATGCGTGGCGGCGGCTGCCGTTGAGAAGGACTCCGTCAGCGTCGTCCTCCTCGCGGGCGGCGTCGGCAAGCGCATGAAGGCGGACATGCCCAAGCAGTACCTCCCTCTCCTCGGCACCCCCATCGCGCTGTACAGCCTGAAGAAGTTCGCCGAGATGGAGGAGGTCGGCGAGATCGTCGTCGTGTGTGATCCCTCGTACCGCGACATCTTCGAGGGGTGCCCCGTGTCGAAGCCCGTCAAGTTCGCGCTGCCAGGCAAGGAGCGCCAGGACTCCGTGTTCAACGGGCTCTCCGAGGTTCGCGAGGGCGCCGCGCTGGCCGCCATCCACGACTCCGCCCGGCCCCTCGTGGACCTCGCGGACGTGAGGAGGTGCTGCGCGGATGCGATGGAGCACGGTGCGGCGGTGCTGGCGGTCAGGTGCAAGGCGACGGTGAAGGAGGCGAACGACGACCTGTCCATCGCGAAGACGCTGGACCGAAGCAAACTGTGGGAGATGCAGACCCCGCAGGTGATCAAGCCGGATCTGCTCAAGGAGGGCTTCAAGCTCGTCAACGAGAAAGGATACGAGGTGACCGACGACGTTTCCATCGTGGAGTTCATGGGAGAGCGGGTGCAGATCACCGAGGGTTCCTACGTCAACATCAAGGTCACCACGCCGGAGGACATGTTCATCGCGGAGAGGCTTCTCAACGAGCAGGCTGTGACGGTGTGAAGAGAGTCATGGGAATCATCAGGGGGTACACCGTTGAGGCACGTCCGAGTTTGAAAGTGCGGGCGCCTTTGGAGATTTTTAATACAACTGAGCACTCCTTCGTGATTGACCAAACCACTGTCAGATGGTGTTTGCGTGAGGTCCAAGGGGAAAACCACCAAATGTTGGAGGTCCCGAATGCTCCGGGTTTTACCACAAACACGCTCCCAGATCTCACTTGTAGCCAGTTGGTGCACGGGTCAATAAAATGTTGCACCGAAAAAGAAAAAAAAGTGGGTTTCCCCCGCCGGGAATCGAACCCGGGCCTCGAGAGTGAGAGTCTCGTATCCTAACCAACTAGACTACGGGGGACGATCCTGGGTAACCAGAATCGCTCTCCGCTACGACGCGGAGGTAGTCATTTGACATTCTTGGAGATTGGTGGATTTCTGGCAATATAAATGAGAGGGTTCCCGATTTCCGTGGGTCTGGTTTTCTTTTTTGCTGCAACCGCATTGCGACGTTGGATTTCTGGCGAGGACGATGGCGCGCTGGTCGATGAACTTTTAGAGGACTTGGTAATACAGCTGCGGCGGCTAAGCAATACTAAGCTAAAGTCCCCAAGGAGAAGTGAGTGCTATCCTCGGGGGTCTAATGGAAATGCGCTACGTCACGTCTCGACCTTTGTTCAGAAGTTGTACGTCTTGGTGGACATCGGGTTCCTCATCTGCAGCGACTCGTACACCCTCTTCACGGCGAGGTAGGTCAGGAGACCGACGGGCCCGAAGAACATGCACCCGAGGATCGCGGGGACGATCGCGAGGTGCGGGATCCCGGACCGTCCGGAGTCGAGGACGAAGAATCGCGCGGTCCACAGGTCAAACACGATGAAGTGCGCCCACCCCGCGAGCACCGAGGTGGCGTCAGAGAACGCCTTGCTCAAACCCTGGGTGGTGGACAGGGAGGAGTAGTCCATGGAGAGTATCGACTCCGAGAAGAGCGCGTACGCGAGGGCGACGTACAGGACGGAGTACGCCACGGCGACCGCCGCGGTGATCTTCCTCGTCATGTGCCACCGGGGCAGGACCAGGAGGGAGAACCACGCGGGGAGCGAGCCGAGGTTCACGGCGTGCAGTATCTGGTTGTGCGTGTACGGGAGGAAGGATATGGGATACGCGGCGGCCACCGCGCCCTTAGCCTTCGCAGCCGCGAGGGAAGCGCCTGGGGTTTTGGGGGGAGAGGAGTGAGGAACGATCGTTCAGGGCGCGCGTTCGTGTTCGGCCGGGCAAGATTTTTCACGCATAACGGACGACGGTTCGAGGACGCGACGGACGGTGCGAAGAGGTTCGCGCGAGGACTCACAAGGAAACGCGAGAGCGAGAGCGGCGACAGTGACGCCGACGGCGATTTTGAACAGGAGCTGCGCATCGTGGAGAGAAAGGCGGTGTCAGATACGTGGTGGCGTCAAAGGAGCCTGGGGTCCTCGCGGGCGGACGGACGGGGGGAGAGGAAGAGCGGCAGGATTCGCTTCGCCACAGACGGAGTGGACGTGGCGCTCGTGGCTTACCTGCTTCTTATCGTCATTGGCGGCTGGCGCGCTGATGTCGAGCGCAGCGGCGCGGGACATCATCTGGTCGCCTCGAACGGTCGCGGCGCCGGGCATCACCAACGCCGCGGGACCGCGTGGAGTCGGGCCCGCGACGCGAGAAGAATGGCGAGCGGGAGCCGCACTAGCAACGAACGCAAGCTTCGCGCCAGCAGAGCGGCCCACCGCGCGGCGGCGTGCGGGAAGCGAGCGCGCGACGGGGTTGACTCCCGCGAGGATGATGGACGCCATGGGCGTTCGATGCGCTGGTCGAGGTCCGACCCGCCACCGGCAAAGCCGCGCAGGCGGTGTGAAGCGGCGGCCTGATATTTTTTCGCGCAACGCGCTTGGCAGCCTCTTATTGGGTGAAAAAGGCCTTCGAGCAATCTCCGCCTTTCTCGAGCAATCTCCATCGGCGGCAGACCTCGCCATGGACCCTGAAATGCCCAAACCTGAAACCTCAAAATCTCCCATCAGTTCATCATGGATTTTATCGTCATTCCACTGCAATCCCCCAGAGAGAGCGGAGCGCACCGCTCTGTACGGGAAAAGGGACAATGGCATCGGTCATCACGTCCGTGAACATCCTAACGGTCGCGGTGAACCGCCGCCGCGCGAGCCCCGCCGGTCGTCGCGCCGCGCCGACGCGCGCGGCGGGCGACGGGGCACCGAGCGAGACGGCCGCCTCCCCCTCGGATGGAGCGTCGACCTTCGAGTCGCCGCCCCGGAGGCCGTCTCCGCTGGAGCGCGTCATGAAGGATCCCCTCGCCGCGGCGGTAATGGGTCCACGCCTCGCCCTCGGCGGCGCCACCGAGGCTCTCGACCTCCTGCAGAAGGGCCAGCTCCTCGGGGTGCTGGCGCAGGCGCCCGGGGAGCTGAACAC
>CEPC01022599.1_pt1 | contig 12760 bp, 12 predicted proteins | sample 530651 | NCBI WGS metagenome assembly CEPC01 (sample SAMEA2620828, study PRJEB7988) | marine metagenome | biome: marine biome (ENVO:00000447); feature: deep chlorophyll maximum layer (ENVO:xxxxxxxx); material: "saline water (ENVO:00002010), including plankton (ENVO:xxxxxxxx)" | depth 65 m | reverse complement strand
GGGATTGATTGTGTAGCTATGAATGTCAATGATTTATTGTGTGTAGGCGCGGAACCTATCGCTTTTGTTGACTATATTGCAGTTCCAAAAACAGATGTCAACACTCACTCAAAACTTGGTAAATCTTTGGCAGAAGCCTGTGCAAGAGCAAGAGTTACATTAGCAGGTGGCGAAACTGCGACATTACCAGGAATTGTTACAGAGTTAGATTTGTCAGGCACAGCTTTGGGTTGGTTCCCTAAAGGTGGTGCAATTACAGGCGCGAAAATACAACCTGGCGATATTATGATTGGACTGCCGAGTAGTGGCATTCATTCTAACGGCTACAGTCTTGTTAGAGCAATTGTGGAACGTGCAGGAAATTCTTTAGTAGAAAAATCACCTTTTGAAACTGAACATGAAAACAGAGTGATTGAAAGATTTGAGGATGGTGATATCACTCTAGGAGAGGTGCTACTTAATCCTACAAGAATTTATGTAAATCCATTGGTTGACCTTATCAAACATTGTAGAGATGGAATCGGACCTTGTGACGTATCTGATATCAAGGCAATAGCACATATTACTGGAGGAGGTTTGTCAAATCTTTTGAGATTACATGATGTATTTGGATGGCATATTGAAGAGCCTTTACCAGTGCTTCCCGAATTTATTTGGTTAGCTGAACAGGGTTCTGTCAGCGCCAAAGAAATGCATCGGACTTTTAACATGGGAATGGGAATGACCGTGGTAGTAAGTAAAGACGTATCCGAATCAGTTGAAAAATGGTTAAATCAAAGATTGCCAGGTTCTAGATATGTGGGTTATGTGCATGATAGAGGGAATGAAGTAACACATTTAGATCCAGAAGTAACTTTCTCACACTATTGATGTATTTGCGGATGAATTATTATGATTGAGGCGGGGAATAATGATACATCTTGAAGGAAAAACCTTGATTCAATTAAACAACGATATAGAGAATGATGCAGTTGGCCCTTCAACTAAAGATTTCGAAAAAATATTCTATAATCCAGCCATGTCTGGTTCAAGAACTAGAAGTATAATTTTGATGAAGTATATTATTGAATCTGGATATTTAGGAAAATCAGAAATTTATGCCATAGATGGATTGGCTGCTAGTGGATTAAGAGCAAGGAGGTGGCTAAATGAATTACCAGAAGAACTTGTTAGGAGGTTGAGAGTTACTATCTGTGATATGAATGAAAAATCTATACAAGGTTCTTTAGAAAATCATCGATTATTCCCTCCTAGTCATGGATATGGAGCACTGGAACCGAAAACTGGTGATCTAAGAACTACTATACTGGAACAAGGTTGGCATTGGGTTGATATCGACCCTTTCGGTTCTCCAATGCCGTTCTTAGATACAGCTATACAATCATTAGCGAAAAAAGCCATAATTGAAATTAGTGCTACTGACACTGCTGCCTTATCTGGTTCTTCAAAAACCGCTTTAATGAGAAGATATGGTGCTAGAATAAATCCAGATAATTTAGCACATGATTCTGGATTGAGAGTACTGATGGCATGCGTAGCAAGAACTGCGGCAAAACATGGAAGAGTTGCGAAACCACTCCTATCAGTTTGGGATTCACACCATCTTAGAATTTCTGTAAAGATCAGTAAATCGATAGAGGGGGCAAACCAAGTAGAAGAAAGTCTAGGTTGGAGAATAAAAGAACCTAACGAGAAAGAAGTTGTTGCGTCCATGGAAGAAGGTCTAACTCCTCAATCTTCGACTGATTCTTTGCCAATGCACTGCTTTTTGCCTCTTTCATATCCAATTAATAGGCAAGACAAAAGAATTTCGGGACCTCTTTGGATTGCGCCTCTAGGAGATTCTGAAGTAATGGCAAATTTCACTGAAGAAGAAGTTGTTACCATGTGCACAACCGAGTATTTCAAAGAAAATCCGATGAACTGGAGTGAAAGAGATTTTGAAATTGAAAAAAGGAAAATTGTTCGTTGCATTAAAAATATAAAAAATGAATCTGAAATTATCGAAGGGGAATTCCTAATCTTAACTGATGATTTGGCTAGTTGGAGAAATGTAGGTTCGCCTCCAAGTCCTAAAAAAATGGTTTCAAAGATTAATGAAAAAGGTTTCAAAGCCGCACTCTCTCATTATCCAAAACCATCTTTCCGAACTAATGCACCTTGGGAAGTAATAATTGAGGTACTGGAAGAGACTCAACCACCTATGTAAGACATTTCAATCCTAGGTAAAGCCGCTGTGTCTTCAGAGCGAATCTCACTGTAACGATCTTCTCGTCTATGCCAAATAGCAGCTATAGCCGCTTGTAGGTCTTCCTCTTCTGCGCCATTATGGATTAATGCACGTATATCATGACCGCCGGAAGCAAATAAACAAGTAACAAATCTCCCATCTGCTGATAGTCGAGCCCTCACACAATCCCCACAGAATGGAGATGTTACAGATGAAATAAAACCAATTTCTCCTGAACCATCTCTATGAGCCCATCTTACTGCTACATCACTGTTCTTCACAGGTTCGATTGGAATAAGATCGAATTCTTCTTGGAGATGGCTAAGTATTCTTTCTGAAGGGACTACTTGAGCTAATTGCCAACCATTCGTCCTACCAACATCCATATATTCAATGAATCGAACAATAACGTCTGTATGTCGGAAGTAATTTACTAATTTACTTACTTCTTCTTCGTTGACTCCCCTTTGAACCACGCAATTAATTTTCACAGGAGAAAGTCCGACACGAATTGCTTCTTCGATCCCTTCTAAGACTGATTCAACAGAAACATTGCTATCTGACATCTTACTATGAAGATGTGGGTCTAAGGCGTCCAAACTTACAGTAACACGATTTAAACCTGCATCACGAAGATCTTTTGCTTGATTTTTCAGAAGTGATGCGTTTGTTGTTAATGCAATGTCTATGTCGAGACACGATAACATCTGGATTAATTTGGGTAAATCTTTTCTTAGAAGGGGCTCACCACCTGTAATTCTGACCTTTTCAAGTCCAAGCGACATACACGACGTAACTACTTTTTCAATTTCTTCAAATGTTAAGAAGGCTCTTTTGGGAAGGAAAGTATGATTTTCACTAAATCTCTCCCTGGGCATACAGTACCTACAACGGAAGTTACATCTATCGGTAACTGAAATTCGTAAATCTTTCAATGGCCTTCCAAACTGATCTCGAATATCGGAGGTAGACACAATACCTCGTAAAGAACTAAGGTCATGAGTCTTGCCTGTATGAGGACAGGTTGAATAAAGAGCACCTATTGCAGCGTAATGAGGAACATGCTGGAGATAACAGTGAAAGCTCAGGAGATGCTTAACCAATACATCTCTCAAGGAGATGATACCGATGTTGCAGTTCGCATAGAAATTGTTGGAAGAGGACCTAATGGTTTCAACTATGATTTGCAATTAGTTCCTCTAAAGGATGCTAAGGAAGGCGATTTAGAGACAGAATCAAACGGACTCCCAATTCTAATTGCAGAAAGAAGTGTCCAATATATCGATGGTACTACCTTGGATTATAAGGAAACTCTGATGGGAGGGGGGTTCGCATTTGATAATCCCAACCCTCTTTGGATAGACGAATTATCACAAAGTGTTGCTGATGTTATTTCAGAACATGTAAACCCAGCAGTCGCTTCGCATGGAGGACATGTCGATTTACTAGGTGTTGATGACGGTAAAGCATACATTGCTTTTGGTGGCGGATGTCAAGGGTGCGGTATGGTCGATGTAACTTTGAAACAAGGAGTAGAGGTAATGATTACAGATAATGTCCCTGGGATTACTGAGATTATTGATACCACAGATCATGCTGCTGGAACTAATCCTTTTTATTGATTAGAAAATCATCTGCACTTCATCGTCGTCATCGTCTTCTTCATTAGGAGCGGGTAAAGCAGTTTTTTGTGCGCGATTGAAAGCCTCTCTAACTCTTTCTTCGATATTTCGTGCATCATCCAATAAATCCTGAATAGGTATCTCCTTGTCTAATAATTCACTAACTCCTTCTACTGCAATTAGAGCGGCCCTGGCATCGGGATACATAGGGTTACATTCTGCAAGTAAAGCGGTTACATCAAGACCTCGTCTTTCTCCTTCAGCAATCAAATATCCTGCAATTCCTGACACAATACCTTGTTGAATTCCACGAATACCAGCATTTTCTAGTTGTTCTCTACCTTTTTTGTTAGAAGAAACTCCCCATAATTCACCTTCTTCTTTAATTCCCAGATCGTTACTAATAACCCCATCAATAACAATTAATCTATCAAAACCCCCTTTAGTGAACCATTGTAGTACTGTTTCAGCAAAATAAATATCTTTCTCATTTGGGAATTGTATTTCAGATGTAAATACTCCAATTCCTTCTCCTTGATATACACGAACAGGATGTTTTGGAACTGAATCATGTATCAATGCAATCGCTGGGAATTGAGGATGCAGTACTGTTCCCATCACATCCAACTTAAGAGCAGAAATCAAATGAGATGTGGCAATAACTCCCACAGAACCCACTGTTGAGAAGCCACATATTGCAGTACCTCCTAGGCGACTTGGGTCTGCTTCAGCATGCAAAACTAAAGGAAATCCTGTACTGCTCTCATCCTCCATATACCTCGCAATTAGTAGAGTAACTTAAATCTCACACTTACATAATCACTATTTGTTAAAAAAATATACTAGGATTTAACTAAATTGACTGTTTCCGATGTACATGAGTCAAAGTGGAAACTCAGGAATCGGTCGTATTTACATAAAAGTAGGAAGTGAAATCATTGATTTAAGTGGTTCAACTAAAGAAGTTCGAGATGATTGGTTGAAAATTAAAGAAGATGAATCATGGGAAGGAATGCTCACCACTATCAGAAACGCTAGGGACTCGGCCGTACAAACTGCTGCTGAAAGAGCTCGACAAAGTGGAATTCCTGAAAGGGGCTCTGCCTTTAGAAGAGTTCTTGATTCATGTGAAATAGAAAAAACAGGTGATGTTATTTTGGCTGCTATTCATTATCTAAGATTTGTCGAAAAAGAGACTAATACGCCTCCAAGAGAATTGAAAAATCTAGTTTCACAATCCGGAAAATGGGATGAAAATGAAGTTGAAAAATGGAATCTTTCACTTTATATTAATAGAATGTTAGAAGGTGGTGTTACAGGGAAAAAACAAGAACCATTTTTGGAATATCCTGCTGGTTTACCTAAGAAAAATAGATATGTTGTTCTAACAGATGCAGGAAGAAATTATTTGGAGAGTTTGACGCGTGTCTGAAAAAAAGGAGATTGAAGATTGGTCTTATACCTCTCATATAGGTAAAGATTTGAGAGGGATAAATCTCTCTGGAGCTAATCTGAAAAGAGCAGTTTTCGATGGTGCTGATTTAGAGGGGGCAGACCTTTCCGGTGCGGACATGAGGAGGGCCTCTTTCAAAGGTGCTAACTTAATGAAGGCCGCATTTGATAATGCTGATATGAGAGATGCTATTTTCATCAAAGCCAAAATGAATCTATCTAATTTTCAAGGGGCTAAACTTGATCGAGCAGATTTGAGAGGGATCAGAGGAAGATATGCAATTTGGAGAAAAGCCAACTGGTGGGATGCAAAAATGGATGATTCATTGAGAGGGGCTTTGACTAAGAAATGGCCAAGAGAATAATCTTACTCCTGTATTTTTGATAGCCCTTGTCGTATCCATTCCGGAACGCTTACTTTTTCGGTTATTTGATCCATTGATGTGCAAACCGTTGTTTGTATAGATGTCCAACATAATATTTTATCCTGATTATAAATTTCAAAACTCCAAGTAATAGATGTCTTACCTATTTTATTAATTTTTAATTTGCATGTAGCAATATCACCATACTTAAGTGGGTGGTGAAAATTTGCTTCACTATGGACTAGAGGGAAACCCAAACGGTGATCCTGGAGAATTTTATTATAATGAACTCCGCATGTATAATCCCAAGATTCTTCAAAAAATCGGTGAGATAAATCCCAAAATTTAGGATAATACACTATACCTGCTAAATCGACCATCGGGAAATCTATCCTTCTAGATGATACAAATGCCATATTAATTCGTAATGGGTATTTGGTTTGAAATCTATGGAAGAAATTTGAATAAACACTCATTTTTCTGGCTTACACTACAAATCAAAATGGCGGACCCACCGCGATTTGAACACGGGTTTAAGGCTCCGCAAGCCCCAGTGATATCCAGGCTACACTATGGGTCCAATGGAACTTCGAGGCGAGTTCTATGTTTAATTCCGACGGTGATAAGTCAGAGAAATCTACATGTCTAATGGAAGGATTGTTTTCCAACTAGGTTGGGCCAACTTCTTAGATTTAGGGCCATCTCTAGGATTTGGATTTTTGTGTAACAGAACACCGTGCATTCCGTCGACATTGAACTTAACTCTTAACTCAAGCATACGATCTCTTTCTATGGTTTCCATCATTTCAGAGTCTAATTCGAATGAGGTTTTAGAAGATTCATCATCTTCATTTTGAATACTAAGAATATTTTCATTGATGTCAGCACGCGGCGAAAATTCATAATCACGTGGATTACTCATAATGACCTTGAGGTCTGCAATTAGTCTATCCCTAATCGAGACTTTAGTAATCTCCATCTCTTTAACCATGACCCTGCCATGAAGATTTACTTGAAAGCCCTTCCCACTATTGGGATTCAATTTAAACTCCAATTTCTGACACTCTTGGTATTAAAATAGTAAACTCAATCTCTAAATCCCAATCATTGCCTGTGTCTGGATCAATTCCATCAACTGGTAAATCAGGATCACATTCTTCTGCAGTAATTGTCCAAATCCATTCCCCCATTCCCCATCTCTGTCCTGGTTCATTTAACAAGGAATAAATCACATTTTCGGCAGATTCCGCTTGAACATTATAATCTGATTCAGGAATATCATTTAGCTCATCATATGAGATGTAAGCAGATGCATTTTCTGTTATATTATCATGGGTAGTTAAGGTAGAAGTTTCCCATCCAGTCATAGGCAAATCAAGATGTAATGAAAAATTATCTTCCGGCCACAATAATGGTATTAATTCCCTATCTAAAATCAATGAGGCATTAAATTCAATTATTCGAGCATTTAATCCTGGTTCATGAGTAAACGATATTGAGTCTCCCTGTTCAAGATAATCGGACCAAGAATATACAGTTTTTTGCTCTTCCCAATAAATGTAAAATGTTCTAGAAATTACCATCACTGTCCATTCCTCAGAAGTTATTCCTCCTTTATCATCAACAACTGTTAGAATTCCAGTTTGATTCCCAGGATTTAAAAATTCGATTTCTGCAACAGAAGTAGTCGCGTCAGCATCTCTTGTCGGATCTCCGTCTCCGTCACTGTCGTATGTCTTATCGAAATCCCAAATATATTCCAAACTACCTCCTTCCGGATCAAAAGAATTACTCGCATCTAAAATTCCTGTATCTCCCGTCTTAACATATCCGGGTATTTCAATTAATATCGTGGGAGGAGAATTAACAAAAATAGTCATAGAAATTGAATCAGATTCTCCCATATCATTAGTTACCGTAAGTTCAACTTCATGATTTCCTGGATTTTGGAAATGATGACTAACAATTCCAGACTTAGTTAATCGTGTTTCACCATCTCCAAAATCCCAATTATAATCTACAATTATTGAAGGAGAGGGGGATGTAGACGCTCTACCATCAAAATTTACAACGTCTCCTACGTTAATTTCACTTACATCTGAAGATATTTCAGCATTGGGCGTGGTTGAAGAGAGGCCGGTACAGCCGGCAAATGAAACAAATATAATCGTACATGATATCAGGAAAGTCCCACTCTTAGTTGATGTCATCATGCCTCTGTGCAACATAAAGCATTCATAGCGATATTGGAAAAATAGAATCAAACCGTTACGAAAAATTATGATTTGAAATATACGAACAGATTAGTTCATTGAGGAGATGTGTTTCGAATAATCATGACTGGAGGCATTTTTGATGGCTTTCGAGTTGTTGGATTTGATTTGGAGACCACTGGTTTCGACATTAAAAAGGAAAGAATTGTCGAATATGCACTTATTGGTAGTGACATCGACGGAACAGAAATAAATTTACAATCGCTAGTCAATCCACAGAAGAACATACCTATTGAGGCTTCAAATGTTCACGGAATTAGAAATCAGGATGTGAAAAACGCAGGAAAATTCTCCGAACATATTGAGAAAATATCGGAAATAATAGATGGTTCAATTTTGGTTGGGCATAATATAATTAATTTTGATTGGAAGATACTTGAAATGGAATGTTTCAGGGCAGGTGTAGATACACCAAAGCCTGAAGCAATTATCGATACATTAGTAATTGCTCGAAAATTAAAAATTCCTGGGAGACATAATCTAGGAATTTTGTGTAATCGTTATGGAATAAATCTCGAAAACGCACACAGGGCGGACGCTGATGCAGGTGCCACTTTGATACTATTGTGGAAAATAATGAATGAATATCCCCGTTTCTTTAGAGGCACGATAGAAGATTTAGAAGATTCTCTAATTGGTATGAAAGGGGGGAATATATTGGGCCCAGGGCTCGAAGATTTAGAGCCAGTGCCTAATTCAAGAGGATTATTGAGAATAAATAATGATGAGATTATCATTGCCTTTGGAAAGTACAAAGGAATGAGTCTGGATAAAATAAGTAAAAACGATAAGAGATATCTTAATTGGCTATTTTCTCCCTCCAGTCCTTTAGATAAATCCATTTGTGAAACATATATGTATTTACTTAGAAATTAACTCTCTCTTATTGATTTAAGTAAAGGGTACCAAGGAAGTATCTCGCTCCAATCTCCCAGATGAATTATTTGTCCTTGGGACCTGGCACTTCCAAGGAATATTGGGCTTTCAAAATCTGTAGAAATTATATTTTTTATCTGGATTAATGCCCGTCCTTTAATCAGTGCTCCAAAACTTGTTTCTGATCCTGTTAGCTCGCCTTCCAAACCTACTGGAGTCTGACGCTCAAATAATGCTGCTCCAGAAAATTCATCAAATTTTATTATTTTAACAACTTCATCTCTAAATGTATTCTTATCTGAAAGAAACCCTAAATCTCTTGACACCCACCAATCGGGACACCATGCTTTAAACTCACAAAATCCACATGATTCTTCACTAGGAGTTGATTTTGGGGGATCAATTGTCAGGTGCATTTCATTCCAAGCATTGATTGCATCATCTAGAACAAAATCTCCTTCTGCAGAATATATCTTTTGATTGGCAGAGTACCATCCTTCGGCTGAAACTTTAGGATGGTTTGGTTTTGTTTCTTTCAATAAATCTCTATAAAATAATAATTGTCTAGTTACATTCTTATTTAGTCCGGAAGAAGGAGGCTTTCCTGTTTTTAGATCTGCAACAATCCAACCTTTTGATTGCCCTTGGTCATCTAAATCATCAATTAATAAATCAAGTCTACCAATTAATTTTCCATCCTTTGACATCAATGATTCCTCATTAGATAATACAATTGATTTAATCTCTTTCCAATCTTTAACTGAGATCTCTGAAAATTTCTTTTCATTATGGTTTGTTTTACTAAAAAGAAGGTTAAGAGCTCCTGCTAAACCTTCTCTTGCTTTACTTATCGATTGTGATTTCCAATTAGGACGTCGAGGAGTATTAAGGAAAATTTCTTTTTCTATCGACCAATGTTTATCTATAGTATCCTTCATTATTTTTGGTAACCAACCTACCTCGAAATCATTCAAATCATTAAAATTTAAATTACAAATTTCTTCCATTGAATTATGAATAACATTACCGATTGATGCTGCCATAGAGGCCTTTTTGGGCAATTTTTGTCTTGAAAGCCAATATTTCCTTGGACATTCTTCAAATCTATTCCAAGAAGAAGGAGATAGCTGATGTTCAGAATGTATATCCGCCATTTTTACCACCCAACTGACTGTCCAATGTTACACTCGAGGCGTCATAAGGATTAACACCATCGGCTGTTACTATGTGGCAATGGCGTCGCAACCGGAGGTACAATTTGATTCTGAAATTGATATTACTGGAGCTTTAGTAGTCAATTGTTTCCCATCTTTAGGATTCGTCAGCAGTATTGTCGCACATTATCTGGTGGATAAATTAGACTTGAAATTAGTAGGAGGCGTTCGTCACCCTTCCTTACCGGCGGTTTGTCTGGTGCAAGATGGGATGCCTCTACCTCCATTGAGATTTTATGCTGGAGAGCCCATTTGTAATATGGAAGAATGCAATAAAGTTGTTCTAATCGCTTCAGAAATTCAAGTCCCTGCTGATTTGTGTTTACCATTATCAGGTGCGCTAATAGATTGGATTAAGAATTCTAATGCCAGTGCTGCAATAATGATCGATGCTTATTCACCCGGAGTTGAGAATAAACATACAATTTTTGATGAAGATGACTCAGATGGGTCTTTACTAGGGATTGGTTCTGTAGAAGAATCCCATAAAATTTTAGATGGATTAAAGATTCCTTTACTGAAACAGGGCATCATTGGTGGAATGACTGGCGTAATGATGGGTGAAAGTCGAAGAAGATCAGTGAATACTGTGGCAATGTTAGCAGAGGCATCAGGAGAATTTGGAAATGGAACAATTCCAGATTCTCGGGCCGCAGCAAGAATAATCAATTGCTTAGATAAGCTACTACCGGCAATTTATTTAGATTCAGAACCTTTACTAGAAGAAGCACAAAGAATTGAAGAACAAATTAGGGAAATGATGGCTTTACAATTAAATCCTAGTGCAGAACATGCAACTAATGACAGTGCTAATATGTATGGATAATTAGAAATCCATTAATGATTTTTGAGTATTTTCTCTCTTAATATTCAATTCGTCATCTTGTTCTAACATATCGTTCAATTGCTCTTCATCTATCACCTGAACTCCTAACTTATTTGCTGTAACAAGTTTTGAACCTGCGGATTCGCCGGCAACTAGGTAATCCAAATTTTTAGATACCGAAGTAACTACTTTACCACCATTTGATTTGATTAGAAGAGCGATTTCTTTTCTTGAACGTGTCAAAGTTCCAGTAATACAAAATGTGTAGCCAGATAAAGAGCCGATATCCAATGGTTTTGATTCTGAATAAATCTCTAAATGTGTTTGAAGTTTTAGAACCGTCTCCATCCTTAGAGCCAGTCCTTCTAATATTTGATTCGCAACCTTATCTCCTATACCATCAATTTCAGTAAGCTGCATTATTGCAGGGCTAATTTCATCTGAATCGCCATACTCATTTCTTGTATTAACCAAGTATAGAAGATTATCAATTGTTGAAACCTTATCAGCCACCAAAGAAGCAAGTTCTGGTCCAATTCCAGGAATTCCTAGTGCTGAAAGAAACTGGCTCAAAGACATTTTTTTACTAGATTCAAGTTGATTTATCACATTAGTAGCAGACTTCAGTGCCATCCTTTCTAAATTTGATAAATCACTAATTTCTAGGACATAGAGATCTGATAGAGACTTTACTAATCCCTCTGAACATAACTGTTGAGCCAATTTCTCACCGATACCATCTAACTCCAATGACCTTGTCCAATACAGTATTCTTCTCTCTAAGCGAGAAGGACAATTCAAATTTGTACATCTAATGAATGCACCGTCTTGAATTAACTCGGAATCACAACTGGGACAATGAGAAGGTGTTTCTATTTTCGAGTAGTGAGGCAATCTTTCACTGTATTGTGAGCCATCCGAATGTATTCTACCTTCAATATCTGTAATTGTTGCCTTACCTAAAACCTCGACTATCTTTGGTATGACATCTCCTCTTCTGACTATCTTTACTTTGTCACCAATTGCAATCTTCAATCGATCTACTTCTCCGGAATTATGTAAAGTAACATTCTCAACTGTGACACCTGAAACAGTAACAGGTGCAACTCTGGCGACAGGAGTGATGGTTCCTGTTCTCCCTACTTGCCAATCAACGCTCATTAGGACTGTATCTGCTTCTTCAGGAGGAAATTTCCATGCAAGAGCCCACCGAGGATGATGAGCTGTCATTCCGAGAGTTTCTCTTTTTGACAATAAATCTAGTTTAATCACGACTCCATCAATTTCCCATTCAATATCGTTCCTTTTCTCAGTCCAATGTTCAGTAATTAAAGAAATATTATCAGTAACTGATTCTGAATTAGCGCCTGAAACTACTGTATTACCTGCGATTTGAATCCCGATATTTGATAGCCATTCGATAGACTCAGAATCAAAAACGAAATTGGGAGGATTTGGGCTATCGGGATGTTTGCTATCTTTATCTGGAAATTTAACATCATAAGCAAGGAAAATTAAATCTTCAGGCTTAGCCTTACCCGATTCTCTTGTCTTTTGTCTGAGGCATCCGGCGGCAAGGTTTCGAGGATTGGGGGCAATAGATGAATATTTTTCTTCAAATATTGCCAACGGCATAACTACCTCTCCTCTAATATGGCAATCTCCTTTCCAATCAATTGATTCTGGAACATTAGAAATTCTTCGAGCATTTGCAGTAACATCTTCGCCCCTAGTACCGTTACCTCGGGTTGCTGCTCTGACTAACCTCCCTCTCCTATATTCTATGGAAAGTGCTGAACCATCCAATTTGGGTTGACATACGAATTTTCTACCTTCGACTGTTGTTTCCGATACAAAATGAAATATTTCTTTCACTGTAGTAGCTTTATCTAAACTACGCAT